>Ga0123352_10017976_pt1 | contig 11266 bp, 10 predicted proteins | sample TergutLab28metaG_FD_89700 | JGI IMG/M metagenome (GOLD analysis project Ga0123352, IMG submission 89700) | Labiotermes labralis P1 segment gut microbial communities from Petit-Saut dam, French Guiana - Lab288 P1 | ecosystem: Host-associated > Arthropoda: Insects > Digestive system > Gut ... | reverse complement strand
TCTGGCCATTATCTCCGTAACCGTTCAACTTTGGATATAGGTGTTTTGGGTTATATCGGTATACTTTAACATAAGGAACACTCTCCCGAAGTCTGGCACATTCCTTCTGGGACACCCTGTATACATCAATCTGGTAACAGCAACATGTAGTTGAAGATGAGTATGGAGCATGTGTAGAATGATAATAACAGGAGAAAACATAAGTACTCGGCGAGAAACATCTCCTAGTCCCACTTTGTCTACCTCAAATTTCATATAAGGACCTGGGATCGAACGTGTGTCTTTCTAGTAAGAGGCTGGCGACAAACCACGTGATCCATGGAACGGCCAGCCCCCAGTAGCCGAAATAGCTTTGCTGTTGGAAAGTTGTCATGCTTTATTAGTCCGTCTTTCTAGTAAGAAAAACACACCGATAAAGTTAAGTGTAGAATACTGGTGGAATGATACATCGAAAGGAAGAGAGATGTACTCGGAGAAAATCCTGTTCCAGTGCCATTTTTTCCACCGCAAATCTCACATTGACTGGGCTGTGATAGAATCGGTACCTCCGAGGGTAAAGCGAAAAGTAAGTTGTTTTATGTTTAACAATTCATTCCGTACCCCGTGGTAAACACTCCGTCTCGGTTTAAAATAAACAGTCAGTTAAGGCTCCTTAGGAAAGTAATTGTTGTCTTTTTTTCGAACCGTGCTGAACACACAGAAATGCAGTTTGTGGGCATAATTTGAAACTTGTTCATGTTGAAACTGCTACATATAGTAATCAATAGCTCTAAAGGGTTAATGCTTCGTTCTTGATATCGTGGTGGCATTTAATGTCGGAGGTTTATTTTTCTTTACTGACGGTAGGCAACCTGCTGAGAGCAATCTTCTTGTTTGCACCGTGCATCAGTGATAATTAAACACTTTATTATCCAACTAATGCACAATATATAACATTTAGATACAATTAAAATTATAAAAATATTTAAAAGTGCTCCAGCATGTTTCGGATCACAGAGGATTCATCATCAGGGAGCCTTGAACAGTGCTTGGCCAAAAATTACAAGAATGATTCTATCGTGTCCGTTGACATGGACAAGGTCGGTGTTATGGTAGCATATTGTGACCGGTTGTGCGTGTGTGTAGTTCACTGTATATGAAGGCACTGTCTTACAGAATGCTGCACTTTTAAATATTTTATAAATTTAATTGTATATCTACATATTATATATTGTGCATTAGTTGGATAATAAAGTGTTTAACTGCTGAGAGCTGTTCAGATGCCCAAACCATCAAAATCCACAGTCAAATTATTAAGATTTCAAATTGTTTTCGGCCGATTCTCGTCTCACAATTTGAGAATCCCTACACAGAAACGGGCTGAAAATTGTGCTCCGTTCCTGTCATAGACATAATGATGATGACTGCAGCCCTCTTTGATGATTATAAAAAAAACGACGATCGTTCGAAATTAAAGTCCGCGTGTGGTAATCGGGGAAGATAGAGCTGGAGCTTATCGCTAATAAGGGTCTAAGTCAGTACGACCTCTCTCCTCCACCGGTACGTACGTATGCATTGCGTACCGTACACATTACGTACAAAGAGACTTAGCAATTACCACTAATTGTCCCCCCACAGACCTACCTGTGTATTATAGCTGCAGACACGAGTTAACTTCGCTAAAGCTGTGTTCACAGACATCTCAGACTGCGAGCGAAAGCGATCGAAGTCCACACCAAGATCTCTGATCCCAATCTTCTCTCTGAGTTTTGCATGTGTCATAGGGCTAGTAGGAAAGAAAATATTAGAGAATAAATTTGGTAATTGAAAATGACAGCCAATATACATATAATGCAACTGCTGCGTGTTAGCGTGATGTTTATACCTCCGGGGCTATCCTAACCGCCCGATGCCATTACACTCGAAGAGGGCGCTGTTATGTCGATTTAACGTGGTCGGCAAGAATAAATCATACTTAGGTCTTCGTGTAAAGTTCCCGATATCTTTGTCTGGTTGTAACCAAATTTGGGAGTTTTTCGACAGGATTTTAATGAAAGTCTCCAGTATCAAATATCACGAAATTCTGTCTGACTGGAGCCGAGCTAATAAATGCGGATAGACAGACGGACAAACGGACGTACCGACGGATCTGACGAAGCTAACGCTCATTTTTTGCGAGCATGCGAAAGCGAAAATATGATTCGGAGATTTTCATGCCACGTTTAGCTTCTACAAACACGTATGTATTGTTAGGCTGATTTGTGCTTTCTTCAGATAGCACAAGTAGAAGACATGCGAATGGCAATATAAATGGAGAACAGGAGGTCTTGGAAGTGTGTCATCCCCGTTGTGTGTGTGAAACTTGGAAATTGTATATAGTCAAACACAACTGTGACACATAGGTGTATTTAATGGCTAAATGGACAACTACAACCTGAAGATGACCACTACGGGCCGAAATATGTAGTTGTCCATTTGGCCATTAAATACACCTATGTGACACAGCTGTATCTGACTATATACAATTTCCAGAAGAACAGTAGGTTGCTCATTTCATGAGAATAGTCTCCATTTTTGTCAACCCGAAAGTTAACTGCTGTGTCACGGCAGCCAGACACTGGCCTATGTTCTGAAACATGAATACAGCCCAAAACTTCACACCATATATTCATGAAGGTCCATATGTACTTTATTGTGATGATGATGATGTTAATGATAATAATAATAATAATACACTAATACAATAATATATTAACACCATATTATTATTATCATTATTATCATCATCATCATCTCCTTTATGCAGGGTAGTTATACTTATATTCCTGAGACAAACAATGTCCCTACGGAATACAGTGTTGTAGCTATTCTGTTGTTACTATTCGTGGTGCTTATAGCGTTAGTTTCAGTGTTGAATCTATTGTACTTTTACGTTAGTACTTTCCGAAGTATGCGTGCAGTGCCCAATATGGCTGTTTTCTGGAGTTCCTTGACTTCAGGATTTCCTGGTATTTTGCTCACGTATTATTATTATTATTATTATTATTATTACATTCCTTATAATTGGGGGAATTACGATGTAAATATCTGGAAGATAATGGCTGAAGACGTTGATCTATACTGCATACTCTAAACCGATGTTATTCACACCGTGTTTCGCGTAAGCTGGGAATTCGAGGGCGACTATCCGGGGTTCCGCAGACACTTTTCTTTTATAATGAAATCGGTAAATATAATTTTGATTATTTTTACTTCTTATTATTTCCAAAATTTTGTGCATAATTGGCACTGGGTTTATCTTCAGTGTAAATTCCTAATAGTAATGTTTTGTTTTTGCATAAATAATCATAAGAGTTTTATTTCTTTGTATAAAAGCGTATATAAAAAGCTTTATTTTATTTTCCCTCCCAAAGGACATTTTTACTTGACTGTGGTTGCACGACTCTACAGTTTTGGTCACAAGAGTTCCGCACATGTTAAGCATCCGAACGAACTGCATGGCTCTGTGCAGTGAGCCATCTGTCACGGTGCTGGTGTGGCTCACTTGCCTCTGGTCACTTATAACAGTGTGGCAGAGACAGGGAGACGGAATTAATGAAACAGGGGAAGTAAATTTTGTTACGAGTATTTAGGTTGTCACCACTACCTGAGCACTAACTTTTTTCCTTACGTATTATTGATGTTTTAATTATTTTTTTTACCACGACTGGCGTTTCAATTTTTTGTCCCACCAGGTTATATAAAATTTAAAAACTAAAAGAGAGACAAGCTTATGCGGCCTAGACATGGTGACGTTTTAAAGTTACTGTCTGCTAGAATAGTCGACACAGAGATTATGACGTTTTAACCGACTGCGGCGAAGTGTGTATGTACTCACGTAAAGGGTGAACGAAACTGAACAGATAGGTGTATAGTAATTAATTTCATATTACGTTGTGACGACGTTATCATTTTGTCTCTGTTATTTATTTTGCTGCAAATAGAGGAAGGTAGCGCAATAAACCTATTTGTTAATCCTTTGGTTTATTTTCTTCTTTCCCTACTGCCGCTTTGTCTCTGGGATAACTATGGGTGATAAACAGGCTATATGTCGCTAGAGATCGCACAATTCCGAAATGAATTTTTTTGGTCGTCTTCCTGCATATCTAATCTAAGTAGATCACAGCAGGTAACAGGTAACATTTTTAATTTTTTTTCAGAAGATATTTTTATTTGCGGTATATTTAGTTAGACGCTCGCCACATCAAAATGTTCAAATATAAGCTTCACATTTTAATGAGATCTGTGACACTATATTATCCCAACTACTGATTTTTATCCAAAGAACAGTAGGATTACGGTAAAGTTCATTATGTTTAAAACAGAACCCGACATTCGACTGATAAAGCCCAAAATTGAAGTTTCTGGACAAACAGTCATAGATACCTGTACTAAATTTAGCGAAAATCTATTTGTTAGTTTTGGAGATGTAAAATATAGACCTACATGAACACCCCTTATGCATTCTTGTTACAGATTTCTCGTGAGGAAGCTGTAAATTATAATTTGATGGAAGGCATCACGATGAGCTAGGAATATACTAAAACATTAATATACATCAGCACAACTCTTTTATTATAGGAGGCCACGTGTATCGACCTTTTAAACGGCCATCTTTAGGCCTTCTAAAAGATTGACTCAACATATGCTGTGTGCATGTTTGGATCCCAATATGTTCACGTCAATAAAATACATAAAATGTAGCAGGTCAGTTACATAAGAAGGAGTGATATATGTATTGCATATGTATGCAATACATATATCACATCCCAACATGTACACAGCATCTGTTGGCTCAATCTGTTAGAAGGCCTGAAGATGACCGTTTAAAAGATCGAAATATGTGGCCTCGTATAATAAAATAGTTGTGCTGAGGTATATTAATTAATTCTTTGTAAATTATGATGTAATACTTTACACCGACAGAAGATTTGCTGAGAAAATTGATAATATTTGGATAAATGAGGAATATTCAAAGAGGGAAAAGCGTTAATGCTACTTAGGAGTAATGCTACTTAGTACTAATACTTCTTAGCAGTAATGATAATTAGTACTAATGTTCTTTAGGTGTAAGGGTACTTAATATTAATGCTACTTAGTACTAATATTCTTCAGTACAAATGCCACTTAGGAGTAATGCTATGTAATACTAATTCTGCTTAGTGCTAATGCTTGTTGAGAGCAGTACTAATTACCACTAATGCTACTTTGGTGTAATGCTACTTAGTACTAATGCTACGTCGTGCTACTTCTGTTGAGAAATAGTGCTCATCATTACCAATGCTACTTGGGAGTAATACTGCTTAGTACGAATGCTCCTTAGATGTAATGTTAACACAAGTGTTAAACAGGAGTAATTACATTTAGGGATAATGCTAATTATTTCTAATGCTAATTAGTGCCAATATTACTTAAGAGTAATGCCAATTAGTATTATGCTAATTCTGAGAAATTCTATGTAATACTGAACCTGCTTAGGAATAATGGTACATAATATTAACGTTACTTCTTAGTAATGATGCTAATTTTTAGTAATGCTACTTAGCGTAATGCTACATAATACTAATACTTCTTAGTCATGTCTACTAAAAGTGTGTATGTTAATAGAACAATTTTAATTGGATAACCGCAATTGATTCGTGACGTAACTAAGGTCGCAACGTAGGGTGGCTATCACGTACGCAGTGTGTTGTTGGGACCTAGACTTGTGACTTGAAAGTAATGACATGTTAATGAGGGGAAGATTTTAGGTTATGTTGTTGAAGTAAATGCAGTTAAGTACTTAGCAAGCTGGAACCCTTTTGGATTTGCATATAGGAGCTGGGGCGTTCATGAGATGTGACAGTTGCTGATTGCGTGAAGAAATTCCCCTTAATTTATGCAATCTTTAATCTTATTATATACAATATTTAATTTGAATTACTGTTTGTGCAGCAGCCCACTGCTGGGTGCTGTCCGGAGAAAGAATCCCAGGCCACTTCTATACAAAACTATTTTCAAATTACTCTAGCTTTCTCCTTTCGTGTATTCCGAACCTTACCAAGCTGTTCTTTCTATTCATAATTGTCTACCTAACATTTTAAGTATTTCACCTCTTCCGTACTTACTACCTGCTAAGCCAGTCCTATTTTATCGCTGTTCTAATAAAGTTCATGCCATAAAGGCGTATAGGGTAGTGGAAGTATAGCTCCGCTTATTTATAACCTCGTCACTAGATGGAACGGGTTGGTTAGACTAGCAAACCGGTCTCTTTGTTCCCGGGAATTACCTCTTTGTGCTTGCTGAATAGGAAGCTCTTTGGACCCCAGAGTCGGTGTAGATGTTTTGGAGAAGAGACAAATTTCTTGCTGCTGCCGGGGTCCGATCGCCGTACCGTCAAACCCGTAGCATCTTCACTATGCTAACCCGGCTGCAGATCATTTTGATAATACTTGGCGAAATACGGTTCGACATAACATTGTTTAATTAGCACACCAACTAATGCACACACATAAAACTTTCTACGTTAAAGCATTTAAAATCACTCCAACATGTTTCGATCCTAAGATCATCTTCATGGAACTAAACTGTTCCTTGCTAAAGTCGCATTTTTAAAAACACTCACTGATCAATTTCCTTACATTAACTTCGTGCTGTGGCAGCATGTCTGTAATTTAAAATATACTGCCACAGCACCAATTTAATATAAGGAAATTAATCAGTGAGTTTTTTTTAAAAAAAAAATGTGACTTTAGCAAGGAACAGTGTAGCTCCCTGAAGATGATCTTAGGATCGAAACATGTTCGAGCGATTTTAAATGATTTAATGTAAAACATTTTTATGTATGTGCATTAGTTGGTGTGCTAATTAAATGACTCTAAGAAATGCATGGTGCAACTACAAAGATAACATTATTTGTTGCTTCAGTGCATACATTCCATGCTGTAGCAATGCTGTGGGTAAACATATGTTTGATGGAACAGTTACTTAAAACGCAACACAAGATATTGGGTTTTTATTTCGTCTGTCACAAGAGAATTAGATTAAGTCGTCCAAGTGACATGCTGACCTCACGTATGTGGGTCAGTATTATTCGAGTCTGGTGACTGTTATACATTAAAATAAGATGGGTCCAATTGTGGTTAAGCTGACCTGCTCGTCTCTCTCCGTCCCGGTAATCGGGTTTTTACTGCATTACAAACACAGTACGACGCTGTATAAAGGAATCCACTGTGCGCTGTTTGGGTTGAATTTCCCCTGGGGTGCGTTCAGCAGCAGTTGGGGCTTACAGGGGGCTCTTCACATCTACCTCTAATGAAGCTGGTTATCTCTGTACAGTATGCGGCCCGACAGCCATGTACAGTCTTCACACTGGACGAAGACCTGCTGGAGGTAGCTAGACCACCATGCCCTGACAAATTGCAGTAGCTCTGCCCCATGTCTCCAAAATCGCTGATAGCATGATACTGAACCATTGTCATATATTTTGCAACCTTACAACTAAATTTCAGTACAGCCAGTTTAGCGTCTAGGAAAAGTGGTTCGAATCCAGAAATGGGAAAAATATTTTTCTCTTCTGCAAAATGTCCATACTGGCTATGGGGATTACACAGTTTCCAGTTCAGTAGGTACTGGGGTTCTTCTGTAGGGGTAAAGCGACCGAGGCCTGAGCATGAACACTAATCTCTATCCAGTGTCGAGGTTAAAAATGACAAGTGCTATACCTCCAAGTTCCCTGTATGTCTTTACAGCATGAACAGGAGGTAACTTTAACTTTTGACTCTTCACCATTCGACAGGCCATACCAACCTATAAAACTTTAATCTACAGCAGCACGGCTCTGAGGACTTCAGAATTCTTACTCATATATTATTGGGAGTCATGCAAAGATGTGTGTCAGCTAAGTGGCACGTTTTAAGAAGTATTATTAATTTCTTCGAGGAGCTAAATGATTTGTACTCCTCACCCAATATTGTGCGGGTGATAAAATAGAGAAAAATGAGATGGGCTGGGCATGTGGCGCGTATGGGTGAGGAGAGGGGGGTGTATAGGTTCTTGGTGGGGAAACCGGAGGGAAGGAGAGCACTGGGGAGACCTAGGCGTAGATGGGTGGATAATATTAGGATGGATTTCCAGGAGGTGGGATGTGGGTATATGGACTGGATTGGGCTGGGCCAGGATAGAGACAGGTGGCGGACGCTTTTGAGTGTGGTAATGAACCTTCGGATTCCGTGAAATGCGGGGAATTTCTTGACTTGCTGCAAACCAGTTAGCTTCTCAAGAAGGACTCTGCACCATGGAGTAAGTAAGTATTATTAATTTCTTAATTAACATGTACCTTGTATTATCACTCAGTTGGACTTATCCGATACCCAAGCCAATACGCATGCGTTAACAGCACATATCTGGTTGCTAACGTAGATTGAGATAAGTTTTCATTTTTTCGCTTTGTGGATTTTCCGGCCTGTAGGCTTAATTTTGGCAGGTGATTGTGATGGTGATGGTGATGTAGCGGAGAAACAAAGTGTCTCTGTCTGTAGGGTTGAAGGAGTTTGGTCCAAACTGAAGCTTGAATTATTAAGGCGATGATGAGGTTTGATTACAGAGAGGAATGAGAGAAATGTGACCTTCCGCCCTGAAGATGGATGCATTATATTCTTCCGAAGACACGATATCAACACAAAACACTACACGGCCCCAAGGTCCAGAAGATTAAAATCAGAAACTTTATTTTTTTTATTCATCCTATTGCGTGTGTGTTACTTCCAGTAGTAAATTCTTACACTTGTTTTCATAAAATCCAAGAACTGCGCACGTCCGTCTGTCTGCATATTTTATATCCGAAATAATCTTCACGGATTTAAGATAATATTTGCTTGTTTGGAGTAGACCTTTACGCCGGAGTCATTTCGGTTCATATCAGAAGAAATAAGTTTCTCTTTTTGTTTGGAACGTCATATTTTTTGTTTTGACAAAAAGTTCGTGATGGCTGTCCGTGGTATCCGTGTTGCAGGCTTCAGCCTGCAACACGGATACCGCTCCAAACCAACCACACTGAAACACCAACACACACCGAATCAAGAACATACAACCAATGTGGTAATTCAACAGAATAGTCGCAAGCTCCTGATGATGGATATATTAAAGTCCGAAACATGTTGAGCACATAAGAAGTGAAATAATATAGCAAGTGACATCAAGATGCTGTGGGCTTTTGTTGTGAATTATGGATTGAAAAGCAGGAAGAAGAACTGAACAGTTATTAAATTTTGAACGTGTATTGTAAATGACGTTATTTCGCAGTGAAATATTACCTAGATAAGATGTGTAATATTGAATGTAATCTTTCAAACAAACTCAGAAATCACTCATTTATGCACATATGTTTGTATGAGCATTTTTATGTGAATAAACCAATCTTGAATTTGTCCAAGAATTTTAGATGCACCCCATATAAAAAGTACTTTCCTAGATTCGATTTCGTGAACTGAGGTATAGAAGATATCGTCAGTAAAAATCCAGAAGTCAAAGCTTTATGTACTGCAGCAGAATGGCAACTTTATATGTGCATGTATATATCTACTGTTGAAGAGTGAATAGGCTGTTTAAACAGGCTCCAGGTACACGTGTATTACCGGCCTTTATAAGGAGTCATTAAGTTCGATGGGTTGGTAGAAATGTAGTAACTTTAGTGTTTGAAAGTTGATACATACATTCGACTTTGTTCAACTTCAGTTTTAGAACTTTTAACAAGGAAGAAAGAAAAAGTCTCCAGACACCATTTCTCTTATTATTGTTATTAATAATAACATATCAAAAGATAAATAGTTTAATGTTAAACTCAAATGCTGTTAGGCCAGGAACTGTCTCAGTGCTGAATTAAATTTTGCTTTATAATTTACACAATACCGCAGCTTTCAGGGTAATGTGAAAGTCGCTTATATAACTGAATATCTTATTTGTTCTCATTACCTATGATAGTACGATATACGTACAATACAAAACTATGTCGTCATTTCTACAAACAAACATGTCCGAGAATTGTATAATAATTTCTTATATGGAGGACCCCAATTACAAGACGGTCTATGGGAATGAGACATTTATGTTTTTAATCACTTTGTCTGCAAATGCTAAAATATTAATCCAAAATAACCATGACAGTTTTCTTTCATTGCCATACCAGTTTATCATTTATTTATTAACAGTCACATTTATTTAACAGCACTTTTGTGGCATCTGACACAAATACTTACCGCCATGTAGCCTTGTAGCAGGAAGTCTCCAAAATATAGAATTCGACGAAGTGTCGTTTTGCCGTGAAGGTGTTTGGAGGCGTGAGATTGCAGCTTCACGCCTTCAAGTAGGTGGTGTGCTAACATCACACTCCGACCGCCTGTCTTCTGTAGAAAAGCACATCCGTACAGATCGAGCAGAAAATTAGTGGGCAACGTGTTTAACTGCGGCCACTCAGACAAGAGTGATTTGGTGCAGTGTCACAAGCTTGTGTAAAACACAGTACAATTGTGTTTAATGTACAGGCAGTTGAACTGAAAGCCGAACCCAGAGACACGGCAAGCCTAACGACCTTACATTTCCGCATATCACATATATAAACAAAATTTAACACCATATTTTTATCAAAATATTTTGTATTTGGTAATTAATGCTCGGACTTATTTTGGCCTTAGCTGTTGCTCATCTTCAGGGAGATTTTAAGATTTTTTTTATCACGTGCAACTTATGCTGTAACTTAAAATCTTCATCTTACATGGTAAAATTCTGCCATATAAGTTGAAACGTATTTCACGTTCATAGGGCCATGCATCTTATTATATTTCTATAGTAAAACCAACTAGATGTACCAATGTCTCAAATTTATTTTATTGGAGTAACACTGTACATGTTTCGGACGGTCTTTTCATCCATCATCAGTAGTTAAAGACTGTACATACAGCGACAGGCATATGTCAAACAGACACTGCCGACTGCTTGTTAGCGCTAGTGCGCAGTATCTGTTTGACATATGCTTGTTGCAGTATGTACAGTCTTTAACTCCTGATGATGGACGGAAAGACCGTCCGAAACATGTAGAATGTTACTCCAATAAAATACATTTGAGACATTAATGCATCTGGTTGGTTATACTATAGAAAGAGCTGAAACATACATACTTACTTACTCCGTGGTGCAGAGTCCTTCTTGAGAAGCTAGCTGGTTTGCAGCTAGTCAAGAAATTCCCCGCATTTCATGGAACCCGAAGGTTCAT
>Ga0123352_10017974_pt1 | contig 11266 bp, 5 predicted proteins | sample TergutLab28metaG_FD_89700 | JGI IMG/M metagenome (GOLD analysis project Ga0123352, IMG submission 89700) | Labiotermes labralis P1 segment gut microbial communities from Petit-Saut dam, French Guiana - Lab288 P1 | ecosystem: Host-associated > Arthropoda: Insects > Digestive system > Gut ... | reverse complement strand
GGGGGGGGGGTAAAGGGAGGGGCTGTTTTTGACACGGTAATGAAATCTCCATTCCATAATATGGAGGAAATTTCGTGTGTAACTGGAGAATTCTTCGTCTCTCAAATAAGTGCTTTGTTACATGAAATTAATTCAATCATTAGTTATTTGTATATTTTACAAGGACAATACACTTTACAGCAGGAAGAACACGGAGATTAAGGAATTAAACAAGAGAAACTTAATTAAAATAAATCATTAATCAAAACTACAATTGCATCAAACTCCACAGAAATGCTTGCACAACGCTGTACCAAACACCCCTACCGCATACATTTGAAAGTGTGGGGAGTAAACTTCTGTTAGTTTCTCACTAGGAAAAATAGGAAACTGACAAAACGTTACATTTCTGGGCGCATTCGGAAAAGAATCTGCATGTTTTTGTGCGTATGAACGAACCGTAGAATAAATGAAGAGATGTTCTTAGAATATGACATTAAGAAGCTTTATGAACGTCTGCGTTTTTTTAAAAGAAAAAGCAGTTCTAATGGACTCTTAATTCGAAGACCTTTATGTGCCTGAGCAGGCATCTTGAGGAAAATTTGCTGAAAATTTTTCGTATCGAAAATATTTCGATTAAAGTTGTAGAGAAATGAACGCGCAGTTTATGTTCTGTAGCATTCCTTTACATCTGACGGCTTTTGAAAGAATTAAACAAACGGGAAGCCATGTGCACGTTCCTTATCTTCCGGATCCACCAGCTTTCTGCAGTCATCCGAACATATTCGATGTTTGTAAAAGACTCTTGTTGTTTCTAATTATTAAAAAATCTTCTTTCCAATCGAATTAAGAGGTCTGCATGTATACTTAAGTAAATATTAGATAGCGAACATGTAAGTAATATAACCTAATCAAGCTCATCAGTCGGGCACATATCTTAATCCCAGGGAATCTAAGTGTTCTAAGTAGCGGAACAGTGATTTTATAAATAATTGGACACAATTAACATTATTTTTATTATTTCACAATTAATAGTGTTTACATATGTTTGCTTGTATGGCTGCGTCTTTAAAAAATGTATGAACTGCTAGCCTCGGTATCACGTGCAGATATTGGTACATCCTGGGTAGGAAATAGAATTTTTGCTTTCATTAAGGTATCAAACTCGCACAGTTCAAATCCATCCCCCCTTAAATATTCTTACCCTTCCCAATTGGCTAACTGTTTAAATCCCACTACTCCCTAAAAGAATCAACAGTCAAAATTTGAAATAATTTATTTCTATTAGCTCACTCACGTAACACTGTTCCCGTATCGCACTAGCACAATCTCCCCATGTCTTACGGATCTTCTTTCTCTCTCTCTCTCCCTCTCTCTGTCACCCTCTCACTCTCTCTAACCCTCTATCCCTGTAAGCTGCTACACAAATCCGCTACACTCGCTATTCCACACAAACTTAATTATTAATTAAAACAAATCCATCCAATCTATTAAATGTAAAATTTTAACACCTCATAAATCTTAAACTAACTATAACGGTTATATTATATATACGTAATAAAGGTATAATTCAGCGTTTTTCCGGAACTTTTATCAAAGTGTACACTTGACTATTTCGAAACAAATGCAAAAACAGCGAAAGCGCCAGAGTTGTTACCCTATGCAAATTTCACATTATATATCATAACATTATTTAGTTGAAGAGCTGTTAATTTTATTGTATCTGTCTATACGTATGTTTACCATTCACTAAAGTTTAAAAATAATTGATGTGTTTTAATTACACTCAATATGATCAACATTCCGTAATAGGTCGCACAAATTCTGCGATTTGTAATTTCGTACCACAGCAAATACTAATCTGCCGATCGTGCGAATTTCTGTGGTGACAGCTAAATGACTGACACTGTAATTGATTAACATGTGTCAGCTCTAACTACCCTATGCCAGGAGTTCCAGTTAACCGAAATGATGTTTGCATCAGGGATAACATATTTTTCTGTCCTCTTACGACATTATCTACACAGCAATTATAAATTTCGACAAATGTGAACGGATTATCAAACATTCAGTGCCAAAATTTTGCAGCAAAGTCCCAAATGAAAACGTAAAATTTTTAACTAGTACAACTTTATCAAAAAATGTGTCCAAATATTAGCCCCCGTTTTTACGTCAGTAGTTCTTAAACATGATGTATGATTCATAAAAAAAATTATTTACGACAAAGTGTATGGTCGGTGTGAAAATCTGCGCTTGGATATGTCACCATTTCTAGCTGCTAATCTCAATGCCGGCTGTAAATTTTTCCCTGCTTTCGTTGTGTTTTTTCAATACGCTTAAGATGTTCCAAAATTTATTAGGTCTGTGAGGAACATGAACCGACATTGGATAGCATGCTTAAATAATGACTAATAATTTTTACGATGTTCTGTCCTACGTTGTCCACGCAATTTAATAGTGAAATATATCGTCATAGATTATCCATAACTTCAAGTTACTTTTCATTACCCAGTATTCCTTCAGTGTCAGTAATAACAACCTACATTTCTCCTGTTCACTCACACCCATGGAAATCCCATACAAATCCACAGCAGCTGCAGACTTGCGATTTGACGTTCCTACAAACAAGTTAATGTGGGAATGATAATGGTCACCATCATCATTATCGTTGATTAAACTGCGTAGCCTGCCTAGCTCTAAATAATATCAATATTGCATTTAATTAGTACTAATAACACTAATAATCAGTCAAAGATTCTGTTCGACTTACAGAGTGAGTACCTTACCAAGGAAGCCCTTGAAGCGTTTGGGGACTTCATTTAAGGATACCAGTTCACACTGTTAAAAATGCAGATGATCTTTGATAACGGCTAGTGAAGAAACGGTACTGCACAGCATTATTGACAGACTCATTGAATTAGGAATGTGTTATGGAATTGAAATTTATGTGGAAAAGCCCAAGCTAATGAAGATCTCAAGGCAATCATCCCCAGTACATATTATAGAACGAAAACTAGTTGAGATTGCTGAATATTTCATCTATTTGAGTAGCACGATAACAAATGACGCAAGATGTACACGTGAAATAAAAGCCAGGATTGCCATGGCAGAAGCTGCATTAAACAAGAAGAGTGCTCCTTTCACCGTCAAATTGGACTTAAATTGAAGAAAGAAACAGTAAAATGCTACATTAGGACCATAGTTTTGTATAATGCTGTAATGTGGACACTTCGGAAAGTGGATTAGAAATACTTTGAAAGTTTCGGAATGAAACGTGAAAAATGCGGGAGTATACAGAGTTAAGGAGGAAAGGAACATCCTACATACCATAAAAGGAAAGCTAACCGGACTGGTCACATCTTGCGTGTGAACTGGCTTATTGAAGGAAAGGTGTTACGAAAGGGAAGACGAGGCAGAAGACGTAAATAGCTACTCGAAGGTCTTAAGGAGATTTAAGATACTGGAAAATGAAAGAGGAGGAATTAGTTTGCGTTTTCTGCGGAACTTGCTGAAGGAAGGAGCTAAGGACCTGTCGTGACATAAAATGCATGATGATAACGATGATGATGATGATGATGATGGTTGTGGTGGTGGTGATGGTGGTGTAAAGAGGACCGTGTCTTTTCAAACTATTTTGATCCTGGAATTTGTAATGAAAAGTACGATCTTAAGATTTCTTCCTACGTAAGCAGTGAAGACACGCATATAAAAATGTAATCTCTACATATTCATAATTATATATTACATGCCTCCGTATCCCAAAAATCGTTGTGTAAGTAGATGAAGAAACCACTCGAAGAAAGATATTTCATACCCTGTTCGTGACAATAACAAAGGGCCAAGAGAAAGTACGAAGCAACACTCTGTTCCGTTCTGCCTCTAGAAAAGCGCCATTCTTTTGTTATTTTAGAGGATGCGAGAGCTTAAATCGAAAGCATGGAATCCCGGATGAAAAATTAAATGCAACGACAAGCTAAATTTTAAAGTGCACTGTAAAAACTAGAATCTATGATATATGTCTATAAGAATTAAAGTTAAATCTGTCTAACACATCTACTGAACGGAGAGGAGAGAAATGAAGTAAGCCACGTCCGATATTCCGACGTGAATATTACGTTGTGTTTAACTGCGCGGGGTCTGATGAAAGTGGAAATATTCTGTTAACTAATTTTCTCCTAATATAATCCAGACAATCCAAAAATGGTACGACCGTTATCAGATAAGTGTTATTACTATACAAAGTCAGAACTGATTACCATAAGCTCTCTATTAATATACCATCTCGTTCTTGGCCTTCTAACAGGCTCTTTTCCAATTATTTGGAAGAATAATAAAAAAACGATATTTTTTAGGCGTAGGTTGGCAGTAATGTTATGTAACGGATCTTTAAATCGGGGTGAAGGGGTCTGAATAGCCTTGTCAGTGTAGTAAGTAGGCCATGGGTTGGGCGATACGGCGCTCGATCTGCGGTAATGGCAAGGGATTTTGGTCTTCTCCAAAATGTCAAGACCACCTCTGGGACCAGCCGGCATCCTATTGAAAGGGAATCGGCAGTTCCCTTTCTCTGGGGTAACGCGACTGGGAAGTGAAGCTGACTGCTCGCCACCATCTGGGTCCGAATATAAGAAATAGTGTTGTCATTCCTTATCTGCGCCGCAAAATGCATTTACGAAGTAGAGTGCGACAACTATATTTGTACAGGTCAGTTGTGTCCAACCGTCGATCGCGTTCTCTTTTCCATTCTATCTTTAGACGTTGTTAAAATTGCAATATGTTCGTGCCCACAGTTCTGAAACCAAAATCCGCTTTTTTATTTAACAGAGCTGAAGCATCGTGTGCTAAAATACGTTAACACGTAAGGTCACTGATCAGGTGAAGAATGTTGCCGCAACGTTGAGTTCTTTTAAAAAGGAAAACATAACTTTCATAGTGAATGGGGGAAAGTGTTCTTATCTTTACAGTAAAAGAGAAAGAACGAAAATTTAGCTATACTTAGAAAAGGATATTTAGACCAGCATTTTATTGTGTAATGCGAATCCAGCCGCAATAAAAAAAGTAAATTTGGAACTTCATTTTAAAGCTGCTGAAACGGCTCTGAATGAGATAAACGTGGCTGTAGTGGGCTGAGAAAATATAAAATTTCTAAAATAATGTAGAAGTCGAAATCAGAACAATTTCACTCGTAAAACGTTTGAAAAAGTGTCCTACTGCATATACAATACATTTTCCTGTGTCTCAGATTGGAAGCAATCGATATTATGATTCAGCATCAATAATTTAAACCAGTACAAGTTATTTTGTCGTCTGTGGGTGTTCAATCACGTGGATGGATCTGTTCTTTCAATCAATTAACAAATGTGCATAAGAATATGTTTCAAGTGCCTTTTTTACGGCTGCAGTGGTTTTGAAATTTGTAACAACTTGAAGTAACTGTATGTGCAAGTTTTGACTGAGGGAATGTAATGTCTATTGTCACGATAAACACGTTTCAACAAGTACAATAAATAACGTCACTAATTTGCCGCCAAAGATTGTAAGTTTCTCTTTATGCAGTTTCAACAGCCGAAATATTATTGCAATGAAAAGAAGTTAAATGTGCATTAATCGAAAACAGACAAATGACAACTAACATTCACAGTGTTAAGATGTGCGCTGATTACGTCAATTAAATAAATGTGTAGCATTGAAATTGTCTAAAACTAAAAGAACATTTCAATATTGAATGCCTCATTTTCTCTCGATTGTCCTTTCCTGGTAATATTCTACCTTTGCCAAAAATTTATGGTTTCAGTTAAAAAATACGTATCACATATGACTCAGCAATTTGTCTTAACTCACGTGATTCGTCAAACTGAGATACCCGCATAACTAGACAGTTGGGTTACAATCACGCCTTCTGTCAATATTTTCTACAAAATAAAATCGGCTCTCCTTATATCAACATACAAACATAATGCCCTTAAGCGTTGTTCTAATGAGGATCTGTCAAATTTTTTTCTATCTCCTGTAAACCCATGTATCTCGGATTTCGACAAATTGCTTTTTCATAAGCACTGTATTTGTACAGTGCTTATGTACTCACTTCCTGTCATTTCAGTTTTATGTCTAACAGCAGACCTGATCATTAAACATATAAACGTTACCATGTACAAGTAATAGGAATGTGCAATTCGAAACGGTTTATTTCACGTAAGGGAAGCAAAATTTTCGTAATTTTCTTTAGCAGACGATAGATTTTGTTTAATGTTAGAAAAGCGAACGTAGGTTTGAACAGGTTGCGAACCCATGGTAAACTGTATACTTCCGACTAGCACACCAAACACACCAAAACAGGGCTTCTGAATTTCATATGCAACCACTTCCACAATTTTATCAACAGTACAGATTTTTACCAAACAACGACCCACTGCTTTATGTAATTTTAATTATTTTAATATTTTATAAGCTCCCTGAAGATGGTGCAGAGGCACCGAAACATGTAGGATTAGTTGTAATATAATTTTATAATATATATATATATATATATATATATATATATATATATATTTTGGTACAATAATAAATATTAAACAATAAAATTGAACGGTATGAACATAAAAATAATCGTTTCGGGAATATACTTGTAACGTAATTCGTTACAGTCGAAATGTTAAAACACAAAACTCACACATTCTTGTTAAATCAAAATCAAGTAATAAAAAATTTTCACCATGAAGTATATTGCGGCCATGTTGAGTAAGGCGGTTGCATTATAGTCGAGTCCAGCCTGACTGAGTACGATGAAACAAGGACAGACCTTCATCTCCAGTCGAAACGACTCGACTCGACTCGGCTCGGCTCGTCTCGGCTCGTCTCGGCTCGGGTCCCGCAGTGTTACAGAGGTAAGCAGGTATTTTCAGCGAAATAATTTAATCTGCTTATGCAGTACCTTACTGAATCAAACGTTTATTTCAACCAGACACAATTCGGTGTTTCCACAGTGTTGGCCGTGGAGTCACGAAGTGGAGGACGCAGTGTATTCAACACAAACCATATAGAACAGGATATAGTATTGTTACCTAACAAGGACTAATTGTTTTAACCTCACCAAATTCAGGCAAATTTTATACCCTCCGCAATTTCAAGTTAATATTAACCATTTATAACATACTGGGTTCATTGTTTTTATGTTTATTGCGGCTACCTACATACCCTGGTGTAAAAACTAGCTGATTGGAAGTCAATTCATATTTACGTAAGTGTTCTAGTTGCTACCACTATCTCGCTGACGAGGAGCGAAACCTGGTAGATGAGGCACCGATTTAACTCGGCTTGACATCCCTGCAGTTTCATCACGTACGTAAACTGAAATCGACAATATACACGTTATATTAGGAATGGCTTTGCTGTCGCTGTGTGCCTGTATTATCTGCATTCACTTACTGTCCATTGCCACATTCCAAACTTCAAGGAGGCTAAGTAGATAATTTCAAACCTACGCCTTTATTTAATCGACGAAATCAGCGCACATCTTAACACTGCGAATATTAGTTGTCATTTGTCTGTTTTCTCTTACAGAAAATTTAACTTTCTTTTCATTGCAATAATATTTTGGCCGTTGGGACTGCATAAAGAGAAACTTAAAATCTCTGACGACAAATTAGCGAAGATATTCATCGTACTTGTTGAAAAGTGATTACGGTGACAATATACATTTTTTTCCATCAGTCAAAACTTGCACATACATTTGCTTCAGGTTGTTACAAATTTCAGAATCACTACAGCCGTCAAAAAAAAAAAGGCACTGGAAACGTATTCTTATGCACATTTGTTAATTGATTGAAGAGCTGGATCCATCCACACGACTGAACACCCACAGACGACAAAATAACTTGTACTGCTTTTAAATTATTGATACTAAATCATACAAGTAAGTATGAGAGTTATTTGTACATTCCATTTATTTAAAAGTTTTTCAATTTTAAGCAAAAATTAAAATAAAAACAAAGAGAGAAAAGCGCGAACATTGCAATGCTATGTGCAATCATTACGATAATTTGTATAGTCATTCTCTTGTTGTTAAGTTTGAATTTTGATGTGATTGTCCACGAAATACGGGCGTTGTAAGAAGATAAGTAAAATTCTGTATATTTTATAACCATTACACATAAAAATGTTGAAGAATTTTCAAGCGCAACACACTGTTTGAGAATAAATGCCTACATTGATTCAAAAACTATTTTGAAATATGTCTCAATGAGTGAACGTGACAAATTTGTGGAGCTAACCATTTATAACCCAGCGGCAAGAATATTTACCACAGTGTTATATTTATTGGACCGTGCATCATCTTGATAGTTGAATAAAGAGAGACCCCAGCCCAACCACAACGTAACACCAACACACATCGAACCAGAGCTATACAACCCATGAAATAACGCAACAAATAAGTCGCAAGCTCCTGAAGATGGATGTACTAACATGTTGAGCATTAAATAATGAAATAATAAAGCAAGTGACATCAAGTTGGTCTCTCTTTATTCGACGTAGCGTAGTGTTTGTCATTAAAAAGCTAATCATTTTGCTCATAATATATTTATGTGCTCCTCGTGAATCTTCAGTGTATTCTCTGTGAAGCACGGGCCTGCATAACACGCATATTTGGTTTAGTTTTCAAAGGTATAAGATTGTCTGCAAGATGAAGCGTGGGCCGACACGTAACACACTGTGTGGAGGCTGCGAAAAGTAATACGTTCTGCGGTTTATGACTGATCCTGTCATCGTAAGTTATCTTGGAGATATCTTCGCAAGCTTCGTTATACATTGTTTATTACATGGATCAGTGTAGGTCAGGATACGGCCTAATTCCAAACTGTGATAAACCGTGGTCTTTATATTGTCGGGAACTTTCTTCATTAAGTGATAACGGAAGATTCTGTTCTTTGAGGTGACAATTTATCAGACTAAGTTTCACGTTTATTACGTACCTCTCGTTTGTGTTCTATACGGGCATTCAGCTGCAAACTCTTCTTCACTCCTATTGATTTACAGCAAATCAGTATCCATAAAAGTGGGCTTTTTTTCGCGTGGTTTAGAAACATAAATTTCCGTTACACACGTGGAGTCTCTTGACTCTCTCGGCGAAGAAATCTGATTAATTTAAGTAGCCAGTACCCAGATAAAAGCTGATACAAATAACAGGCTGTTGTTGATATTATTCACATTTTCATTCATACACGTTTTCCATAATTTTTTGTGGTACGGTTTAGGTAATACAACGTTTTTACTAACATGAACGAAGTCACTTCAGCATCTCCTTAATTCCCTTATATAAGTTTATATAATTTTATGACCTCTTCGAAAGCCTGCCATTGTCCATTTTAGATATTTATTTACCGCACCCTTCAATCTTATAATTTATTCCAAAAATCTTTTCTCGATGAACATAACGAATTCTAATTCTTTTATAGAATTTATCCTTTTTGTGTTAAATGATGAAAGACGAAGAAACGTTTTATTCCTCTGGTCTCATTTAAGGGTAATAGATTTATTTCATTCTTAGGGTGGGATTGATAAAGTTAATTGCAGGTGCCAGTATATTTTAGTCGTTCCCCAGTTATCCGGTAAATTATCCAACTAATTTATGTCTTCTGCCTTCTTCATGCTTTTCTTGTCACTGTGTGTCAGTGCCTCGTTCTGTATTTTGTCAATGGTTTAACATATCCCTAAAATGTTGTTTTCTCTTTAACAAAATTTCTGAAATTTTAAATCAGTTAAGATAAAAGGAACATATATTCTATCACGGTCGTTTAGTTCCTACAGCTCCATCCCCGTTTCTTAACTCGTCTGCAAGGGCCATTAAACCTGGCAATTTAAAAGGATAGCAACGTTCATTTCAGCAACGTAATTCAATTTTTAATCATAAGCCGTCTGTTAAATATTTAATCCTTCCGACCTAACATATTACACGGACCGGATAAGTTGAATCTCGTTTCATTTTTATTAACTTTCTTTTTTATTTTCATCATCTTCCTTACTCCTCTGCTTAAACGTATTAAGTCTAACAAAGTAAACAGCGCAGAAGCTTTTAGTTCTATCATTATCATTCGGTAGCTACAATTTTCTATTCCTTTCTTGTTCTTTCAAGTCTGCTTAGATATTGAGAAGTGGAGAGGTATGTTGGGCCTATACGTTTTGTTTCCTAGTACTGAACAAAAGGGTTTTACGCCTGTGCATAGAAATGGTAGCCTATATTATATAGCATGTCTTTCGGCTTACTGCAGAACATGACCATGTCAAGAAATGAGAATAACGGAAAGTCGTGTTTGGTTTTTTGGTTTTAACTCTGTTTTTTGTAAAATTAGCATTGGAAATATTTCCCGTTCATTTCTTTATTATAAGGATGCGAATTTCTTGTGCAGCCCAGCCAGTATTTTACAAATTTTAAACCCAGCCGAAATTTTTGCATTCCTTGTTCTCATCAAAAAATGACGTGTTTCTGGTGCAGCGTTCAGTCATTATGTTCAAGACCATCAAATTAGTGAACTATATAAAAGAATCTAATTTCCACTTTAACCCTGCTCTGGTACCATGGGGTCTATGTGACCCCAGTCCTCTTTTATTCACGTTTTTTTTAAACTGTCACGAATACTGACATCACTTTTACGTATATTTTCGTAAGGCCTTCCTAATTATGTCACACACTTTCGGTAGGTTTTGTGTCTTTCCGTTTTTTTTATTTATGTTTATTTCTGCTTGGAGTCAAATGGACCCCATATTACCTTACATGTAATAAAGATAATTGTCTGCAAAATGCAGAAAACGCAGTATGTGAAAAAGTCTGTCACGTGCCATGTTCTTGCCGTAAAAATAATCTACCATTTAGAGTTATAAACACAACTAGAACACATTAATCAGCTCGGGAAAATGCGCAGTTACTCTGCGTAAGACATATAGATCACGGTATTGTGAGGGGTTTAGGGGGTAGAGGGTTATCATTCTGGGTACACAGAGGAGAATATTGACCTTCAAGGGTCCTGCAGCATAAGAAACCTATGCAGTTGTGTCGTATAGGAGTGAACAAAATTCCTCCCACCATCGACTCACTGTTTGCGACGTCTTTACAAGTCGTTCGGTCTCACTGAGCAACGTGTTTAGAAAGCGTTCGGTGGCGAAGGGATCACGGCAAGACGACGGGGATTGTCGTGCAACGACGTTCTGGCGTGTTTAGACGTGTTAAGTGACGTCGATAGTGAACATGAGGTCGATATTGAAGATAGTTTGAGCTGGGATGAAAGCGACCCCGAGT
>Ga0123352_10017973_pt1 | contig 11266 bp, 9 predicted proteins | sample TergutLab28metaG_FD_89700 | JGI IMG/M metagenome (GOLD analysis project Ga0123352, IMG submission 89700) | Labiotermes labralis P1 segment gut microbial communities from Petit-Saut dam, French Guiana - Lab288 P1 | ecosystem: Host-associated > Arthropoda: Insects > Digestive system > Gut ... | reverse complement strand
TACAAAAGACAGCTATACTTGGAACATCACACATAATACGGAAAGTACTGCAATGTGAAGCTTGAAGCCTGAGCGGTGGGGATCACCGCTGGTTCAAGAGAAGTACCAGGAAGAAATGCCTGTCACAGGAGACATACATATTGTATAATAATAATGACTAGCTGTGGAATTGACTGCCGTTATTCGATTTCCGGCACTAAACTTTCAGATATTTTCTGTGAAGGGCAGTCAGCGTCGTTAACTTCTTTCTTCAACTTCTTATTTCTCCAGATACGGCAGACTGTCGGCAAAACGTTCGTAGTTTCTACAAAAAGCTCTGAGGGATTAACATGTTTATTGGTTTCGAAACTCATTTTTTGTTAGAAGAGGCGGTTGGGGTGGAAGTTAGCTGAAGACCAGGCGACTATAGTGGTAAATTTATTGATTCGCTTTCTGTCTTTCCTGACTTCACACACACACACACACACACACACACACACACACACACACATACACACACACACATACACACACACACACACACACATATTTTTAGTGTTTTAAAACTAAGAAACTTATGTCCACAACAGGCTTCGTTATTGCAATCCATGTGTCCTTCCACAGCCAGACGATGAACTGTGTATACGATTTCACAGTCATGCCCACAACTATGAAAGTTAAGTAAAGGATTTTCTACTACAGTGCCAAAACACAATAGCCATTTAATTTCCGCAGACAGAAGGAGGTTCAAAGTGGCGAAGGATGCGCTCGTACGGGTTGTGAAATGAGGTGTGTTTTCCTCTTTGATATTTAAGTCATCAGCTTCAGCAAGCAACAAAATGCAGAACTGCTAAGAAACAAGTTTAGGTTCTGACAACGATGACCATAATAAATACCGTGTTTGGGGATGCGATGCCGTGTAGTCTGGTAGATAAGTACCAAAACACATTTGCTGGCATCTGCTGACTCCTGCGGGATTTTTCTACTCTGCTGATGTAGCCACGTCTCTTTACCTCAGAAGAAAGCGGCCCAAGTACACACTGAAGTGGAGACTAGGTGGGTCCCAAAGCTGGACTGGACACTTTGGAAAAGATAAATATTTCCTGTTCTCTTTTCTTAATATAGATATTTCCATGTTAATTTCATCTTGTCTGCGTACTTTTGTCTTCAGTAGAGGTAACATATAGCACTTTTAATGTACACGCCATCCCGATAAGTTTGCTTTTATTATTGCATATCAGAGGTTTGTAGGGCTTCTTAAACTCCGGAACAATTTTATGGTAATCCATGTGTACTTCTTACCTGTGCAGTTGTTGGCACGAGTTCATTTGACCGTGACTGATATTTTATGCAATGGCGTAGACAAGGGTTTCATGGCTAAATGTTACCTCATTGGAATGACTGTCAACATGAAATATGCAACAAGAATTTAATTGTCAAACCCTGGATGGACTATGTCACACCGCATTACGTGTATAAAACAAGCGGCTCATGGCCTCACAAAACCTCACTGGACTGATATAACATATAAGAAAGTGTTCATGACTAAACATAACAGACTGAACTGATGTCACCATTCAATACACAGAAAGTAGTTCATGGCCGAACATAACCTCAGTATGTTACCTTGAAATATAAGACAGTTGACATTATGAGATATACCAAGTGCCTAATACAAATACAATATTTACATATGAAAAGTGCTGAAAAGATTCAGTGCTAAAGGGCTGCTGTCATTTAAAAACTGAAAATGTAGCTTTTCTGTTAACACTATTTGTAACAGAATACATTGGAAACTCAAGACTTCTAACGCCGATATGGTACTTTCTGGGATGAATCCAACGGAAGACAGGCATTGGAACCAGGCACACGACACCTACTGGTTTATGGTGCTGTCTGCATTATGTTTCTGCTGAGAATACATAGTCCCAGACTTTCTCGTGGTACTTTTGTTGGGCGTTCGTTTTGTTTCGTGGGGGCAAAGCGGCCGGAGCGTTTCGTTAACCACCCACTGCCTTCTAGTGCCGTGATGAAAGAAAGAGTAGAGCCATACCTCTATCTCCCTCTCTGTGCCTTTATGGCAAGTTAAAATTGTGAAGTTTCGTTTTAGTTTTGTTTCGTATAAGTGTCTAACACATAGGTAATTACTCCTCCTTTGTTGTCAGTTTCATGTACGGCATGCGACGATCTGTTATCGACCATGTAATTATGATGTTTTTGAATAAACTAAACTAAACTTAAATTAACATAAATTAACTTCTGGCATAAGACGCGCCGTGTTGATTGGTAAACAGTTACCTTTCAGAAGAGGGTGCTGCCTCCATAGGACAGTAGATTTCTTGTCTACCCTGAGAATGAAGGTTGCAAGCAGCTCCAAAACTCCCATAAATGTACTTATCAATATAACTTGCATATGATATCCCAAAAGACTTTCAACGTCACCAACACGCCTGTGAAAACCTCAAATCTCGGAAATTACAGCATGTTTGTTTTCCGAGATAGTTTGTGGTAAATGTGCATGTTAGTGCCCAATGATATTTTAATTCTTTGGGCACTTGTTTAATGGGTTGCTTTGGCATTCTCTTGCAGCAAGTAACAATCGTCATCCTATAATTTTGTATATTGTTTGTAGATATATATTATGTCTAAAGTAGCAGCAATATGATATTGCTGCTACTTCAGGGCTACATTTTGCAATGCTTGTACTTACTGACTGATCTTGTACAGTGTGCATATATCTTTACGTTAGTTGTGACTGACGAATCTACCGTACGTGTTGCAATAAAAGCTGACATGGCTGTTGGCATTGCAGGTTTTTTTGTTTTTTTATGCTTCTGTTGACTTATTTTTTTGTTGTTGTAAAGCAATTATTATTACACAATTCTGAAAGACTGTAGTTTTGTGTACAAATATATTAAGCTTGTTTGGAGGTGTTTGCATTGTAACATGTACACAATTTGTCTAAATAAGTTTTTTGTTCCCTTTGCAAATACGTGTAATTCTATGTTGTAATGAGGAGTCGAGATTCGTGGGGGAATATTAGTAGGGAATCTATCAAGGACTGACGAGGCAAAGAGGCAAATTTAGCGAAGGACAAGGCTGAAAAAACCACTACGATTGATTTGCTTCACTCCCGCCCTTGGCCACTGTGTTCCGATTCGAAAGACATTCGTTCACGAGATTCTGTACAGAAACCCAAGCAAGTGTTTAAGGAAATAGATGGACCTTCAACAGGTGAAATGAGTGGAGAATTGACATAATGCGGAAGTGAGTCCTGTGATTTATAGCATTCTTCTAGTATCCTTAAAATATTGACGCGAAGGCGGGTTGGATAAACACATCGGATGGAAGGCCTAGAAATGCATACATAATTATCCTAGGGAATTCCTTGGCAACTGACTACTTGAAGGACAGAGACGTGTATGTGAAAATAAGGTTAGGGAGAAATGATATTGGGATGCAAATGAAGTGAACCGACTCAGGATCAGACCATATACGGGTTTCGTTTAAATGAAGTTTCCTGATAGGTAGATAGTTAAAAGCAAAGACGTGAGACTGGAAGTTCTCATGGCGATAAATAAGAACACGGACTGCTGGAATGTGGCACCTGTAGTCTGGTAGACGTTTACCAACACAGAAGACTCTTACACTCAAGATGGAGCCAGCAGGTTCTTCCGAAAGGTTGGTAAATTTCTACCAAACTACATGGTTTTTACCTCCCAGAAGATAACAATGTTCAAAGTAAATCATCCCCTTGATTCATTTAGCGAAGGCATAGATCCCTTGATTCTTAACATTGACACTAGATGAAAGCGTGTAGTCAACTTCATGTTCTGTTCCCTTTACCTGCGAGGAAGGAGCCCCCGATTTGGCTACCCATTGTATAAGAGGCTAAGTGGGCCACAGGGCAAGTCTCGAGCCTGAGTAAAAGAGAAAATACTGGCGCCCGTGTCGGGTATTCAACGTCGATTTCTTGTCATCCAGCCGCCAGTCAAGTCACTACACCAAATGCACTGTCCCGGTCGCAACAGCAAGTAAACTAATGCGTGTTTCATGTGCCGTTGAATTCAGTCGCCTTCCTACAGGTCAATCAAGTTTTATCTCACAGCTGGGCAATAGCAGCGACACTGTATTCGTCATCTCACTGGCAGCAGCAGCTGCTGCTGCTGCAGTAACCTTTTTAGTTTGTTCCTGCCTGGGCCTTTTTCCTTTCCTCGTTCCTTTTCTCACATATTGCACTTTATCATAACATTGATTTGTAATTACAATTGAAGGCTTTCTCGTGTCTGTTACTTTTATAATTTTAATTACTTCCTTAAATATTATTTATCTTTTACATATTCATTTAAAAATGCGTGCCTAATGCGTACTAAGACACTAAAATTAGAAATGGGCAGCTGAGGGAAGTGTAATGAATTTGTCTAACATGGGCGTCCAGATTTATTATGGCAAAGGGCTACACCGATTATTGTGGGGTGGTCCGCGGGCCACATATGTAAAAAGTAAAATTACGTGGTATATTTAACAGTCTACATTATTGTATAATTTTTATAGCTTATGCCATAATTTTCATACGTAACGCGGGCCGCAAATACAACTTGGTGGGCCGCGGATTGGAGATCCATGTAGTGCATTATAAAATAATTTATACGTGCACGGAAGAGCGGGCGTGCAGACGTTGCAGTGATATGCGATGTGGTGTGTCGTGAGGTGTTTGTATAATATTTTCTAACAATACGTTACATGAAAAGTTGGGGGCATGGTCGTATCACACTGCAATAATAGCTTCCATGCATATCATTGCAGTGGTCCCGTGATCCTATATTTCTCCTTTTTTTTTAACACTACTGTTCTAAACCGCTCGGCTTGAACACAGTTTCAGGGTCATACGACTTCTCAGGGAGTGTAATTACAGTAGAAACGAACCTTTCAAAGAATAATGCCCTTCTGTGGGCAAGAACACTTCCGTGTATGCCGCCTTCTACTGTATAATGACGACAAGCTGTTCCTCTTTAAATAGCTAACCATAACAAAGGAATATACCGATTATTTTATTTCTGAAGAATGACCTTTTAACACGAACGTAGAGAACAAGAAAACGAAAGTCAAAAGATTGGAATATTCCAAGTCTTCAATTCTCTGCGAGAGTCCATAGTATTTACAATACATTAAAACTTCCAGTCACCTGCGATTAGGGGAGGTCAACATTCGAATCGGCCTGCAACACAAAGGAGACTTGTTGTTTTGGTGACAAATAAGACGACACTTAGAGAGTTCCGGTAGTATTAGACGCCTTTAGAGCCGTATACAAAGCAGTAACTTGAAATATGAAATGCCAACTGTCAAAAACAATATTTATTAGTACTTGCAGCACTATTTCTATGAATTAAAATACAATATGCTCATACATTCCTGCCTACCATCTATCCATCCATCCACCCACCCACCCACCCACCTACCTACCTACCTACCTATCTATATATCTATCTATCTATCTAGCTGTCTGTCTATCTATCTATCTGTCCGTCTGTCCGCCCGTCCGTCCATCCATCCCGTCTGTCCGCCCGCCCGTCAGTCCGTCCGTCCATCCATCCATCTATCTATCTATCTATCCATCCATTTATCCATCCATCCCGTCCGCCCACCCGCCCACCCACCCATCCACCTACCTACCTACCTACCTGCCCACCTACCTATCTTGTGTACAATTCTTATTATATTACCCCTTCTTTCTCTGCTTCCTTCCTTTCTTCTAGCTTTGTTTCTTCCTGAGGAAATTTGTTTGCCCTAACGCAAAACTCGTGAAGTGACAACATAGTAATGATGACGCCATGATGTCATTTGCATTGAGTTTTAACACTGCAAGTCACAGGAACTCTGAGAACGGGAGACTGCCAATCCAACTTCGTCGTTCCCTGGAGGAGGAAGAATCCGCTCAGAATCTCGGAGTTTTACGCCCAAGACAGAAGAGAGAGTTATGAAACTTTGCGCATTGAACTTCGCTACGAACGTTATTATCTTGGATTCGACCGACGCCTTGTTAACCCGTATAATGGCATAATAACATTGCATCTCGCTACGAAGGTTTAGTTAAAATATAGTCACACTAGCAGATATGAATCCATTATTGTTGACATGTCGTGTGTCAAACGTCTACAGATGTTAATATGATTTTCAAAACATCCCTTGAAATTCCCCTAAATCTTAAAATTCTAATCTGACCTGGCATAAAGTGCCTCGAAAGCTCATTCAAGCAGCAACAGCTTAACGAACAATATCATTCAGAGCTAGAAAGTACTCGTACAACAATGTAGTTTTAACCTTACAAACACAGCAGTATCTGTTCAGGACTCTTAAGAATTATGTCCCTGCAATACACACGCCTGTGTATCTTGGAACCGGGCTTGAACTCTCGATCATGAAGGTTAATTTAGGGGGTCATAAATTCCATTCACTTGCCAACTCACGCTACTGTAGGCGAAGGTAAGCAAAATCTGTACTCATTGTTCGACACTTGTACCGGCCTCTGTCCTATTTAGTAAGACACAAGGTAAGTCTGTTGCACACCCTTCGTGGTTTCACCTGTGCATTACAAAAGCAGCACTAACAAGAAAAAATATGTAGACCTAGAACGCTGAGTAACAGCAAAGTAAACTTTTGAGTTGTGTCTGGAACGCCTAGTTCTTTTTGCTAACACGTCCCAGTGGGTGTACAGATCTCTCTCCAAGCTAAATTTACCGACGTTGAATTTATTACTGTAATTGCATTTATTTGTTGCGTGGAACCTTACCTCTACAACAGAAAACAGCGAGAAGCTTTCCGCACTAACTCTAAAATAAATTTCATTCCGCTGAATCACAAATTATTATCGCGTCTATTTAACGACATAATTAGCACGACGTCGCTTTTACCGTGGCCACGTCGCATTCTGTTAAAATATTCAGAGTCAGTGTGAAATACCATTGAGAGCTTTGCGTGGTAATCTTCTTCGTTCGCGTTTCGTTTCCTCATATTGAACATTGAAAGGAACCTTCTATGCCAAAAGTAAACGCATGCTCGGAGGCCGTCATCGTTCGCATATTTCATCTTCGAACTCACTCTCTTTCTCGAATCTACTTATTTTGCAAATCCACTCAAATTCTTTCTCGTTCACACGGTTTTCAGTGAAAGGACAGCTACCCATCGCACGGCCCTGGACTCGCACCCAAACCCTCTCATGGAACCACTAGTGCACCCGCCAAATAACAGGCGCTTAAAACGAAGATGGACGTTTGACGAGATACACTAAGGAAGTGTCGCTGGACGCCTCCAAGACCACCGCCAAATGGGACAGCGCATTAGCTCATAGGAAACGGTGTAGTGATGTTTTGTGATTGCTAATAAAGGTATTAAAAAAAACTTCTTTCTGCGACCTTTTAAATATGGCGAGTACTTCATGAAATAACAATAATTTCTGCCTCTGTGCACTGTGAAAACTGTAATTTGATTAACTTTGTAACAGGAGACTTTGTCTTCATTCAAAGGGGCTTTAAATAAGCTATGTAAGTGCAGTATGTAAAGGTAAAGCAGTCCCATTACAGGCCTGGACAGGCCCAGAGGGTTCCAGGAAGTTAAGGTTCCCAGATTTCGTGGTGGTAGGTTGTCAGCCAAACGCACCGGCCGCCTTTACCCCCAGGAAATACTCCTGGTACTCATTACTGTTAGAGGCTGAGTCGATCAGAAGGATTTTATGTAAATGAAAAATCCACTGACACCAGCTGGGATCGAACCAGCGACCTTCCGAATTGTAGCACAGCACCTTAACCACTGTGCTACCGCGGTCCCCAAGTGCAGTATGTGCAGGGACGAAATATTTAATCCAGCTGTAGCAAAACCGGCGGTAATCACTCGGAACGGTGCGCCGCAATTAGACCTTAGCTATGGGCTGATCGAGGAGGACTGAATTCCCGTCACACTGCCCACATATTTCCTTTTCGTACCGACGTTATCGTGGGTTTAACTTTTTTTTCCACTCTGTCTATATGCGTTCATAGGCTAGTGACTAGTGGCAATCGGTTTCAGCACATTCAGCGCTGGAAGCCTTAAGGATGCTTCCAACAGGCAAGTATGTTTGTCATTTACATACTAAATAAAACAATATTTCACTAATTAAATAAATTCCATCTAGCAAAGTCCTTCTTAAGAAGTTAAGAGTTCTTCGACTAGTCAAGAAATTCCCCACATTTAATAGAACCGTAAGATTAATTACCGTGTTCCAAGGAGCTCATCACTTTTCCTACCCTGAGCCAGATCAATCCAGTCGACCCTCTCCCATACTATTTCTTTAACAGACATTACATTATTATTTTTTCATTTACGTCTAGGTCTTCAAAGCTGTCTCAACTGAATGCATTTCTCTTCTCCCCCATATGTGTCACATGTCTTGCAGTTCACAGCTACTAAGGTAAGGAAAAGCGTTACTGGACGTAGCGTTCGCCACATTGGGATGAAGTGTAAAAAAAATCTTGGCGATTCACAATGATGAATAAGTCAAGCAACTTCACATGGGTTGCGTGAGAATCATGCATGGGTAATGAGAAATTTTTATATTTGATCAAAAACCTTGAGGAAGCAGGTCACTTGCGCTTTGTTACGAACACAGAAATTAAATGGTTCTTTAAGAAGGACTGTGAAGATGCGTGCTACAAGAAACTCGCTGTGAAAACTAACTTTTGTGGAAACAATGGTGTTGCATAGTTCCTTGAAAAGAGAGGTTCGATTGATGGATTCTATTTGTCTTGCAAATTTACATTCTGTAGTTAATAAATGTTATGAATAAAAAAAATTGAGGCAGATTGAAGCAGATTTGTAGTTTATAAGGCCTATCTGTCCCGAACATATTTCGAATAGCCCTGCCTATATAGACTGAAAGTGCTTTAGAATGAAGTGCTGAAGGAATATTCGGGCGTAAGACAGAGAAAGTAATAGGATGAACAAAGAGTATATATATATATATATATATATATATCCATAATGATAGGCTTGTGGACTTAGTTACGGTACTCTTCACAAAATATTACTCAGGTCGTCAAATCAAGAATATAATGGATGGTGTATAACGAGAAATAAATAAATAGATAAATATGGGGCAGGTGAAATGCACACAAGATTTTAGGTGGGGTACCGAAAGATATAGATCATTTGCATAACCTTAGCATAGACTGGAGGATGATATTAGACTGGAAATTAAAGTGCAATAGAGGATCTGCTGAACACAGTAATAATTTTTCGGGTAACATAAAAATGGGAGAATTTCTTTATTAGCTGAGAGAACAACAACTTCCAAAGCAAGTATCTTCTCCAGGAAGTTGTTTGTTTATGGTATTTGGAAAATACTGACAAATTTCTTAACACATTTTGGCTATAATTTAACCTTTCAAAATACGGGTGTTCGTTGTTTTCGAGGCACGTACTTAATTGCAACAGATAACAGAATCTCTACGTAACGCTGTCATCGAATGTGTTGGGATGGCAGTGACATTCTGCACTTGTAGCCGACGGGTGCGAAGTCCGAATTTCCATCTTTGTACATACCAGTTGTTCTCGCTGAGGATTTTCGTAGTTATACTCGGTTTCTGGAAGTGAATGCCCGAAATATAATTCGAAAAATCACACCCTTCTTTCAGATGACTATTCACGATCCATATTCAGGTTTCCGTATCATTCTACACTGGAACGTCACCGAAGCCAAAAATTAGCCATCTACTCGTACAAACTCGTCGGACGCCCAGCAAAAGATTTGCAGACCAAAACTCTTCAATAGCTGCACGGACCGACGTATGTATACTACATGCATCAGATAAACTATAGGGCAAAATTGCGATGAAAAGTGGCATTAAATAACATCTAAATAAGCCTAACTCTACTTGCTTCTGTGCACCTATATACAGCGACTTTGAGTAACAGCCCACACACATAACATTTCTGTCAAAGTTTCGACTTATTGGCTAAGTTTTACGATAGCAGGGTTTCTCTATATTGAACTTACTACCGAAGCACCAATAAAATATTCTGTTATTCAGGCTATAACTTTTCATACAAGACTGTGTTATTAGAAGGTCTCGAAACGTGATGCCTTCGTGTGACAAAATTCTTTTCGAAGACTAGTGCTGACGTCCTTGCTGCAGCCGAACCTTGCATACACATTTGGCTAATCACCTGTTGCATTCCTATGTTATCGAAGCAACGTGCTATACCGACACGCGACATCTGTTTTTATTGCCTTCACTTCTTAATTCTTATCTCATTCATACAACTCTCTTACGGGAGATCCTGCCGACAATGAATTATCTTGGAAATATATACCGTGTGTGAATTTTAAAAAAAATTGTGCGAGAATTTGCACAGTGTACCTTTCTGAATTTTGTTGTGTACGACAAGTTGAGGCCGATTTGTCTGGTTGCAATTGCAGAACATCAAACACCGATTTAATGTCATGTAACAGCGCCTCGCCCAACAGTATAGGGTTACCTGTCGACCAGCATGTTATTTTGCGTAGCTATTTACGTGGTCGTTTAATTAAAACCGACCTCATCCGCAAATACTTTAACAATGGGTCGTTCTACTACTACACCCTGCTTCACAGAACCAGTTACAAAACTGCACCCTCATAACAAATATGCTACACCATTTTAGAGGATTTTATTCTTTGTATGGGTTTCGACATACGCCACACTGTTCTTTATATTCACAAACAATTTATTTTGGTTGCACGCAATTTATGAAACTGGACTTTTCTGGAGTTTTGTCTTTTCCATCTGCATGAAAAAGCCTTCAATGGACGCCATGCAGTGAGCATGCAAGGACCGGGCTATCGGAAATGAGTTAAACACAGCGCGCTAAGCAAGCCTCTAGCCTGGGAACAGATTAAACAGGATTCCCTGTGCCAACGGCTATGTGAAATGACAATACTTCTGGTAAACAGTAAAAAAATTCGGGTAGCTGTCTAGTCTGCGGTAGGTTGCTTTTGCGAACTGGGCTATAATTTTGTCCCCTCTGGCGCTTCAGCACTTTATGGGGCCACGACCTCCCCTTATGGCGATCACACTCACACGCACCACAGTGCGTAAGACTCCTCTGCCCGACGAAGAGACCTCTACCTAAAAACACACAACATTCACAAGACACAAATATCCATCCCCCCCCCCCCCCCCCCCCCCCCCCCCCCCCCACACCAAACCCCCACACCAAAACCCCCACACACCCCACCCACCACCCACCACACACACGCCCACACACAGCACCAAAC
>Ga0123352_10017971_pt1 | contig 11266 bp, 8 predicted proteins | sample TergutLab28metaG_FD_89700 | JGI IMG/M metagenome (GOLD analysis project Ga0123352, IMG submission 89700) | Labiotermes labralis P1 segment gut microbial communities from Petit-Saut dam, French Guiana - Lab288 P1 | ecosystem: Host-associated > Arthropoda: Insects > Digestive system > Gut ... | reverse complement strand
TTTAAACATGGTGTATACTCTCCGTTTTTTTCTCTTCAAAATGCAGTTTGTTTCATAATTCTAACGTATTTGGTTCCTGTATTATTCACATTTTATATACAGTGTGTGCTAAAATTAAAAAAAGAATTCCGGCGCCAAAAGGTTAAGTATGGGGTAGAGGGGTTGGTTGGCTCTGCCCATAGACGTGTGCATATTTCGTTTAAATTTTTAAACCTTCATCTTAGTCTTAAATGTATAATTATACCTTGTACCATCCTAACAAAATAAGACTGTGACAGATTCTTGTAAGAGTGAATTTGATACTACTGATCATAAAATATCACAATTTAGGTATATGACATCCAAAATTCCATTATGAATGTGGAGAATAATAGAATGCAAGTTTGCTTTTAATGTATGAAGTAAAAGGATGTATAAAATTAGTATAAAAAGTTGCTGTTAAGGTGTTTCAGCTTGTGTTAGAAAGACTTATCTTTTATCACATCATTCATGTGGTAATGTATGAAGCTACTTGGAGAATGTTCTCTGTGGATGTATGTTGGAAATGGACTTCTTGTAAATCCATGACTTCAGTGTTTGCAAAAATTATACAGTTAATGCAGAAGAAAATATTAGGAATGTGTGATGATGTTTCATTCTTGAATCATGCGACAAGACATTATAAAAAATTCAACGTTGGAATTTGGAGTTGTCTGTGCATGAATATTAAGTTTAGTATTCCCTGAAGTGATGTTGTAAATGTTAAATATGCACCAGTGTTTTGGGAAAATCTGCATACATCATCAGTAGAAGACTAAGTACCGTGATGGATTGATTGATTGATTATGAATGGGTTCGGGACCTCAGTCCCGATGCACCTAGGCCTTAATTAATGTGCCCTTTGTGCCCCATATCACTTTATGGGAGCCATGTTACTTACTAAGTACCGTGAGGATGTAGGCAGTGGTCTTCTCCAAAATGTTTGTAATTATCCACTAATTGTGGCATGCCATCCCAGGAACCTGTGATCTTAATAATCATAGCCAGGGAACATTGAATCGTGAATTTCAATAATCTCTTGAAGACAAGAGCTGTACCACCCTTCAGTTAACATGTCATGTGCATTTCATTATATGATGTTGATGGGTACTGAAAAATTCTTAGTGCAGGAAATGAATTAATAAATAATTCTGTGAATATTTAAACTAATTTACAAAAGACACATGCACACATAAATACATACGTACATACATACATACATACACACACACGGAGTCAAGATGGCCAACGATGTGAATGAAGGCATTGAGACAGTGCTCATCATGATATCAAGTACGACGGAACAGATTGGAAATATGAAAAAGGAATTGAAACACACAATATACGAAACCGTAAGTACACTGAGAAAACTGTTCATTAAGCTGAAAGAAATGAATGACAGTAAAACAAAGACAATTAGTGAACTGGAAATGCTAGTAGCTAACACAAAAGCTGAGCTTGATGGGGTCATAAATATAACAGCATGGAGCACCATCTCTTATTCCCAGGCGAGAACTAGCATGAACAGCAGACAGGGTAGTGGCGTTACCTGGCGTGGAGCAGACTATGCTCTACTCGGAAGCCTTGGGGGAGGAAATTCAAACAGGTACGTTACACACTTACAGTCACATCCAAGGAAAGCCAACCACCAGACACAATAAAAGGTCTACTAAAGTCCAAAATAAACCCAACTGACATTAAGGTGGGAATCAACTCCCTCAAAATACTTAGAGACGGGAGGGTACAAATCGAAACAGGCAGCAAAGAAGAAATTAAGACACTGACAAGGGATATTAACGACAAGTGCAGAGACAAATTGGAAGTCAACGTACATAAATTGAGGAATCCAAGGCTAGTGATCTACAGCATTCCAGAGACCATCTCAATCAGGAACATAGAGGACACCCTACTAGCGCAAAATCCGGAACTCAACCTGAAAACAGGAGACATCACCACAAAATTTTCATATGAAACAAAGAGACACACCTGGAACCTAGTAATCGAAGTAAATGCACAGACATGGAAACTCCTGATACAAAAGGAGGTCAAACTTGAATGGCTAATCTGCAACACAGAAGACTACCTTGTGGCAAACCGGTGCTTCAAATTCTCCAGATTTAACCACAGATTTCGGGAATGCAGAGGTACAGAAACATGCCCCCTCTCTGCAGGAAGCCACAGGCTGAAGGAATGTACAGCTCAACTGCCAGATTACAAGTGCACTAATTGCCAAACGTTCAACACGTATAACAAGAACACAAAAATTAGAGAAAACCATTCCTCACTGGACAGGAACTGCCCTAGCTTGCAGGCAGTCCTGGAAAAGTACAGGCAAAATACGGACAATTGAGATAGGAATTAACCCTATAACTAAAACCATGGATTACAAACAACCACAGATAAAGTGCATACAAGTCAACCTACAGCACTCCAAGGCTGCAGTGGCCAATCTCATGAAAATTATTGAAGAGGACAAAACCGATATAATTCGTATACAGGAACCATATACTTTACAAAGTGAAGTGGCTGGAATACAAAACCTACACTTCAAAAGAAGGAAGATGCACGGCAGCAGTTGTAGCGACAAACATCCAGCTAGACAACATGCTTATTCAACAACTATCAGACGCTGACACAGTTGTGGTGGAAATAATAAAGGGCAGTCTAAAAATAAACCTAGTTAGCATGTATCTTGACAGGGAAACCTAATAGAACAAGACTTAGCAAAAATCGAAGCTGTGCTGTGTCACGCTAGAGGAACAGGGGTACTGATAGCAACTGACAGCAACGCCAGATCCACCTTGTGGCATGACACGCTAACAAACACAAGAGGAAGGATCCTCGAGAAATTCATAACAAGCAATCAGCTCTATATCATGAACGAAGCCTGCAGTAACACCACATTCAGAAACCACATGGGAACCAGCAATATTGACTTAACAATAATCAGCCCCCAGCTGATTAGAAGAGTTTCAGAATGGGTGATTAGTGATCAGGAAAGCATCTCCGACCACAGCATTATCAAATACGTCATAGGACCTAGCATCGGTTAATGGAAGTCAGACAACATACAGAACACGCGTTACATAACGAATAAGGAGAGCTTAGCCAAATTCCACAGATAGTCATGGCACAACTAGGCAAAAACCACGACACAGGGACAGAAGACCTGGACGAGACACTAATCTCAATAATAACCGAAGAACTAGACATCGAAAAACGAATAGATGAGTTCAGCGAGGTCATTAAACTTGCTTGCAACAAATCATTCCCAACGCACGGAGCAACAGAAAGTAACAGCTCACAAAACTGAGTAAAATAACAGCCTGGGCAAAAAGGAACAAGATTAGATTTAATGATGAAAAATCCAAAGTCATGGTGGTATCGAGAAGGAAAAGGAAAGAACCAAAGGCAGTAAAGATATATTTAAACAACAAAATACTGGAACAAGTTCCTACAATTAAATATTTAGGAATAATTATAGATAACAAATTAAAATTCAAAGAACACATAACGTACGTCGCAGAAAGATGTACGAAATGTATTCATAATTTGTCCAGGTCGGCAAAACTAACATGGGGACTTAAACATGAAGCATTGAAGACTATCTACAAAGGTGCCATCCTACCCCTCCTGCTATATGGAGCTCCGGTCTGGATAGACACCATGAGATATGAACACAATAGACAAAAATATATTAGAGTTCAACGACTTATAAATATACATATGGCCAAAACATACTGAACAACATCTAGCGAAGCACTGTTCACTTTAACAGGGATTACCCCTATAATCATTAGAACTGAAGTAGCTGTAAAACAGTACAACATTAGGAAAACAAGAGGAAGCAAAACACCAGAAATAGATGATGTAGTTGAACTCAAAGATTGGACACACCCGGCTCATGCAGTCATACTTACTGAGGCGAAGGACTACAAGGACCAATTAGTACAGGTATACACAGATGGGAGCAAGTGCAAGACAGGTGTTGGATCCGGAGCGGTAATCTTCATAGGGCAGGAAATCGCAGCTGAAATAAAACTCAAACTGGACAGCAGATGCTCAAACAATCTGGCTGAGCAGCTGGCCATAATCAAAGAACTGGAAACAATAGAATCAATAAACACTACGGATAACAGCCCACGCACAGCTACAGTTTTCACAGACAGTAGAATAACACTAGACTCACTACATAATGCCAACAACCATGCTTACCATATCGAGGAGATTAGAAAAAGATTATCCAGACTGGAGGGCACTAAATGGAAAATACAATTCTTGTGGGTAAAGGCCCATGCGGGAATCTATGGTAACGAAATCGCAGACAGACTAGCTAAAGAAGCAGCACGAAGTAAAGATGCCAAAACTGCATTTAACAGAATCCCAATAAGCACATTATACTACGAATTAGAAGAAGAAGAAGCCAAACAAGAATGGGAAAAATGCACACAGGCAGCAGTAACTAAGGAGTATTTCCCCACTGTCCAGGAGAGGCTAAGTATGAATATCAGAGTTACACCTAATATTGCGGCGATGACTACAGGGCATGGGAAAACCAGGGCCTATCTCCATCGATTTAAGATATTGGACAACGCAACATGTGTCTGCAAACAAGGAGACCAGACTGTCGACCACCTACTGTACCAGTGCATACTCCTAAAAAAACAGAGAGGAACACTGAAGAAAAACATCATCCACCCCAGACATTGGCCAACAAGCAAACAGGAGTTAATCACAAAGTTTTGGAAACCATTCATAACCTTTATAGAATCAGTAGACTTTGACTTACTATAACAAAGCTGGAAACAAAAAAGTTCTGAACAGTATAAAGTGACACAGCGAAGGATGCTTCCTGATGTACAACCAAATTAACTCTGCATGTAATATTACCCAGTGTAATGGGGCATCCTTTAAAAAAAAAAAAATACATACATAAACACACGGTGAAATCATAATTTGAAGAATATCAACTGTTTTTAACCTCAATATGAGTAATATTTAAAAATTTGAGTTCCTACCTTGGCAGAAATTATGGGCTGGAATAGTGTAGTCAGTATAGCAATTTGCCATGGGATGAAAAGTCCAATCTAATTGATGGCAAGACTTTCCACACCCATCCAGACTGGCCCTGGGGCCCACCCAGCCTCCTATATAATTGGTACCGGGTTGTTTCTGGGAGTAAAGTGGCCAGGGCATGGTGTTAATCACCCATCCCTATCTAGAACCAAGGTTAAAGAAGGAATAGAGCTGTACCTCTATTCCCCCCATGTGCCTTCATGGAATAGGGTGAACTTTACCTTTACCTTTTTACCTTGCAGAAAATTGTATGATTTCTACAAAAATGAATCAGTTGATGGTGTTTGAGGAAGTAATTTTTTGTTATTGTGAGAACTGTTCAAAAGCCATACAAATGTACATTGTATGTGCAAAGTAGAATTTTTTTGTCATAACAGCTGGTACTGTGCTTTAAAGAATTTATATTTTTCAGGTAGTCATGAAACCCAGATGTCCTGTTTAGTCAGTAACTTAACTGTAGAAACTCTTGTACATTAGCACTATCATGTCAAGGACTTTTGAATTTGTACCAACTTAACCCACAATCGTCAGTCTTTTTTTTTATAGTAACTAATCATTTTTAGATTTTAAACAAATGCCATTACTGTTTACTTCTCAGTAATGGAAGCAAAAATGTGTGTTATATGATGCTTATACATGTTTTTAATGAGATGTACATGCAACACATAGTGTGTTCTAAACACATGTAAGCCTACTTCTTTCATATAGAATATTCTGAATTTGATACTTGCCTGTGCTTGCTTTTCCAGATATTGGTGGCAGCAGAGGAGGCAAGCCCTCTTCCACTTCTATTCCTGTTACTGCTTCTCACCCCTTTGTTTCTTCTAGCCTGTGCATGAGATGCATGCATTCATCTGGCCAAATGTGAATTTAACATGTGGAATAGCAAACACTACACTGGGAGCAGCAAGCTATTTTCACAGCATTCCAAATCTTCCTCTGCCTGTTCGTTCCTTATGATGGCTGGGAGAGCACACTGATTGCCATGTTGGTCACTAATGTCTCCTGCATACTCTTTACCTTGTGCCATAACCATCACTGGTATTTCCTGCAGAACCCATACCCAATGCTCATATCTGCTGCAGATTTAATGTGCTCCACAGCTAACACTAGTATCTCCTGCAGACTTACCATGCTCCGTAGCTAACACTGGTGCCTCCTGCAGACTTACCATGCCCCGTAGGTAACAGTGATATCTTCCTGCAGACTTACCATGCTCCATAGCTAACACTGGTATCTCCTGCTGACTTCCTGTGGTCCACAGCTAACACTGGTATCTCCTGCAGACTTCTTGTGGTCCACAGCTAACACTGGTGCCTCCTGCAGACCCCTCATTTTGTGCCTCAGCCATTGCCAGCATCTTGTGCAGACCCTTTATGTTGTGCCAGAGTTGTCATCAGTTCTGTTGTCTAATCCTTGCCTGTGTTGTCATGCCACCATACTTTCCCCTGTTGCATATGCCTTAATGGGGGCGAGACCACAGTGGCTTGTAGGTACTTCAACACGTATCAGTACAGTTACAGTTCACAGTAGTGTAAAAACAACATGTTTCAGTGTGAGATATACAGTGAAAGGTCATGGTGGTAGTCAGTGCGTTAAATGAAATTACAGGTAAAATATATGGAAAATGGTGTAAGTCAACAAAACTGGTTTGTACACATTTTGCTCAAATGGTGAGAGGTACCTTTTTTTATCTCGAATTTGTTGTGTGCTTATGAGTTCAGCATGGCTCGTGGCACATCATAATCAAACGGAGATGGCTAGTTATATTAAGGCCTGGGAAAGAAGTCCCATGGATTGCTCGATCTGTTACTCTTCCACTCCTGTGATTTTTTTTTTCACACAGTTATTAAGATGACCATATGATAACCTTCACTAGTGACAAGTACGTCAAGATGCCTGATACAGGTCAGAAGGGGCTGGAGATGAATACAGCATCCCCATCCTCACCACACATGGGACTTATTTCTGTGGCCTCACTGAATAAATTTTATGAATTCTATGCACATGGACCATTTCGTGTTTACTTGTTTCATACTCAGATGTATACCATTTTGCATAATGTTAAATCTGAAGGCATGCAGAGTAAGCACAAATGATATTTGCCACTTCAGACACTGATTGTGAAGCAGACACAACACCAACATTGACAATCATTCAGAACCCAGTGGTTACTATGTATATCACTAGGTTGAACATTACAAAATGTAGCATTCTGTAATTCAAAGCCTTTTGGCCACCAAACTGAATAAAATATTCTTGGGCTAGCAGCCACGTCAGGTGTTTTACCCGCTGTTCAATCACCTGATGCCGCTGCTAGCCTGAGAATATTTTATTGAATTCTACATTCTGTCTACAAAGTGTATTTGTGTGTTATTTTATGGATTTCAGAACAAACAGAATAACTGACTGGATTTTATAATTGAGATGGTGTGTGTTTACTGCGCAGTATAGACTGAATCTTTCACTTACTTTAGTTTTCAAAGGGTTTTGCAATGTTTTGAAACTTTGAAATTTGTTGTTTATGCCTGAACCATTCATGTCTTGTATCTTGCCTTACTTCTTGATGATTGATATCCAAAATGGTAAAGCTTATTTGTGCTGACCCTGTATTTCTGTAGTCATGTCCACTACTTTGTCAACTTATTTGGTAATTCCAGTTGTGTTAACACTTGGCATCACATTGTATTGCTTCAGAGGTTATTACGATATGAATAAAGGGTTGTCATGGAGGTGGGGAGGGGGGACCTTATAGTCTGTTTCAAGTTTCAGCCCATAAATGTTCAGGACTTAAACTGTGTCCATCTGGATATGGAGATTTTACAGTTGCTTAAACACTCAGGTTGTCTTATTCTTTTATGTTTAGCATATTAATTGTTCGAATGCTGTGTGAAGGGTGAAAGGTTGTGGGGTTGTGCAAAATGTGTTGGGAGTTTTGTTCAGTTTGTAAACTTATTTGCATTCATTATACTTTATTGGAGATATTATTTTATCCATTGCTGGTTTTTCTCCCGACAAAACCCACCAAGATCCACAGTGACGTACAGTCAGAGAACCCCAAACCCTCTCTCTTCCTATTGGGTTGGTTCAGTTTATACTGAAGTTGTCACCACCACACTGACTATAACCCCTGAAAGACATCTTCAAATGCCTGCTCTTGGAGCTCCATTTAAATGGTAGCAATTGAACTGCTGCTGCAATGTTATAACAAATACCACACCTCACTCAGGGTCACTGTGAAAGTTTCTGCAGAATACTGAGATTGCTTTAAGAATATTAGTGTCATCTATGTAGTTTGGATATGTCTAAACTAAGAAAATAAAATACTTTTGTACCTTGCTGAGTATGAAGTACTGACAGTGACTTCCTACTGAATGAAGCATTACATTTTTAGGATGGTGCCAACATGCGATCAGTTGTCACTGATTCAGGGTCTCTGTGGGCTTCCTAATTAAACTGAAGAATTTATTCATATTTACAAGAATTTGTTGTATGATAGGGCTTAATTTTAGTGAAGGCAGCAGATTGTTTTTGCTGCTAGATCAAATCCACTAAACAGGAGGAATATTACATAGCAGAATGAGATGGGCTGATGTCAGGTTTTTTTTTTTTTTATACTGAGAATAAAAAGTACCTTTTTATGTGCCTTTGTGTTTATAGTCTTTATTTTGCCATCTTCTGACAGGTTGGTAGGCGCTGTAGACTGTGTTGCAGTGCATAAGCAATGTAGAGTCACCATGCATTGCTTGGTATCTTTAATGCTGTAAATAATGAAACACTGGTCAGTGAGAGTGAAGAGTTATGCAAGATTCATCTGACTTATGAAACTCTCCATTTTCTCATTTTGGTTACAAAATCAGGACTTTTGTGAACTGATTGTCCATCATCAGGTGAAATCATAGGCATAACTTGGGTGGAAGGGCAAATAGCCCCCCCCCCCCTCAATATTTATTCCACCTATCAATAGTTTTTGGCTACTGAGTTGAAGACAGACAAATAAAAGAATTGGGGTGAGATTGGAGAAAAGAGGTGTATGTATATTAAGGACTGATTCAAAACAGTCTTCCCCTCTTTGCACATTTTGCTTAAAATCTCGCGTGGTATTTTTCGCCCCCCCCCCCCCCCCATGTTATTAGCCAAATTGCGCCTATGGGTGAAATTAGCAGACCTATAGCTCTGGCTGTCTTCATCTCATGGACCCAAAAGAGTAATCCCCCGCCCATCACTGAGACTGAACCAGTCTTTGCAATGCAGTGTTTGAATAACCATAACGAATATGTTCAGTGTGTGACCGCAGTGAATTTTCATTTTCGCTATTTCAGTTCAGTAAAAAGAGTGTATACATCATGTTTCGTGCAAGCAGTTTCATATACAGGAATCTTTGGGCCATCCGACCATGTGAAAATCACATAACCAAATAATGGCGTATCAGAGTCGACACAATGTATTTTATAATATGATTGCTACATGTTCCGGCTCGATTACAACGCCATCATCAGGCCACCTCTAGAATTACATGGCAATGGTACCCAGGATGTATGCAGGGGTAATCCAGTTGGCCTGATGATGGCTTTGTTATGAGCCAAAACGTACAGCCACCTATCTATACAACAAATTTGCCACATGATGATGGGCTATCTAATCCGCAGCCTGCTGTATCTTACGCCCGTCCTCGCCACTATTTCAAATGTACAAGTGGTGCCATCTCGCCGTGCTATATCGTATTATATGCCAAGTGTTAGCTTTTCCTTCAACTTTCGCACACTCGCTGTCTCAATAATATAAACAAATTCTTAGCGGAGAGTGTATAACCTGGTAACAGGTTTTGCCAAGGCAACAGAGGGGCGAATAACTCCATCAAGGGCATTGTGTAAGATGGATAAGTTATTCAATAACAAATTTTAGACAGTCCGACCAACAAAACTATGTTTACTCAACGGAACACATGATTCAATCGCAATTGGCCGTCATCGGGCTACCAAACATTCGTGTTACCAACTGTCATACATTCGGCGTCGTATGTACAAACCATCCGATCAAAAAATAATTAAAAGCTGGCGCCTAGAACTCTAATTTCTTCATCTCAATGACTATTAGTGTTTGTACAGTTGTTTTACCCGTTACCTTTAATTAATTTGATATTAAAATATACATCTGCCCCTCCCCCCCCCAAAAAAAAAAATCGTGGTAACTCTAAAAACCGTCATTTCGTTACCAATAGACCAAACAATTTTACAATTTAATCACTGTAGCAACTGAGAATTTGTGGCATGGCACACAGTACATTCGGAATGACGAAATTACGTGTATTACATTTTACCTTATCTTAAATCTTGTACGACAGCCCTGTGACGGTCAGTTGCAACTGAAGCTTGCAGCTATTCGTTTTCGGTTGACACAGTTGTGCTGGAAGGACTATAAAGATTTGTTATTGGACGTCCGTAGCACAGCCAGATAAATTCTGTCAAATTAGATCAGGTGTGTTGACTAATGCAAATTTAAGTGATTTACTGACATACAGGAAAACTAGAAAGTTGGCTCAGGCTATACAGCCTCTGATTCTTTAACAGGGAGGTTCCGGGTTCGAAGGTCGAACATGACAGCGACCTTCATAACCGACGTTTCCATTGTTTTCCGTCAGTCCTTCTAGGCTAATTACGAAATGTTGCAGTAAACATTATGATGTCTTGCACATCGTATCCATCCATCGTTCACCACCAACCGTTAGACACGGTTATGTCCTGAGACACGAGAGCGTCGTTAAACAGTTCTTAATGCATACATGCAAACATACATACATACATAAACACGTACATTCATACATACACACACATACATATATACATACAAAAAATGCATACATACACACACATACATACATTCGTACATACATACATACATACATACACACACATATACATACATACGTACATACATACATACATAAATACATACATACATAAATAAATACACACATACATACACACACACACACATATACATACATACATAAATACATACATAAATAAATACACACATACATACATACACAAATACATACATACATACACACACACACATACATACATACATACATAGACATACATAAATAAATACACACACACATACATACATACACAAATACATACATACATACATACACACACACATT
>Ga0123352_10017970_pt1 | contig 11267 bp, 7 predicted proteins | sample TergutLab28metaG_FD_89700 | JGI IMG/M metagenome (GOLD analysis project Ga0123352, IMG submission 89700) | Labiotermes labralis P1 segment gut microbial communities from Petit-Saut dam, French Guiana - Lab288 P1 | ecosystem: Host-associated > Arthropoda: Insects > Digestive system > Gut ... | reverse complement strand
TATAGCCTAATGGTAACTACCGCCTGATGTAACGTTTCAACCCCAATGGCAACTACCACCTGATGTAACGTTTCAAGCCTAATGGTACTTACCACCTGATGTAATGTGTATAGCCTAATGGTACTTACAACCTGATGTAATGTGTATAGCCTAATGGTACTTACAACCTGATGTAATGTGTATAGCCTAATGGTACTTACCACCTGATGTAATGTGTATAGCCTAATGGTAACTACCACCTGCTGTAACGTTTAAAAATCTAAATTTTCCCCACATTAATACATTTATATTTTTCATAATACTTTAACAGTCCACCGGTTTATACCTTAACGGCATTAACGGACAGGCCTTTTTAATGGAGATGGAGTGTGTTGTCTGTGAGGTGCAAACCGACTGTTGGTATACTATTTAAACTGACTTCGGTTTTAATAAAACTGGAGCATGCAGCTCTGTTCGCGGGCCATGAAGGCATGAAGCCAAAACACATTTCAACAAACTAAAAATTTTCCAGAATAAGATGTTACACATTATCGCTGACGTTCCAAAGTTAAGGTCAATTGAGACTATACGAGCACAGTGGAACGGAAACTGTCAAAAGTTATGTCAATTGTCTTTCTTACAAATTACACTTTAAAAGTTACTAATATATTTAATGACAAATATGCCAAAGGTCCTGGTTGCGGAGTGACCTTCTTATGAAACAAGTGTTATAATACGGAACGAATAACCTCCTAAACAACAATGACACTAGCCAGTTAAAAATAGTTAAATTCCGTTGACAGCAGAAAGCTCCAGGCTTCAGGCGGCTTATCGTCAAAAGGCATTCCGGCAATTTAGGTCTATAGTCGGTATCGAGGTAATCCCAACGCTGGAAAAATTGACAGCCTTCATGAAGCGCTAACGGTTGCTAAGAGAAGTGAGACAGAACTGTTCTATTTAATGACGCTCTTAGTTGCCAAGATTGTGTAGTATCCGTGGTAGTTAAATTAAATATGAATACAGATCAGGGGTGGAATAATAATGACAATGGAAAAGGAAAGTATTTAGGAAAACCCCTGTCCCAGTGTTACTGTGCCTACCACAAATATTACATGAACTGTCCACGGATCGAACCCGAGTCTGCCCGATGAGGAGTTTGGCCTAACACCAGGTGCACTCGTCTTGCGTTACGGAGATCGTATTTCCCCATACTCGGTAAGATGAAAGATATGCCGCGTATATAACGGAAGGATACAGATGTTTGAGGACACCTTCAGTAGACGGACAGGTCAGATTTTGGACCTGTCATCATAGGAACACACTTCAACATCCCATCTCGAAGTTAGAAAGAACGAATGAAATCAAATCACTTTTTAACTGCATCAGTGGCTGTCAAAATCTTACCTTACAGAAGACAAGATTTGTGCAAAAACATCGCTTATTTGTGCCAAGTTTTGGATTATAAATTGAGAGTTCTGCTAGTGGAAATCATTACCTATACAGAGAAATTTTATGGAAAACATTATAATTTTCGATAGACGTTTAAGAAAAAGAATATGACCTGAACAAATCTGAGGAAAATCTGCCTAGGCCAAAGTAGCATTTGTTACTACATTCGTCATTTAAAGCAGTGTATGGTATGCAAAACCATGATGAATCTGCAGTGACCACCCTGTATTCCGTTTCATATCTGACCTTTCAAGTGGAACTGAGAAGCTCTATCAATAACACAGAGATTATCCAGGCTCTTTCATTGTCTGTTCTCGAGCAAAATACAACAGAATTATTACCGACAGGCATAGAAAGATATCGTGGTTGCATAGAGGAGAGTAACTGGTGTTTCCAGGAATCAGAACCTACTTGCTTATACGTTCCCAGTATCACTTATGCTTTCTTACTTCAACCTCTCGAAATTATCTAACAAATTGTATTTGACTTCTACTCAGATTGCTAAGAAAGAAAGATTCTGTTGCGGGTGATGCAACTTATGATTAATATTCATGACAATTTTCTAAGAACTTGGATACCGTTCTCCTGTTCTGACTAGAAAATTTCGGTGACACTCCTCGGCTTTTGTTGCGGACTGCAATGAAACATGTAACAGACACTAGCTCCCTCAAAGACCATAACTAGCATCACGTCGTCTTAAAGCCACACTCTCAATAAAACAATGATGTTACTTTCTACGATAAATGATCATAACATAATATTAGTTATGGTTTTAACTGACACAACACTGAATTTGAATCAAGCAAGAAGCACGTCATTTTTGCAACCAATATAAGTCTGAGCTGCATGCAAGGGGTTATGGGATGCAGATCAACAGGTATGTCATACAAGACCTCTATCCAAATTTCCCATTACTTAAAAAAATAAAATCACTGTCAGACAGCATCCGCAGTGAGCCAGGGTCCCATCACTGTCGAAGCTTCATGGACACACTCAGACACACCACACTCGGTAGGACTCCCCTGTCCGAGTGATCAGTCTGGTCTGTCCCACTCTACAATATTTTTTCACATTATCTCATAAAAGACACGAATTTCGGAAAAAAAAAAGTTACTGAGTACAAAATGTATGTTTTGATATTCTCTACAATTTTTGTCGGAAACATTTCTCATTTAAAGAATAACTGAGCGAGTTACGATCAAAAATGTTTATTGTCTTCATTTAAAGTACCTGTTATTCTTGTCCAATTTTAATTAAAATTGAATTTTCTCAACACTTTTTTCGAAAAACACTAAAATATCTAATTTTGTGAAAATCCGTCCAGTGTGAGCAGAGTTGTTCCATGCGGACAGACGGACGGACGGACTCGACGAAGCTAATAGTCGCTTCTCGCAACTTTGCGAACGCGCCTAAAAATGAATGTTGTATCTCTGTAGTGATCACTTCAAAGGCAACTTATATATTTGTACTGTTTACAGAAACATTTAAAAACATGAAAACCGTCTACTCGTCTTCTGTAGTGTATTTTCAAAAAGCTTCAATAACTGCTACGCTGGATGCAAGTGTGGGCGACAAACGCTATATACATGCCTAACAAGAATAATCATGGGGGTAGTTCTTTCAGCAGATTTAAAGTATATCTTTTACAACAGTACTCCTTATTTAGGTCACGGAATCTATTCAAAAATTCCTTTTTATTTTGCGGCATCAGTAATCTTTTTGTACATACATAGGTGGAAATATTACATGCTGAATGTTGATTTAAGCACACAGCTCGAGACAACGGATACCATTCGCACGAATTTATGAAGATTCAAAACAGTTGATTCAAAAGGCACTCTGTCATTGCGCAAGGCACTTTGACATGAATATCTGAAGCTCCATATTACAAAAACAATAACTTCGCTTCTGCATAAGGCACAGTTATGGTGTCTTGAATTCACTGTTAGGAATTTTGGAAAGCATCAAAGTGTGATTCCCTGCTAAATTATGTGTCATTATTTACTCACACACTAGTGTTAATTACGGAGTGCCATGACTTCTGCAGGTCAATTTAATTAACTGCAAATTAATTAGCGGTAACTATGGATTTGGTTTCAAGTAAAAGAGAAATTAGTTACGACGAATTCATTCAGGTACCTTCCCCAGCAACGAGTTACAATCCACGGAGCTGGTCCACCGTATTGATGAAGTAACAATCTATTTTAATCTGTATGCCATGAGAATGTGTGGGTGTGTGTGGTTTCCTTCAATCAGAATTCAAATATAAATCACCTTCCATTTCCTGGTCTACTAATTAATGGTGGTATGTGCTGCACAATTGTCCTCACGTTTGTTAACCGTCCACATTTTTCATCGCGGGAACTATCTGACCTATTCATGTGGAACTTGTATAGAAGTCTATGACATAATATCCTTTTTTTGGACTTCGTTAATTGTCTAATTTATTTAAAAAATTACGACATTTCGGAAGCCGGCTCTGCTTCCGTCTTCAGGAACGTAAGCAACTAACGTGTTGGACACCTTAGATACAGCTATGCTCAGTCACTATCGGCCCAGTGACTGAGAAGAGCTCTATCTAAGGGGTTCGCAAGGTAAGGTGTTTCTTTCCCTGAAGACGGAAACAGAATCGGCTTCCGAAACGTCGTGTTTTTTAGACGACGGAAAAAGTCCAGAAAAATCAGACTGTGTCAGTGAGCCATACGACGTTGTCAGAGCCCTATAGAGCTGTATGGGAGTCTTCATATTATCTCACACATATCTTTTGTTACTTCCTATCGGCTGGATTTTCGCATCAACTTAGCAAACTCATCCGAATGGCCACACTCGCCGCCAAAAGTAACAAAAAATATTTATCAAAATGAAAAAGGAAATAGTGTAGGTCTACAATACAACTGTCCGAATAATTTAATTTTGTTCCGCGCAGGTTCAATATGGGCTAAACTCCGCTACATAATTATCTAAGTGGAATTTACACGTCTGCAAAAAAAAAACTGCTCGTTGTACAGAGATAGAGCGCGTGAGATACAGTACGAAAGGCTTCACCGAAATGTGAGATGATATCTATGTGTCATAATACGTAATACGTCACGTACTATCTTTCGTTGCCTTTCACAAACATCTGCCTTCCAGTTTAATGTTCACGTCAACCGTAGGTGATGCGATATCACAATGACATGTAAATAAATTCGTCTGAAATACTGTTTTGTGGATCTTTAATCGGAAATTTAATCCTACGACTAGACACGACCCATTTATTATGTGTTCATTTTATGCATCTGACCAAAGAAGCGTATAATTCTACTGCAGAAAATGTACTTCCGTTTACTATGTTCCGTTATGAAGTTACGGAAAACAAATATCAGTCACAATAATTTTTATTACCGTATTCCACAAATATATACAAGAGGAAGGCTAATTGGATTAGTCACACATTTCGTAGGAACTCTCTTCTAAATCACGTTATTGAAGGAAAGAAAGAGGACAGCACAAAAGTGAGAGGAAAAAGAGGAGGAAGACGTAAACATATAATGGATTAGCGTACAGAAGGAAACCAACTAGATGCTACTGAATGCTTTATTGCACTTATAATCTGCCCAACATGTTTCGGGCACTTATATGTCCATCATCAGGAGCTCGAGACTATACTTGTGTTATTGCCGCATATGGTGTGTAATGCCTTGGTTGCTGGTGGTCGGCTGTTAGGAGCAGAGCAGCAGGCTATGCGTCCGGGATGAGGGAAGCTGTTCGAGCTGCTCCTGATGATGGGCATATAAGTGCGCGAAACATGTTGCGCAGAATATAAGTGCAATAAAGCATTCAGTAGCATCTAGTTGGCTTTCTTCTCTACGCTTATACTACAATGCACGGACAAACACATCAAATATAATGGATAACCTTAAGAAAAGTAGGGGATACTTGGAATTGAAAGGGGAAGCACTACAACGCACTCTTTGGAGAACTGGGATTGGGAAAGGCTATGGAGCTGTCGTATGACAGACTACGGATTGAATGAATGAATGAATTAATTAATTAATTGGACAGGGCTAAACTCTGAAATGAAAGCCGATTACTTGCTATATATATATCAATGGAGTATTCGTGAAATCATTTACTGGTGTATCAAGTGTCTATGCACATTTTGACATTTGTGGAATTTTTGTTTAAGGAACGTGTAAGTTAATCAACGGACCAAAACGGGCATGGATGTTATTGTAGAACACAGAGGTACGAAAACTTTTTTTTTTGTGCAAAGGGACACAATTGTTATTGCGAGCCAGTTCGCGGGTCGCATGTGCAAACATCACAGTGAATGGTATAGCCACCCTCCTGTATTACAGAGTAATATTTACAGTTATACAATTTATAAATGCGAACGCAGGTCGCGTAACACAACTCGGCGGGCGGCAGGATGGACACCCCTGTTTCAAAAAATTTCAACATTTTAGAACAAATACGCACATAAAAGGTGAATATGCCGCCATAGTGAGGGCGATACCGAGGTCTAACATTGACCTTCTTACGTATGTACAGATATGTACATTCATACATACAGCCATTCATTCATACATACATACATACATATATATATATATACATACATTCATTCATACAAACATATATACATACATACATACATATATTCATACATATATACATACATTCACACATACATACATACATTCATATATATATATATACATACACATACATTCATACATACACACATATATACATACATTCATTCATACATATATACATACATACATTCATACATATATACATACATACATAACACATACAAACATATATACATAATACATACATACATTCATACATATATACATACATTCATACATATATACATACATTCACACATACATACATACATTAATACATACATACATACATACATTCATGCATACATACATATATACATCCATTCACACATATATACATACATACATTCACACATACATACATACATACATACACACATAGATACATACATACATACATACATACATACATACATACAAACACAGCATAATCGTAGTGGTTCATACGAATACAAGGACTCTTCTGCAATATGTCTGCGGTTCATCTCTCTGATTCAGAATACTCGTACATTATGGTCTGACGTCAGGATAACACCATGTAACCGACATGACACGCAGTTTGTGATATAATGGCTGGGCATGTTTTGTGCCTGGCCCTACGCACTAACGCAGTACTGTAGTTGTGCCCTACCTAATTGACACCAAAGTGACATTGGTGTCAACACACACCAACAAAATTTGAATTTGACGGACTTATAATGACAGCTTAATTTAATGTCGCGAAGTTCCATGTTACTGCTGTTGTATACAAGTTGCATGTTTCAAACGAATCGTCGTTAAATTTTAAATGGACCACAACAGACCCTGCACGTTGACTCGTCACCTTACATTCTATGCAAAATACGTCTACATGAATGGCACTGGCCTTTCACGTTTCAGTTTATTTGGCGTCTCGTAGGTTAGTGTAAGAAATACATCCCACAGTTGTGACGTTTGAAGCTGCCTATTTGTGAATGCACGTCACAATATATGTTCCATATCCGTGCATACAAATAATATTTACACTTGTGTAGTGAACCAACCAAGCAGTGTAAATTTGTTGGTTCACTAAATAAGTGTTCGCATATGCGGGCATTTTTAATCACAACGCTGCGAACTTGCATGTAACAAGAGGCGTGATTAATCCTTTCAACGCCGAAGCGAGGCTTTAGATGTGTCATATTGTGAAGACGCTGTGAGTTTGTGTGTGTGTGTGTGTGTGTGCGCGCGCGCGCGTGTGCACTTGTGCATCGGTGCACACGCGCGCACAGACACACAAACACACACACCAGATTACGGGCTGGGAAAACAAGGGGACGTGATAAGATTTCCGGTGAATGCAAATACATTTCGCTTCTACAAAATTCCACACCGTCGAGCACATTCAGCCTCCTATCACTTACTCATTGAGTAGCGCAGAAAATTAAATAAATCGGAACACTTAACGTTCCTTGAGAGATTACAAAATTTATACAAAATTGTAACAGCAAAATGTTAAGGTAACAGCCCACTTAGCAGTCCTCGGTATATTTGAGCGGGGGAGGGGGGAGTTAATAGAGATAAATAGTTTGGCAGGGTGTGGAATTGATTGATTTATCTCAGGATAAGTTTAAATTCTGGCTCTTGTCAATACGATAACGAACCTTCGGGCATATAACCAGCTGAGCAACTATTAGATTTTGATGGATAGTGCTCTGTGGGGTGTAAATGACAGAGCGAAAACACAAAGTACGTCGCGTCTCACACCTATCTTCTAATTTCCCGCCCTCCCTTCCTTTCTATTCGGTTTGTGTGAAAATTAAATTCACAACAAACAGATCACAACTGCTGATTGCGTCATTTATCTCCGAGATTCTTGGGTTTCAGCATCGTCACAAAGGCATCACAAACATCCATCAGAAATTAACTTCCAACCAAATATTGATATTCAATACAATTCTAAGTACCCAGATCTATTCAGATTATTTATCAATGAAATGACAAGAGGATGGTATGTACGTGTGTGTGTGTGTGTGTGTAGAGCATATATATATATATATATGCAGCAACCTAATAAATAAAAAATTACTGTTTCCTGGAAGGTTATACCGTATATCCTGGTAGACATGTGCAGAACAATTCCTATTGTTCTTTATTAACTGGGACCAACAAAACTGCCTCAAACATCAGGCATTATTTTCAACATAAAAAGCCTATTTGTTTCCAAGAATTTATGAAACACGAGTAATAAAATTATAAAATAAATTAAAAGAGCATGGAAAACAGCAAATTTAGTATTAACAAAATACAAGTATTTTTTAGGGCATAAAATTCATTAAATAAATGGATGAAGCCGAGTCTCACGCCACAAATAATGAAAGCAACCGAACTCACAGAACAGAAGCCGCAACTTTTCTATACGGGAGTGGGGTGGGGTGGGGGAGTCGCCTCGCCGGCCATGTTATGTCATTCCGATTCGTCGCAACCTGCCACGGAAGGTCGAAATAACGTCATAATTATGAGTGATCACGGAAGATCGAAATCCTGAACACCTAAGTTCACGACTGTGACGCTGCACTGAACAACAGCAGCACTTTTAAGACACCCGCCGTCAGGGACGCCGGCGGCGAGGTGTAAGCACTGGACGGTTTGGATGGTGCCGTGCATGGCACCATCCAAACCGTAGACATGACCTACGCATCGGCTCTCAGGACCACGACCCATCTACAAACTCGGTGCAGAAAGCCATATGCTGCAACTTGACAGCTAGTGCTCCTGATGATGAGCGTATGCGCCCGGAACATGTCGAGCTAAAGATACATCAATAAATTACCTTGTTGCATCAAGTTGGCATTTCACATTATTTTATGTTACTACCTTGTCCACCACAGATCATTAAATATCTAGTCAGTTCACACGTACTTATGTGCACCATATTGCAAAAAAAAAAAAATCTTTCCGTGCTGTTGCACGGCTGCCTACATTGTCAGGTTAACCCTCTATCAGACTACACGGAATCACATCCCACAACACAGCAGGCATCATGCTAACCGCCGCTACAGCTTCAAATCTAACGAAATACCTAAGGATCGACAGTCCAAAAACGGCCAGAAAGAGAAACCTGAAGTAACAAAGTGAATGATATGAGTCGACGAGTTCATGCTCTCTCCGTGCTTAAGCACCACTCTAGCAAGATGTACTCAAGGAATACGTCAATAGAAGTCCGTACGTGTGTTTCGGCTCTTGACGGAGTTGACCAGGCTGATGTACCAGAAGTCCTACCCCCGGGGAAACCTCAGTGACACCCGTTGGAAGAGAAAATGTGCAGACCCCAGAGACTGAGTGTTGGTGTGAAGATGTGGAAGGGGCCAGGTCGAAACAGCGATACTTATGCCACACTGCAATCTGGCTGTCCAACTCACAGCCGGTCACTTCGCCGCAAATTTTAATTATTTCATTCGACACAAGTATTCCACACTTGAAATAAGAAGGCACAACGAAACACTCAGACGCGTTCGCGTAACCAATGCTGCCGTCCAGAAGCAATAAGTACTACACATTATAAGTGTGTGTGTCTATTCTTGCCTTAGTTAATCCAGCAAGCAATGCGCATGCGCCGTATTACATTATCATGTGTGGCCTTTCTGGCTATACCATTATATTTGCACATAATCTCATAACCGGTTTCGTCAGAAATATGTCAATACAAGTTATGAAGTCCTCAATACATGGAGGTATGCCCGCTAACAACAGATTCCAGCTACAGTGCGCAGCCCTTTCAGAATTGCTCACTGACCCCCATATTCAATCTCCAATACTTCACTTTATTAATATCTACAAAACCACTCAGAAAGTCCCTTTTCCAATTTTCCTACCACGATATCCTACCTTATACAAAAGTTTCAGTGAATTTCTAAACTATTGTACTCTTGGTGTATCCTGCAATTTTCTTCAACGCTATCTCTCCATATACAGCCAACTGCTGGTCTCTCCTACTCTGCCTCTCCGAACAATGTAATAATATATGTACGGCGTTCTCCTTCCCCTCTACATAATGGACATTCCTTTCTCTACCCCTTCTTTAAACCCTCAACTATCAAAATAGAGTTCTGAAGTTGCCAGTACACTCTCTTCCTTCCTATTACAATATGTAATATAGTTCTCCCTAGTCCATCATTTTTCATTAGCGGACATTTAACCGCAATATTCGGCATGACCCACGTCTGTTTTCCTTCGCAGACAGTGGTCCTGTGATGTTGTTACTCATCCGTTTAAAAGCAAATTCCGAAACATAGCGGGTCACGAGACGTAATCTGTACCGCGTCTACAAGCTGAGAAATGTACTGATCACTTTAAAGCCCATTTGCCTCGCACAGTGCAAGATGTATAAGAAAAGATAATCATCTGCACTAGCTAATATAATTGCCTGTGTAATACTTTAGCAGTCCAAGGTCTGCCTAATTTGCTAAGCAGGACTAAAAGCAGTGAAACAGAGAGAGAGACAGAGAGAGAGAGAGAGATTCATTTAACGGGTCTCAGTTAGTGAGATTCTGTACAGTCGATAGTAGGGACGAATTAATTGGAATATGGGGGCGACGGTGGAATGATACTGACAGGGAAATCTGAACTGCAGACAGAAACACCTTTCTGACTGCTACTTTGTCGACCACAAACTCCAAATCGACAAGCATGGGATCCAACGAAGACCTGGTATCTAGAGATTCAGAAGAATAGGCGCCAGAGCTATGTTTCTGAATTTAACTTGTTACATGATGAAGGAAACACAGTCAATATTCGAAAAGTGGCTTGCAAAAAATTTGGGCGACGTCACTGTCTATAAAATACTAGTCAAGAAGACCAGCATGCTCATCACCACTGTTGTAGCAGTGTCAAATAATGCAGATTATTAAATCACATCTGCAATTTTTATGTCGTTCGTTCCGTACCTCATCAACGGTAACCTACACCAACCAACCAACAAAATGTACACAAATAGTCATGCATTTTGTTGGGTGACTGGTGTAATTCCCCGTCTGCATTCTTCCACTGCAGCCAATAAAATATCTGACACATGCATTCGAAAACACAAAGGTAAAATTTGATCATAGGCATCACGATGTGCTAGAAACGTAATATCATGCTAAATGGTGTACGTCAGCACAACTGTTTTATTACACAAAGTAATTACATAGGCTACATGTTTCGAATATTGTTCATTTTCAACCCTATCTTAATCGGTTAGTCACAAGATGCTGTGCACAC
>Ga0123352_10017969_pt1 | contig 11267 bp, 8 predicted proteins | sample TergutLab28metaG_FD_89700 | JGI IMG/M metagenome (GOLD analysis project Ga0123352, IMG submission 89700) | Labiotermes labralis P1 segment gut microbial communities from Petit-Saut dam, French Guiana - Lab288 P1 | ecosystem: Host-associated > Arthropoda: Insects > Digestive system > Gut ... | reverse complement strand
ATTCAACAAATATAGGTACTGAATATTTTAAACATGGTATATACTCTCCGTTTTTTTCTCTTCAAAATGCAGTTTGTTTCATAATTTTAACGTATTTGGTTCCTGTATTATTCACATTTTATACACAGGATGTGCTAAAATTAAAAAAATAATTCCGGCGCCAAAAGGTTAATGTACAATTAATTATAAAAAAACTGTACGATAAAATCATTTCACGTTGTACTTGACTTTTATAGTAACTTTCTTTTATAAAATATAGTAAATTATATTCGTATATACTTGTTAAAATATAATAAAATCAAGCGTGTTTATGTTGGTTTGTTGATATCGGTAGTTGGCTCACACCCTGTTAGATAAGTGAACTTGTACACACTAAAGAGGATCACTTGAGACTATTACTTAGCGGAATGTGAATCAAACATACACATCCACAAAACAACATAAACGCACCCAATTTTACTCCATTTAACAATAAGTGTATATTTTATGATGTTTCATAACTATAAAATTCGATATAGATGGTTAAAGGTAACATAAATAGCATCATCAGACATTATTGTATTATTCTGTCAAAAGACACCACAATGATGGTCACAAGAGTGACCGAAAGAAGTTGGTGAAAAATTATAACATATAATTGAACATAGCCAAATATGTACATTTGTTGATTTGTCATGTGTATGTGTAACAGTGTTTAATGTATGGATATTAAACACAAATTAATTTTGGTTTTTAAAAATTAATATCTTAATGCCTGCTAAACTCTCAGACAAAAGAAGGCAACTCCTACCTAAACACAAATTTTACTGATCAATATTCAGTAAATAAAATTTCAAAATTATACTCAGAACACAAATAATTTTTGTTTAAATTTTTTAAAATAACTACATGTTTCGTCCGTCTAGTCAGCCATTTTCAGGCTAATATGCAGGTAATTATAAAATAATTTAAATGGAACACCGTTAATTATTAAACTTTATGTATATTTCATGCTGAAGAATAGAAGAGTTTTAAATATCCTGTAGCAAATCTCTTAGCCCATTTTAAATTTACGTTAGATGTTACGCTTATATGTTCTGTCAGTATGTGTTTCTGTCAAAAACACATACTGACATATAGTTCTTACTCCATTTACGTGTGCCTCAAAATTCTAAACGTGTACGCACTTTAGCGACTATTGTTCGGTTCATACTAATCTTCATACCATTATTTATTCGCGATTTCATGATTCCGCCGACTTGTAAAGGAAGCTTAGATAATTTGTAATTTTACACAGCCTAGTACAGTAGTTTCATACCGACGTTTCGGGAGAACCTCTCTGTACGTTCTATCCTCCCTACAACCAATCACATCTATCGGTTGACCAGGAATATCGGTAAGAAACTGCTGTTCCCAAAATAGCGCAGCTCTTCCTTCTTTAGTCATTACCAAAGCTGATCAAAAACAAAACCTACCAAACAAAAATCAATCCAGTACAAATTTTCAGCTGTTTTATAGGCGTAAAGACACTGCAAAATCTCTTACCTGTTTCTAGCAGACGCTCTCACGGCTGTCCGGATCACTCCGGGGTACGTGAAAAGGAAGTCGTGCTGGTTGCATCAACCCCCGTGCAACGCGTTGTTTCCGCACTTCTTCCCAAATATTTCACCCCCACCTTCATAATTCCCATCGCCCATAAGCGCCGGCGCCACAACATCTACACCGCCATTGGTCCATTGCTCTGACGCTCTCTCATTGGCTACCTACTTCAGATTAATGTTCCTACAATATAACCAATGAAAAGACATCTGAAACTAAAGCATTTAGTTGAAGGTGGGCGGAGCAAGTAGGGTTGACTATATTACAGGATACAATGTGTGCTCTTTTTTAGAATAGGTTGGTTTTTAAGCGGGACGGGCGGGGGGGGTTCTGTGTGGAGGAGGAAATGAGTGAGATAAAAAGTAGCTATAAGTGAGAGAAAGAGAATAAAAGAGAAGTGACTCGATATAAACTCGAAAACTTGCAGTGCAGATATTATATCTAAAAGTTCGAGATGACGTAAATGAAATCGGCCATCTTGGAAAACGTAATTTATTAGTTTACGTGGTATTTTCTGATTCAGAATATTTCCTCTATTTCAATACTTTTTCAACTTATATATATATATCCGCCCTTGTCCCTGACTGTGAAGAAGGAACTATGTGCAAAATAAGGAGAAGAATAACACGTCCCCAGCCTATACTTCGAGATTCCAAACGCACCCTTGTCACTGAAAATTTGTAGAAGTCTAAACACAATACGTAATGCGATCTGCATTGCTTGAAACACTCCGACAGGCTGATGAACTCATACAAGTTTTCGAATTATCGCTAATTTTGTCTACCGGAGCAAAATGCAACAACATTTGTACTAGAAACTATGAGGCAAAAAGACTCCTTACATTGTTGAATAAAGATAGACCAACTTGATGTCACTTGTTTTATTATTTCATTATTTAATACTCAACATGTTTCGGACTAGAGTGCTTCAGCCTGCATCCGGATACCACACCACTCCAGCCAAACCCCACCGTAACACCAACACGCATCGAACCAGAGCAATACAACCCATGAAATAACCCAACAAACAAGTCGCAAGCTCCTGAGGATGGATGCATTAACATCCGAAACTTGTTGAGCATTAAATAATGAAATAATAAAGCAAGTGACATCAAGTTGGTCTATCTTTATTCAACTATCAAGATGATGCACGGTCCAATAAACATAAGATTAAATTCTTACATTTTTTCGTTATTACAATGAACATATACTAAATTATATACGTACATTGCTATCTGTATGACCAACCAATTAATTAAGACATTTTCTTTTAATCTTAATAATAATCAGCGGGATTGAAATGCCATATATTTGCTCATTTATTTCGTAGGCCATATATTGCACAAGATAGTTTTAAGAACGGGAGCAAATACTTCAAATTACTTATTTCTTAAGTACTTCTACTTTGCACTATACCCCCTACATAATGCTTCAGCGTAACACATAAGATCTCTAACAAATATTGATGTGTGTTTTCTGGTTAGTTAAAATAAGGATGTTAGGCTTCTCTGTCGTTAGGCAGGTTAGAAGGCAGGGTTGGTATTTGTAACGAATCATAGCACAAGATGATAACATTCAATAGTTTTGGTATTTAATACTGAGTCGGAATTGTAGTGTCGAGGTTTGCAGAACTATTTCACGGCGGAACTGATGATAGTAACACTGGTTTGTGTATATTTTGGTATATTAATCCTTTAAGGACGTACTGGATCTGTCGCATTTAAAGATCCAGTCCTTACCGCGCAGTAAACACTCTCCGGCTCGGTTATAAGAATTGATAAGCTTGTAATGTATAGGGAAATAAACACTGTTTGTTCTGAAATCCGTAAAAAAAACCACGTAAATAAACTGTGTGTGCAGAACACAGAATTTCTGAATGTTCAACCTGGTGGCACATACAATAATGTTTAGGCTTTAGACTGTTACTTTGAGCATTTTAGTGTAAATGCAGATTCCTAACCCACTGGTTTCTAAATACTGCACACAGTCCTCTCTAGATCCAAGAGGTTTTTTTCGCCTTCGTGTTATAAGTTCCAATTTTATTTTGTACGTCATTTTTTTCTGGTTATGTGATGTTGCTTACCTGGCAGATATTTTGTTTGCCTGAATGAAATGAACTCATATTTATAGTAAAATACAACGACTTTGTTCGATACACAAGACAAAGTGAATTCTATCACTAAGTAAGTTGGCTTATGGACTCAAAGAACTTCCGGTGACGCGTTGAACACTTTCAAAACTTTCCATAATTTATGTTCCTTCAAGTGAAGACAATCCTATTCAGGTAATGGCTGCTATAAAGGACGTTTCAAAAACACCGAAGAAAATTATAAATTTATAAAGATAAAGATAAAGCAGTCCTGTTACAGGCCTGGACAGGCCCAGAGGGTTCCAGGAAGTTAAGGTTCCCAGATTTTCGTGACAACGGCACAGGATGGTGGTAGGTTGTCAGCCTTACGCACCGGTCGCCTTTACCCCCAGGAAATACTCCTGGTACTCATTTCTGTTAGAGGTTGAGTCGATCCCAGGGTCATAGTGCGATCGGAGGGATTTTATATAAATGAAAAATCCACTGACACCAGCTGGGATCGAAACAGCGACCTTCCGATTTGTAGCACAGCACCTTAAAATTTATAAAGTTCATACATCAAAATACCGAGGAACAATTATCGTGCCTAATTTCCAAAACTCGACCACCACGTGAAATGGGCTTGAATTTTATTTGTGCCTTGTGATGCTAATTGACCTTCAAGAGAAGAAGACATTTTGATTGATCTGAAGTCAGACTGTAGTTTAAAGAATAGTTTTTAGAGTTAAACGGCTTTCTGCTATCTGAACTTAACATCTGTGCAGAATTCGTAAAAGAAAGAAGTAGAAATAAAAGTACTTAGTAACTTAGTTTAGGACCTGCTCGTGTGAAGCAGACTTGTTTGATATTGGATATGAGATTGAGAAAGAGAACAAAATTGGTTTCAAAAAGTATATGACATTGAAAATCTCAGGCATTGGATTGTCAGTCCTCTCACAATGACAAAAACACCCTATGTTTAAAACAGGTAAAGTAACACCAGGCTAAGTCTTATTAAGTTTATTTAAATGACAGAAGTATTGAAACATATCAAACTAAATTATTTTGGGAAAGTAGATTAATTTTATATTAACATAATTTAAACTTAAAGTGATGAGAATTCCTTGAGGGTGCTGTGTTTTATTTTAGGATTTGTGGGCCTTAAAGTCTCAGAACCACAGGTTTACAACTTTTTTTCAAGAAGGTTTAGAAGCGGCACAGATGAAATTTTTGAGACACTTACTTGGAATAACAAAACTAGATAAAGAAAAGAATCAATGTATTAGGGGGGAAAATAGTAAAGGAAATAAAACAATATCAAGAAAAGTGGCTACAAAACGTATAGAGGATGGACATAAATAGAATACCAAAACAAGCACTACAATATCAACCGAAAGGACGAAAGAACATAGGACGACCGAGGAAGAGATGGAGGGACCAACTTCATCATGAGGATTAAGGAACAGGAAACACGCCAAACCCTTCATGAACATGATGATGATGATGATGATGATGATGATGTACTTTGAACGATATTCCTCTTCATACATGACGAAGGTTGCGCAGGGACAAATATTGTATTTTGAATAGAATTTGAGCAACAAATTCAGCAATACGTTGATTAGAGTGAAAAACTTCCTTTGCAATTCGAAAGACAAATCCTGCCACAAACGTCTATACAAATAATCAGTCCATCATTTCAAGTGCTGAATTTCTACACGGCATATATATGTCGTCATTCAGAGGTTATTTGAAAATGCTAGTTGAAGAACAAAAGACCAACTTGATGTCACTTGCTATTTTATTTCACTTCTTATGTGCTCAACATGTTTCAGACATTAATATATCCATCATCAGGAACTTGCGACTATTCTGTTGAATTACCACATTGGTCGTATTGTTCTTGGTTCGATGTGTGTTGGTGTTGTTGGGTTGGCGTGGTATCCGTGTTGCAGGCTGAACACGGATACCACGCCAACCCAACCACACCGAAACACCAACACACATCGAACCAAGAACACACGACCATTGTGGTAATTCAACAGAATAGTCGCAAGCTCCTGATGATGGATATATGTCCGAAACATGTTGGGCGCATAAGAAGTGAAATAAAATAGCAAGTGACATCAAGTTGGTCTTTTGTTCTTCAACTGTCACAATGATGCACGGTCCAAAAAACGTGAGATTGAAAACGCCGTCTGAAACCGAGGCTAATCAAGTTACTTGCACATAAAGAGCTAATAGAGTAACAGATTGGAATTCAGTTACGAGACAGCAGTCCTGGTATTATTAAAATTACCATCTCCATATTTTCTTGCAGAGACGGAGGAAAACAAAGACCGTCTCAGGAAGTCTGTGTCTCAGCCGAGATTCCAAACAGCGGCCATGCAAGTACATGTCATTATTTTACAGTTAAATCTACTTATTTAACTTTCATGTTATTGTAATAGCGGGAATAAAAAGCGTATAATTAGTGCCGTAAATTGCTCCGTTACTTCACTGTCTACATGTTCGTGTAAACTGCCGCTTATGCCCGAATATAAGGGAAGTTTTATTCTCTGAAATCAACGCACAGAGAAGTACAGTCACCTTAAAAGCGAGGCCTTATTGCGTTTCCCAGCAACACGGCAGGGACACGTCATATCTTTGCGTCAGTGAGTAACAGAGCGCTGCTGTGTAATGTTCGTGTTGTGCAAGAAGAGAGTAACGCACTGCAATATTTTTAGCCGTACATCTACCTCCCTAAAACATATTAAAATTTGTTCTATAGAGTATATGAATTTTTAATTTTTCACTAAGTACCCCAGTGTGCAAAAGAAATTCACCTTATATTCAGAGCCGCCTTTTACCCTGGTGGACCGGTTAGCGTAGTCGGTATAGCGGCTGGCTACAGGCTGGACGATCCGGGGATCGAATTCCGGTGAGGGCGAGATTTTACGCACCTGTCCAGACCGGCCCTGTGGCCCAACCAGCTTCTTGTACAATGGGTACCGGGTCTTTCCCGGGGGTAAAGAGCGGCTGCGGCGTGACGCTGACCCCTCACCCATTCTAGTGCCGTGGTCGAGAAAGAGTAGAGCTATACCTCTACTCTCGCTATGGGACGTACGGCTTGTACAGAGCCTCAGTGCCTGTAAAAGGGTGCACTTTAAGTTTTGCCTTATACCCCGGCTTCTACGAAAGCGGTGTAAATTGTGGGTCTGTCGACTGTCTTTTCACAACCGTGGCAGAAAATCGTGGGTAGCCTTCCACTTTCGTTTGGTATTGGAAACCCGAGAATGTCACTACAGACTTCGGTTTTGTTTCAAACACAAGGAAAATCCTGGAAAGCCTGAGAAGGAACATTCATGGACAGACACCCACTCGTATGACAGACTGCGCTGTCTAAATAGTGTGGGCAGAAATCGTGGGTTGGTACGTGGGTCCTGTCAATAATTCATTTACAGCTTATTATGGCTGCCTATTCCCCATCTGGTTATAATGTACAGCATAGAAATTGACACGAAGGCTTATATTTGAGGTGCTGGAAATAACTTAGAGTGGGCCCCATAACAAAATCATTTCGGCGTATTTTGAATGAAACTCTGCAGTCTCTTCGTAAAAACATATCGTCAAAATCAAATTTATATTACGGGATTTAGAGGAAGATTACATTTCAATGAAGGAGCAAGTTACTGGGTCTTTCTTTCTTTCTTTCTTTTTTCCATAATATACAAATAACCAACAAAATGCACTTCAAAGTTTATAAGCTATTACATTCACAATTTTTTCACCAACATGTTTCGGCCACTGTTGCTTCCATCTTTGGGTGATGTTATTATTACAAGAACACAAATCCCCAAATATGGTTAGCTGTGCTCCTAACAATTGAAAATTATTATAATTTCAGTTATAATTACGTAAGTAACATAAATATAGGTTATAAATTAGTAATTGTTAAAAACTTTGGGGTTAAAATCGTGTATTTTGTGAGGAGTGATACTTGCTGCAGTGATGTGGTGAGTTTTAATGCAGCGTGTAGGTGATGTGTTGAAGGTTGGAACTGACATTTGTACCTTTGTATTCTTGTAATATAGCATTACCCTGAGGATGGTCCAATTAAGGTCGAAACGTTTTGGTGAGAATTAAATGAATAAAATACATAAAAAACAATGCAGTGCATTATGTTGGTTATTTATATATTATGGATCTGATAGATGGAGCATATTAAAACACTTTCTTTCTTTCTTTTTTCTTCCTTTCTTTCTTTTTTTCTTTCTTTCTTTCGTTTGGTGTTTCGGCCCGTTTTCGGGTCACGGCCTCCATGTTCGAGTCTTTAGGATCACATTCCGACACACCACAGTCGGTAGGAGTCCTCTGAACAAGTGATCTGCTCTACACAGAAACCTCTGACGTCACTCAACACTCACAACAGAAAGACATACATGCTCCTGGCGGGATTCGAACCCGCAATCCCAGCAATAGAGAGGCCGCAGACCCACGCCTTAGAACGCGCGGCCAATGGGAGCAGCAAGGTTTTAGATTTCGATTACAAATATCACTTATTCCAAAAAAAAAAACCTAGTAGTTTGCGTAGTACCATAAGACACTTAACGATTTTCCGCAAAAAAAATTTTAATGTTTGGAAAGCTTATAATTAGGTCAAAATCTTTCGAATTCAAGAATGAATATTAAACAGATACAGTGCTGGACATTCGGATTAAACGTGTTAAAACAAATAACTATTTAGAAAGGATAAAAATTAGATTTGGAAGACGATTTCTTGTTTGATCCGCGTAGCAATTACTGTTTAAGAATGTCAAAAAGCGGTTGGATGTAATATGAACGAAAGATACAATAAATTAATAAAAACTGTAGTTACAAAAGTGTAAAGAGAAGGATGCGTTTGATGCGTAGGATTGCACTTGAGGTTAATAATAAAAGTTTCTTAAATAAAGACGATGGGCTCCAGAATCGCACGGCCCAAATCAGGTCTACTGGCTGCTTTTGTGACAAACGTACGTTACGTCTGAACTGCATTGAATTCGGAGCTTTCCTGGGTTAATTGCATTTAATTCAGAGATTTTCTGGGCGGACAAACTGTTAACTTCACAGATAGGACGCTGCTACAGGGAGTTAATTAGTTAGTTGTGTTTTAAAGATTTGAAGGAGGAATTTTAATTACAATTCTGTAGTAATTCTTCCATTCTGCTGTCACAAAAAAATTAATTAGTTTCAAATTACTTCTTTTAATCTACCGATTCTTTGTGATTCTTACAGTGCTGATTTTGTTTCATTAACCTGTTTTCTACTATTTGTTCCTCTTCTTCGGCTCCTAAATTCAAAGACTAATTTTGTTAGTGCTTGCTAGCGAACATAATTACATCTTTGCAATTCACACAAACAGCCGTTTTTAATTTGAAATGGGCTATTTTACGCAGCTGTCAGTGGCTTGGTGTACATGGTGTCAGTGTATTTGTCTCAGTATTTAACCAACTTGATGAACAAAATTTATTTCACAGTAAGTTTTATTTCATGCCTCTACATGTTTCGAGCACATGTGCTCATCATCAGGAGGTCAAAATTGCATTACACAGCCTCTGGTATCATCAGACCTATAGGTGGCCGTCTCGTGCACGAGACATGAAATGAAACTTATTGTGAAACAAATTTTGTGCATCAAGTTGGTTAAATACTGAGATAAATACACTGAGATGCACGGTCAGCAAAACGTCAAAAAAATGGTGTCAGTGGTCCATAGATGAATAAATAAAGTAGTGTTGGTGGAAAGATAATTACAAGTGAAACCGAAGTACTGGGAGAAAAAGCTGTCCCATTGCCAACTTGTTCACACAAATCCATCCCAGAATGGCCTGGGTTTGAACTCGGCCGTTTTCAATGTCAGAAAGGAGACTAACTGCCTGAGATAAGACACGACTTAAATAAATTTCTTCAGGCAAATTCTCTCTCTTCTTTAAGATTTATTTTTTTTGTCTAGTACAAATAGTGAGCCGGGATAGCTCAGTATGTATATACTGTATAGACAGTCTGGCTACAGGATGGACGGTCGGGGATCGAATCTCGGGGAGGATGAGATTTTCCGCACCCGTCCAGGCCGTCATTGAGGACCACTCAGCTTCCTGTAAAATGGTTACCGGGTCTTTCCCGGACGTAAAGCGGCCGAAGCGTGACGTTAACCACCCACCCCATCTAGCGCCTCCCTCTGGGCCTTCACGGACCGTTTTAGGCTTAATTTTAACTTTTCTATTTGTCTCGTACAAGCTACCATTTTTCTCAAGACATTTTCTAAGTAATTATGCTTACTCGTTAATGAACAATGGGAACTAAATGTAACACCCACTTTAAGATTTTCCTCGCAGAGTTCATTTATTGGTTTCGTGTGGTTATTAAAATAATTAGCTATAATTTCCATGAAGAACATAGGAAGGGCTAGCCGATGAACCTCGGTCGATATGGCAGTTGTGTTAAAAGCTGACCGATTTGTTTAGCTGCTCTAGATAAACAAAAAGCGCAAATTTGTTCTTTTCTACACATCACCCAGAAGAGCTCTGTATCCCACACAACAGCCCGTCCGATATTTGTTATGGAGCAATATGGACAGGGCTTTAACCCTTAACCCGCTAACGTGGAGAATATGGTGAGCTCCTAATAATGCCAGCGAATAGCAGATGGGATTTAATTCGGCGTTTAGAGGGTTAAGGTGGCCGGCCACCTCTTTCTATTCTAAAGGTAAGAAAAGGTGGCCCTACATCCCACCCATCTGTGTTCATGACGTGTGCTTCAAGAAGTAAGGGACAATATAACCTGTTTTTTGTAATGCCTGTCATAGTTCTTAAGCTGCCGAGCACAACCCCTCTCATGGCAAAACTAAAGCAAAGAGCAGCTTCCTCAAAAAGTTGATCCCATTCTACTAAACTGCAGATCACGAAATGTTATTGAAACGAGATGTTTGGATTCAAGTATACATGCATCCAACAGTGGGCTATTGTGAATGCTGTAGCAAATCTAGAGTTGTTAACAACCTGCCGATTTCCTTGAATGTCCAAAAGGATATGAGATTCTGAAGAGAAACGTAAACCTGCATGAAATTTCATCAGTCAGCCAGTCAACCAGCCAGCCAGTCAATCAGTCATACTGCTTGTTTCTATCTTTTCGGCTTGTTTAGTAGTTCTGCATTTACAGAATTTTATAATGTTGCATATTAATGCGTATTTTGTACGGTTATCAGTAATTAAACAGCAAATATACGTTATTCATGGATGCTTCATTACTCTCTATAGCTTAGCTCCTACATGTTTCGGCTTCTCCCCCGTCCTTATGAAAGAGTATCCGTTAATCACCAGGAGAAGTTACAAAGACACAATATTGTGTACATCAAATAAACAATTACGTCTTTTAACAAATGTAACATTAATATATTTATAATAGAGAGTTAAAGTGGACATAAAACCAAAAATCTTTTAACCGGATGATTAATTTTTGAATGAAGATATATATATATATGTATATGTATATATATATATACATATATATATATGTATATATATATACGTATATATATATATATGTATATATATATATATATATATATATATATATATATATATATATATATATATATATAT
>Ga0123352_10017967_pt1 | contig 11269 bp, 3 predicted proteins | sample TergutLab28metaG_FD_89700 | JGI IMG/M metagenome (GOLD analysis project Ga0123352, IMG submission 89700) | Labiotermes labralis P1 segment gut microbial communities from Petit-Saut dam, French Guiana - Lab288 P1 | ecosystem: Host-associated > Arthropoda: Insects > Digestive system > Gut ... | reverse complement strand
GATAGAGACAGGTGGCGGACACTTGTGCATGCGGTAATGAACCTTCGGGTTCCGTGAAATGCGGGGAATTTCTTGACTAGCTGCAAACCAGTTAGCTTCTCAAGAAGGACTCTGCACCATGGAGTAAGTAAGTAGGTGGTAAACTGTGTAAGGACTGTGTCATTGAATGTGCCTCTTACCCTGTGGGATGTGCATTATAGCCACAGTGACACCGGAGATAAGGTCACCAACAAAGTCTTGGTGCCACTTGTAGTGAGGGAGCCACTGAGTTATTGGAACCAGGTCCTGTAGAAAGTGGACAAACTTCCATTCTTTGTAGTTATTTCTAATTCGCCCTAGAACTGAGAGAAAAGAATGTATCAATAAGAACGGTCACTTGCAAAACCTAACACTGTTCATAACCACTATTTAAACATTTCCTCAGTTCTTCCATGCAGAGGTCTGAAATTGTTATTGCTTTCTTCTCAATCCATGCAATTGTAATGTTCCATTATAATGTGGCATTGTATAATGATTGTATATAATATGGTATCATTAATTTAACCCTTTAACACTTGGTAAGAATATTTTAAGATTTCTTAATGATTGCTGAAACTGTAAAACTCTGTCCCTTTATATTTCACGTGTTGTTTCCTGGTCGCCACAAACCAAATTTCAGCAGCAAGGAAACTTTAAAATTCCTTCCTTTTGTAAAGATCTGAAATGCAACACTTGATCATATATATCAGCATAAATGCCACAGTTGGGTATATTCAACTCACATATTTGCGAGATGTCTCAACTATACAGGGAGAGAAGTGGTACATGACATATGGGAAACACAAACATGCAGTATGTTAATCATTAGGGAGAATGTTGTATATTCAGCTTAAGTAACTCTAGCTTCTTCAGAAGCTAATAGGTCCCTATTTCACCGACAGCTCCACATGTTATGGAATCTGAAGTTTTGTTACTGCATTCTCAAGATACCCCTATTGATCCTTTACTTTTTACATAATACTCATGTCTGCACCTGGACCTTTCAGTTGGCCTCTTGTCTTACAGATTTCCTGACCAAAACCCTGTCTGCATTTTTTGCCTTCCATGCCTGCCTCATGCCCCACCCACCACATTGTTTTCTCCATCCTTCCGCCACTTCCTGTTGGGTCCCGATATCTTCCATGACACCCTTTTCTCAAATACCCTTGGCCTATGTTCTTCCCTTAATGACAGAGTGCAAATTCCACAATCATATAAATGAATAGGAAACTTATAACAGTTTTATGTATTTTAAAGTTCATATTCTTAGACAGAAAACAACCAGACAGAAGATGCAGAATTATTGCCTTTTTCCCATACTGCCCAAGCTGCAGACATATCAGCATGACCTGTAATCTTTGATCTGTCTGTCAGTCTGTCTGTTCCTGAGATCAAATATTTTGCTATATATACAGATGATCACAGCAGACTTGGATCTGTGGTACTGCATTAGTTTTCCTGTAATGTTCATGGGTGTGCAACACATTATCAGTTTTGCCTTAGTGTTAATACAGAGTGAAAAGTGACTGTTCACTCACACATACAGCACATAATACGTTACTGCACACAAAGAACTGCTAACAGTTGCACACCATATGAAGGTCATGGTTTGCTCATGATCTGCGTTTTGTTAGTATTACTAGTTGTGGTGCTGCATCACCAGTTGTTCCAGATTGTAGCAATGCTGCATTACAACTGTGGTAGTGGCAACCGCACAGTGACTTTTTGAACACTCTGTATTGCATCTGTTTGTCATTCTCAGAAAAAATTTGATATTTTTGCACTATATGTGAGCAACTCTGCCATGCACTGTCTCACTGTTTGCAATATTCATCACAGGCCAGAACATAACTGTCATTCACAGTGCTAAGGTCACCTGAAGCATCCATTTTTTTGAGACCATCTTGTTGCTGGAAATGCCACTTGTGAAGAACATGTGACTATTAGATTCTTCTTTACAGAATCTGATATAGTGCTAATAGCATATAAAGCATCTTTGTGCTTTGATAAAAAGGGTGAAGAAAAGGTGACAGAAATTTGTATGAGTGGCAGAGTTACTTGATTCCAGTGGAAACATTTTGTAACAACATTACAAGTGGAACCTGTCGAAACAATGCAATGATTTCATTTATGCACCAAAGTGTATTCACTCCTGCAGTGAAGTTTAATGAAATGTTGCACTGTAGTTCATAGCTGTGCCTTTCATGGTGGCTGCATGGTGTAAGACATATACTTGTTTTTACCATTTGAACAATGGAAACATGGGCTCGAATCTTGCTTGGGGTATGGGTGTACGTACATTTCAATTATTTCAGTTCTATTGATATTTCCAGATTAATATTCAGTTTCTTGAGCTAGGTTTATTGCTGCCTTTGCATACATTGATCTCTCTTTCTGTACAGTATAGGCATCTCACTGGTGCAGCTTGCTCTAATTACCTGTAAAAAATAATATTCAGACAGGTCCTCACTCTTCTGGATTTTTACTCAGAGTAAAAACCCAGAAGATAGTATACCTTCAATGCACCGTGGCGGAAGCCTGAAATCTCATTTATTTTATTTTATGAATGCATGACTCCTGCCTTTGTTTCCTTTTAAAGTGAGGCTCCTGAATCTCGCCTAATGGGCCACTCCAGAGCTATGTACTAAGTTTTAGTCCTCATGATTGTTACACCATGTAGGATGAACAGATGATTCCAAGTTTCGGAGGAACGTTTTGCCTCCATCTTCGGGGTGACGGTGGGGTTCAGGTGGATACTTAATACCGACATAAGTCACTATGAAGATGGAGGGAACACGTTCCTCCGAAACGTCGAAATCTGCCGATGACCCTGCACAGTGTAATAAATGGCAAGAATGTCATTTGATTAACACCTGTTGTGAATGCCTAAAAGCCCTGTGACTTCTCCACACGGTGTCTTACAACTCAAGTTATCACATCTTCCGCTTAATACTTCCTTCGGTACAGTCCGGTTATATATTGAACAGCCGGACCTAATTTCTAAAAACAAACGAAAACCTCGTTCACTGAAATACTACTTGCTTTTTCAGTAGTGCTGAACCAGGGTACATTGATCACACAGGAAAGTAGGCCTTATTATCGAAAGAAACATTTCACATCGAGAGTATAAATTTCTAAGTTATCTTATGTATTAAGACATTCTGTCTGACCTCTCGCTATTGCGTCAGCACATCACGCTTCGAGCTGTTGCTGTCGCAATTGTAGTTACAGTAATTCCTATGGGGCTGACTGATCCAGTCTTACAATTATTTTGGTGTGTTTGATTCACTGTGATACCATTGTTAAGTCCGACATTGTTGTCCCATTTTACTTAAAACCATCTGCGAAATATTTGATACGTTTATTGCACCCAGTAATTGGTCAGGTTCTTGCTTTGACTGTTTTATCACCAGCGAAAACGCCCCTTTACACCACAGAATTTAAAGACCGGGCTTTGGTTCAGGCAGCTAATCATCTGTCTGTTACCCCGGACACTCGTATTCAATTCTAGGCCAGTTCTTGTGGGATTTATGGCGAACAGAATGACACTGGGACAGGTTTTTGTCCAAGTACTTCTGTTTTTCCTTGTCCGTATGTTACACTAATGCTCCATTTTCATTCATTGGTCACCGATGCTATAAATTCTCAGCAATTGGCCACGTCGTTAAATCACGTACTTAGACAAACACTCGCACGCACGCACGCATAGTATTTAGTGATTGTAAACGCACCGGTCGTTGCTGCATTTAAAAGTTCTGCGTCATGCCCAAAGATTATGTTCGTGTTTCGCATAGTTTCCAGTACAAAGGCAATGGCGTGTTGATATTCATATAGGATACGCGTGGTGTTTTCTGTCAGGTAGAACAGAATTGGTAAATAATGTTTAGATGAATTTCAATTGTGTGATAGTTCCCAAGTGCCATCGTACAGCCCTCTCAAAATTTAATCCATCACATTTAAGCCCTTTCTTTAAACTACACTAGATCACATGTTCAGGCTTCAAGCAGTTACACTAACTTCTTGGTTGGGTAGATGGAAAGGTAAAATTCTCTATCACACTCAACAGTGCCTTTGCTTGCAAATAAAAGCTTATTATTTCTATCTCAGTACCGTATGCCGTGTATTGTTACACGCACCAGTGCATTTGTTGCGGAATCTACCGATGTAACGTTATTTATCCTTTGATTACATATTTTAACGTAAGCACTTTCCCCTTACAGCAAAATCGAGTGTGCCAATTGAACAAAGAAATGCAACAGTTAGCTCAGAACGTGAAAGGTCTTCCTGTAGATTCAAGGGTCCGGTCCTTTACTCAGTGCAACAAGGCTGCCTGTTGTATCACGATCTCCTACGTAGCGAAGTGCTAAAATATTAGATTTGAAATTCTCACGGTGGTGAGTGTTAAGATTACTATCTTGTGGGGTATGACATTTCTTAATTTAGCAGGAAGTTTTCGAAGTTTTGGAAGAATTTGCTGGAAACAGTTACGTGTTAGGAAACACACCCATCTACCAAAACTCACGATCTCACATCCCAGAAAATGTAACTGTACAAAACTTTGTTAGATATCTCAAACATATAGCGTAACCGGTCTAGCGACGGGTTGGAAGTTCCGGGGTTCGAAGACCTCCGTTGGTATTAAGACATTTTCTTATCTTCATATTCGTCCAGGCCGGTCCTGGGGAACGTCCAGCCTCCTCTAAAAGGGTACCTTTTCTGTTTTCCGTGAAGAGGGCGGTCGGGGCGTGGCGTTGATCGCTCACTGCCATCTGAGCTCTGATATTGAGCATGAGAAGAACTGTAGCCTACCTCGCAGCAACCAAACGAAACGCCGTTGTGAAGTTATGTTCATGTGTGCAGGTCCTGTGCATATGTAGGCTGTATTTTAATAAATATTAAGATACTGTGCTTACTATTCTGTTGTTGGTAGATCTAGTTTGTACAGTTTGCAGTGAACCGTGCTGCAAATATAGGCTTCAGTCTGTGTCACATAACGAACAAGGCGCGGAGGGCATTCAGTAAGAGCCCACCTTTGTCCGTGGAGTCATGGTCACTGATTTGGAGAAAAATTCACTCTTACTTATTAGGAAACAATCGCGAAGGCCAGAGAATTAGGCCACAACGCACAACTATCAACCGGGCAGCTGAATACCAACGAATTAGAAACGACAGCCTAGTTATCTTTTCCAATATTACAACTGTCACTAGTAGACGTGTTTAATGCACAGTTTATATGAGTTATGTGTTATTCTTATCCATTGTAGACGTAGTTTATTTTTAGACCTGATATCATTTTCTTTATTGTTTTATTCCTTAGTTCTTGACGCGAGCCGCCATATCGTACTGAGTGTAGTGACCAGACCACGAGCTGGACGTCCGAGTTGCTTTGTTTCGATTCCCGGCAGTACCACGATACTCTTCTCTTTTCCAAACCGTCCAGACCGGCTCTGGCTCTCTCCTATCCTCTGCAAAATTGATAGCGGAGTCCTTTACCCTGCGGTAAAGCGGTGGGGTGTGAAGGTGACTACCTACCTCTTTAACATCAGGTTAAGAATGAGTGAAGTTATTTCTCTACGCCTCCATAAACCTTCATGGCGTGCACGAAGACAGCTTTCGTAATGAAGTGTTACAATAAAGTACCTTATTAGTTTTTTTTTGTCTGTCCGCTTGTAATAATTCGAGAACCGTGCTCGAAGTTAGGTTCTCACAGCGTTGCTGATGAAGGTAACACTACAGATTGGTATATAGATACCAATGTTTCGGTGCAGCTTGCTGCTTCTCTTCTCAGGGTAGCACAAGAAGAATTAACTCTATCTTACTCCAGAGGACTTGACTCCTAAATTCGAGAACCGCTTAACGGGGTTCATAAAATTTTATGTTGGGTTGCTTTACTCAGATTTTTTTGGTTCAATCCTATTGTGGAAACTGGATGACGGTGTTACTTTACTTAGATGAAGATCTATACACCTTTCTAGGCGTATGTCGATCGGAGCTGCCTAAATGCACTATACAAGGGCTAAATAAACGTTCGGAATAATCATAGAAGGAATGGAACAGATTTGTATGCCAGTTTCACTTCTGTGAGTCTTATGGTTTTCAGATAATTAACGATGACTCTTATGCATTTTCGTCTTATAACTCCAAAACCTTTGGACTGATTTCGTTCGAACCTTGCACCCAAAATCCTTGTACAAATTTATCACGCCCTCTCAAATGTCATTAAGACAGCGCACCAACAGCGACATTTCACATAGTAGCCTGGATTTTTCAGAGTGAGAGTTAAAATTCTGTACTTCAGGAAAGTATGGCAAAATGGACTTCCGTGAAGAGTGTGTTACCTGTATTCCCTTCGTGAATGTTTGCCAGCGACTACATGGGCCGGTTTGCTCTATTCGTGTAACCTGAGGTGCATTTTACCATTCTGAGTGTAGTGTAAGCTCGAATGGGTGGTTCTTGCATCAAGTAAGCCTGTTTCTTCAATCAAAATATACCACACTTATATGTGCCCTTATAAGTGCCTATTGTTACACGTGAAATTGTTTTGGTGATAAAAAATTACCATGCACTTGATTGATGTATTATCGTGCTGTTAGGGGACAACCTTGGCTTTCAGAACTTGTATTTTGTGAACACATGCAATAATTCCGAACTATAAGGGGACTTTTACGTAATTGGCAGTTATTAATCACAACAATGAACTTGTAAATATGGTACAGTAAAGGGAAACCCGTGTTTTTACACGTGATCCTGAAACAATTTATTCTTTCAAGCTAGCCTATGTGAGGCTAGGCTTACTGTCTTTTGGTATTCGTAGTTTAAAATGCCCTTGGCTGCTGTAAAGGGGTAGTTGTGCAAGAAATACCTTACTTTGTTAGGTCAGGAGATAGGAAAAGTTCGAATGTAAAAACCGTACTTGTGCCTGATTAGCACACCGTGGTGGGATACATGGGGAGTACTAGAGTTGCTTTAGACTTAACGGTACATGAAAATAAGCGATTTGTTTTACCTACATTCTGGTATTCTTGATTTCAAACTTTCGCCGTGTTCTGAATGTTGTATGCTTTCTTCTGGGTAATTCCCCGGCATCTGAGTTTTATATGCCGACGTTTCGGAACACTCTGTTCCATCTTCATAGACGAGTAGGTATGAAGAATGACTAGGTCCAAGCCAAGCCAAGCCAAGACAAGCCAAGCCAAAGTGCTAACTGGGGACGGAGACTTGCGCAATTCAACGTCCCCCTGTCTGTTAGCCATTCCTGCGTTTGACCGCATCGCTGGGCTCGTAACAGACACCTTAACTTTAACAGGGTATTATGCTTACGCTAACGATTTTAAGTCAGGCTGAGGGCCTTGATTGATCTTGCCAAAGACTAGTGCCTGGTAGCCACGGGTTAATTATGGGAGGGATAAACTTTAGTTGGTTGGCTGTCTGGGTTCTGAGCCCAGACCGGCTCAGTCCCAAACTGGAGGTTTGCGAATTTTGTCAGGCGCTTAGGTGAAGCCACGCCTGGGTGGAGGGAAGTGCGGGCCGTACCGCTACTTTGCATCGTATACCCTGGCATTTGCCTTACAACTGAGAAAAAATTACGGAAAACCTCAGTCATGGTATCCGAAAGGGTCTCGGCTGACCAGCGCTGAACGCGATTCGTTTAGTCGACTTGGCCATCACGGGCGATGGCCTCGACTGGCCTGCTGGTCCCTGCCGCCTTTGGCTTTCGCGTCAGGCGACGGGGTCAACTCTCGGTCAGCGTAAGTATCTGCCGAGTTGCCGTACTAGGGGGTTCCCCACATTAGCTAACTTTGAGTCAAAGCTCTCAGTCAGAGCTCTGATGTGGTAGCCAAATAGCGGAAAACCCAGATCCTCGGGTATCTGCCTGTTACTTTCGTACCAAGAGGCACAAGTAGCAAGGCGAAGACGCTTGGATTGTAACACCTGCAGCCTCCGAACATGGGTGCCGGCAACGGACCTCCACGCGGGGCACGCATAGTCCATCATGGGGCGGATGAGCTGCTTATATAGCAGGACTCCGTTCCTGACGGAGAGATCACTCTTCCTATTCAGGAGGGGACCCTGCATACCCATCCTTTGAGCAACCCTCTTCCTGATCTGATCGATGTGAGACGACCAGTTGAGTCGTGTATCTAGGACCACCTCCAGATAACGAGTTGTGTCGACCCATTGGATTGGTTCCCCGAAAAGTGTTACTGGTCGAGGCTGTACGAAGCACTTTCCGGCACGCGCGAAGATTATCACGGTGCTCTTAGAGACATTATTGGCGATTCTGCATTCACTCAACCACCGTTGAAGATCGTTGCGTTATGACTCCAGGTAGATAACGACCAGCGTCGGCTTGCGGGACGTGGCTATGTTGGCCGTGTTGTCCGAGTAGAGGGTCAACTCGTCGTGGTGCGAGGGTGAGGGCATGTCGTTGACATACAGACTGAAGAGGACCGGGGAAGTACTACTTTCTAGTAAATTTGAAGAAGAAAGGCCTTCGGTGCAGACTGAATAGGAGAGTCGGTGCACGTTCTAAGGCTTAGATAAATATCCATGTTTCTGCCAGAATTTAACTACGCGTGAGGAAAACTGCGTGATGGAAATCAGCGGTTTGTATTCTTCCCTAAATATTATTGTAATGATCAAATATAAGTAGAATGAGATGGGTGGGGCATGTGGAATGTGTATACCAAGTTACATTCGGAAAACCTGAAGGGAAGAGATTACTTCGAGACATAAGGGGTAGACGAGAGGATAATATTAAAACGATTTTCACATAAATATGGCTGAAGACGTGGAGCAGTGATGAACCTTTGTGAACAAGGTAATGGTACATGGGGGTACATATAAGAAGAATTTTTTCACTGGCTGAGCGCTTGTCTCTCTCTCTCTCTCTCTCGGAAAGGGCTCTGCTGCATGGTTTTAGCTGTGTATGTCCACCGATCTTCCTTCACAAAATCTCACTTTTCAGCCAATGTAGTTCACTCAGCGAGGCGGTAATTTATGTGCAAAAGAACGTAAGACGCCACTTCATTTTTTTTAGCTTCATCCGAACTCGGATTGTTTCAATATTATTATTGTGGTGATTATTATTCTATTTTAGGATCTTCAGACAAAATTCTTACACATCAAGTTCTTTATTTGTACGCACAGGATAACTAACGTTGTCACACCCTCAAAATGTGCGATGTTAACGGTGGACTGGGCAAGTAGTTCGGATGCCGGAAACGAAGTACGCATGAAGAATTTTGTGGAAAACCCACTGTGACAGCAGCCAGTTGGGGGTCCAGAAATTTAGTTTCACTCATTCTTAGGAATTTACCGTTCCTTAACCTAATTTTGTGCGCTTTTTATTTCTCATGATAAATGGGAGCGGGAAACTTGTGCCTCGGTCAACATTTCCAGAATCTACATTTTTATGTCAGGGTGATGATGTACTGATGTGTTCCATTCTACCAAAACACACGGTGTAACATCCCACGAGGTGTGTTAATTTCCGTGGAAAGCTCAAGTCAGACGCCCAAATCAATTTTAAATGCTTCATACTCACTGTTTGTATAACTAGGAACGTAATGTTCAGATATTTAAATTATTACAGGTTGTTTATTAACGCTAGACAGTACTTCATAGTCGCCTTTCTTACGCACGCATACGCACAAGTGTACAGGTTACCGATCGCAGTTGGCTGTATTACGTGCTGGGGGCTACGGTACCGGTCGTCGTTCTGTTCGGAGATTTTAGTTTGAGTTTCTTGGAAGTGTTTAAGAAAGGTTTCAAACTTTCTCTGTTCAAAAGAGTACTTATTATATATTTTGCCCTGGTAGCTCTGTCGATGTAGTGACTGTATTGTGGGGTGAACAATCTAAGAATCAGGGTTGGATTCCCTGCTTGGGCGAGAGATTTTCTCCTCTCGACAGATTCCATACCGACTCTGGTACCCAACCTCTATCTACAGCACAACTTAGGAGTGTGAATTTCTTCCTTTATTCCAACTAAATGCACGTAATGTGTTAAATAACATATTTATCACCTGTTACCTCCTACATGTTTCGATGTTTGTTACACCATCTTCAGGTAGACCGTAGCTTTATTTGCTTAAGAACTAAATGCTTTTGGCAGTGTTGTTACATAGGTTGTGCTACAAAATATAAAGTATACTGTGTTTTTTTAAATTTACGTTTCTTATTACGATGTTTAGAACAATATGTAGTTCGTTCTTCTGTAACTTAACAAACTAAAATGTTACTTTAATCCTTATTGCAGCACATTAATATCTGTTGGCTCCTGCTATTTATTATGTACGTTGGCAATGTATGTTCACTATATCCAGCCATGTTTGGGTCCGTAGTTGTGTGGAGATCTTGAGAGGACACTGTTCTTGTTATCGTGTTGTTCCTCTGTCTTGGTGTGCTGGTTAGTGTTTCGTCTGCGTAACATTGTAACAATCATGTAAATTTAAAAAAAAAGGTATACGAGGGGGTGCTGATAAGTCCTTAGCCCGACCTACTTCCCGATGTCGTCGGACGGAATTGATAGTGTCGTTGGAAAGAGGGGTCTCTTCATGTGCCGAAAGTTTTTCTTGTTACGGAGGCTGAAAGGAAGCATATCAGGCGACGCGCGCGATTTCAACAACATGGAAACACGAGTTGTCATAAAGTATTTTTTTTCTGCAAGGCAAGGCGCCGAAGGAAATTCACGCCATTCTGCAAGAAACATTAGGGTAACATGCACCATCGTATGCCACCGTCAAAAACTGGGTGGCCCACTTTAAACGTGGTGATTTTTCCACCTGTGATGCGCCTCATCCTGGACGACCCAAAACAGTGACCACCCGGGAGATTATTGATCAATTCACGAGTTAATCTTGGAAGACCGCCGGATTTCGGCTAAATCAATAGCTGAGCAACTGGGAATCTCATGTGAGCTCGTTCGGTCCATCATTCATGAAGATTTGGACATGCGGAAGCTCTCCGCGAAGTGGGTCCCGAAATGCCGGAACGCGGATCAAAAACGTCAACGGTGCCAATCCTCCTAGCAACTTTTGGAATTTTTTCGGTGCGATCCAAATGATTTCCTTTCGCAATTGGTGACCGTGGACGGACCTGGTTATATCACTATGACGCGGAGACAAAGCTACAATCAGTGGAGTGGCGGCATAGCGGCTCACCCCGCCCCAAAAAATTCCGAGTGCAAAAATCCGCTGGAAAAGTTCTCGCCTCGATTTTTTGGGGATCAAAACGTCATCCTCTTCATT
>Ga0123352_10017966_pt1 | contig 11269 bp, 4 predicted proteins | sample TergutLab28metaG_FD_89700 | JGI IMG/M metagenome (GOLD analysis project Ga0123352, IMG submission 89700) | Labiotermes labralis P1 segment gut microbial communities from Petit-Saut dam, French Guiana - Lab288 P1 | ecosystem: Host-associated > Arthropoda: Insects > Digestive system > Gut ... | reverse complement strand
TAACAGAAATGAGTACCAGGAGCATTTCCTGGGGGTAAAGGCGGCCGGTGCGTAAGGCTGGCAACCTTACCACCATCCTGTGCCGTTGTCATGAAATCTGGGAACCTTACCTTCCTGGAACCCTCTGGGCCACTCCAGGCCTGTAACGGGACTGATTTACCTTTACCTTACACACTATGAAGTACGCACAACAACGAAATCGCCTAACGACGCATTTCTCAGAACCTATCCCCATCGTTGAGCGACGCATGACTGTAGTCACTATACTGACTGGGTTATGCCGGCTCCCGCAGGGAATGTTGACGGTTCTGAAGATGAGCTTCAGTGAATTAAGCATACTATACATGGTAAAACAGGGCTATGGAGATGTGTTTACCTTGAGGAAGTACCGAAGGCTACTCTGTTCTGAGACGCAACACCGTGTGATTTGGTAGCTAGGTACCAACGGTTCGGAAGAACGTTCTGCCTCCATCTTCAGGGTAGCTATTAGCCAAACTACATACCGTCACGCCAAAGATGTATTCATTACGGTGCGGACCGCCCACACAGGTGATTGATTCATTGTGTTCCTACGGGTAAGTAAGCCTACCTTATAATACACCACCGCATGTTTAACTGATCAGATTATTACCCACGGTAAACTGTAAACTCAGCAGTTGATACGTCACCGCAGAAGCAATAAAAAACAGGTCTTAAACTAATCACCGACAATATTTTTCCAACAGGATATTCCTGTCCATCAAGTTATCTTTAGCTGCGATGCACACAAGGAGTCGCAAAATGACACGGAATCATGGGATGACGTTGTCGAAAATCGCTGTTAATGAAAATCAAACCTTCCCGTTATTTCAAGGGCCAAGTGTAACTTAACAAGCGGCTGTCTCACGGAAGGCTAGCGTGTTGTCATCACTACGCTGCATTACATCGTCTGTGGCTTACCAAAGACCATGAGTCACCGAACATGCGGTTGTCTCAAGTTGCGCAACCAATTTCCGCGCGCTTCGCGAGACGGCTGCAGTTATGACTCTCTCCGTACTGTAGCGTATACGGTCCCGAAGAATCTAACCATTAGCACAAACAAACAAATAATGTGCCTCCGAGTTGGCGTTAACAGGATACGATGACGAATCATCGAAGTGGGGCAGACATTATGTATTTTGTAATAGGATAATCTAAGCTGAAATCCTTATGGAAAATTGCCTCTCGAACTTCATGTGCTCTTTGCAGAAAGTTAATCAAGCAGACAGCATCAGCTTCAGCTCCAAAATTACTTCGACGGATCTTGGTAACACTTGATACTACGCGATTTACACATTCCAGTCTTTGATAAATTTTATTCCGTGAGATTAATTTCTAAATTAATGTGCTGACAGAAGAAAGGTAAAATATCACGAATACACAAGCGAAGAGTGGAGGTATGGTTCCAATCATTCATAACCTCGGCACTAGACGGTGATGAGTGGTACCTTTACTCCTCGGCCCTTTTACACCCCGGGAAAGGACCTGTGGTAAGAATTAACCCTTTAAAGACGAAGCGCAGACCGCTTTATTTAAAAACCCAGGTCGTACCGCGCAGTAAACACTTTTCATCTCGGTTATCAAAATCAATCAGTTTATGCTGTAAGTGGCACAAGTCGCTGTTTGTTCTCAGATAAATACAAAACACATAAATACGGTGTGGACAGAGCGTAAAGTTGTTGAATGTTGATCCGGTTGGTGCATCACGTGACCGGTAGGCATTAAAAGGTTAAACAAGCGGCTGTATGGGCCCCAGAGCCGGTCTAGACGTTTGGAAGAAGAGCAAAAACTGTTGGCCTTCCCGGAATTGGGACGAAGGTCGTGCAGACCATAGCCTAGACACCGTACCGACTATTCTACTCTTGTGTTGAAGGTACTCAAAAAGTTAATTAATTTTGTTCTAGCAATTTAGATAGCCCTCACTTAATATGGCGTATTACAGCTCTGTACATAAAAATTTCTGTATGAAGTGTTTATCGACATGCTGACGGTCTGTGTGGAAAAATGATATTTGGCTCGTACGAAATTTCACTGCAGCGCGCTTGGTTTCACTTGACATTCGTACGCGGTAGAACTGAAGGTCGAAGCCAAAGAGCAGAAGCGTACAAACTCATGAAGCCAGGTCGCCGTGGCGCTTCACATTTGCGTGGGCCCTCAGTTTGGAACTTCCTTAAAGTCACTCTTCTGGCGTCCGGAATGTTGAGGTGGCTCCTAGATTTTTGGGAAGTTTGTTCACCTCAGCCAAATAGGACATACGTCACAAGGGATGCAGGTGAAGATATCCCTAGGGTTTCTCCGAATTCAATCTTGTCATTATTGTGCTTGCACACTACAGGCTTCTGACATTTGACGCCGTATGTTCTGGTGGAGTGGCACTGACACTTGGGAGGAACTTGCTGCCTACCTTTACCTTCAGGATAGAATACCTGAAAACTAAGGCAGTAGCGCCTTCTAAAATGTTAGGATTTATCTATGAAAGTACACGGCGTCACATACCAGAAGACACCAACCGGTCGGTGCCGGAACCTCACAGTATACGAATCAATCGACAATCAAATTATGAAGCCAACGTACAGTTGCGCCGGGATAGCTCAGTCGGTACAGCGACTCGCTAGGGGCTGGACGATCCAGTGACCGAATTCCGCTGGGGACGAGATTTTCTGCATTCGTCCAGACCGGCCCTGGGGCCCACTCAGAGCCGGGTCAATGCAGGGGGTAAAGTGGCCGGGGCGTGGACTTGACCACCCACCCCATACATTCAGTTAGTTATCAGTCTTCTATCTTTAGAAAACACGTCAAAGAACCTTTCAGGGTCTACCTCGTGTAGACATAAACAACCTGATTATTCTATGTCGTAAGCATTGTTACATATTTCGGTGCATCTTAATAACCTTCAGGGAGTCTTATCTTTCTACTTTGCTAAAATTACAAAAAGTATTAAGATTACAAACTTAATAAAATCACTCGATACTAAACACAACTGACATACATGAAACACCAACGTGGGGGCCACACCCACAAGACAGTTCAGACTGTACATACAGCCACCAAGCTAACAATTTCCATGTACTGTAATTACAACAGCTGACAGCTCACAGCGTTTTATAGATTGTAATTTATCATCAACTGTAACGATCAACTGAACATTTTAATCCACTGATTTCATTGTGTTTGTAACCTTAATAATTCTTTGTAACTTTAGCAAAGTAGAAAGATATGACTGGGGACCGCGGTAGCACAGTCGTTAAGGTGCCGCGCTACAAATCGGAAGGTCGCTGGTTCGATTCCAGATGTCATTGGAATTTTTCATTGACATAATCCGATCGCACTATAGCCCTGGGGTCGACTCAGCCTCTAACAGAAATGAGCACCAGGAGCATTACGTAAGGCTGAAAACCTTACCACCATCCTGTGCCGTTGTCATGTGATCTGGGAATCTTAACTTCCTGGAACCCTCTGGGCCACTCCAGGCCTGTAACGGGACTGCTTTACCTTTACCTTTAGAAAGATATGACTGCCGGAAGATGATGCAGGTGCATCGAAACATGTAGGAATACTTACGATGTATGAAATATTGTTTATATATATGTATATGTGTGTGTGTGTGTGTGTGTGTTGGTCTGGACAATAAACTGTACAAGAAGCACGGTACATACACCAAAATACATCAAAATAAAAAACCTGATTATTTATTCATTTATACCAACATATGCACATAACAGAAATTAAGTCATGCGTAAGCTTGCACCCTCCTAAATGCTTCAGTGCACGACATGTAACACCTTCCTAAACAGCACACACCAATACACGTCACAAAGATTTGTCGGATATACAGGATGTCTCAGGAGGAATAGTAATTGGACACATGTTTATATGAACTTATTTACTCGGAAAAGCCCATGCTACCACCTCATAAAATATTTACAATTCTCCTGAAACATTCTGTATACTGTAAAAAGTTAGAATTTTAACTTGGAACTTGTAAACATTGAAATAGACATAGCGTCCCTGTTCTTGTATTTTGAGACTGCTGTTTTGCACCTTTACTATTTTAATATTGTACATAAGAAGTTACTGAACTGCGTTCTTCTGGGTTATTACACAGCAAGTAGTTGTAACAACATAGAAGAGCGCAGTTCTCAGCTACTTCGCGAAGGAAGCTTGAAATAATGCATACGAGTTTAGTTCATGGGTGTTATGTATTCGGTTGCACTTAGCTTTCCCTGAAGATGGATATTTAATCGCCGAAACATGTAGGGGAGTATAAGCTTATGTACGATTTTCTGTTATATGCTTATTATGGGATAAATGAACAATTACGGAAGCAATGTACAGGATGAACAATCTCACCCGAGTATTATTTTTTTCACAGGCATCTGGGGGTATCCACACCAGCGACGCGGGCCAGCAGGGTTGTGGTCACCCCTGACGTATAGTTTCTAGTGATAGGATAAATAAAAGGTAGAGATAGAACTGTCCTTGTGCTCAATTAAACGCCACTCTACTACGATGTAGGAGGGCGGTGAGGTACTGCTCCACGCATGCTTAAACTCTGCACGAGGTGAATGTGGGCTATTTTCACGTTCCGCTCCCGGATCATAGTATACTGAATTGTGGTGCATGTGGTGACAGTGTCGCGGCATACTGTAAATTACCGGCCTTGTGTTTGCTGAAGGAATGAGGAAAATCACGAACAATATCGACAAAGATAACCGGTCGGGGTTCTGAACATGGGACCTGGCGAATACGAAGCATGAGTGCCCACCTGTCGGCTCGGAACAGGCTATAAACTTATCAGAAAAAAAAAGGTGGTGCATCGAGGTTCGATCAGCAATTTAAGTGGAATTCTCCTTGAAATAAACTAAAATTCAACCAGAATAAAGCACCTCGAATGTTGATTAAGATCCATCGTACTGAGTTAGAACGAAGTGACCAGGCAGTAAAGTGACCATGTCACATGCAGGCGGAGAGAAAGTGGATGGACACGACGATTCTGACATGAGAAGGTGGGCCTCGAAAAGTGCATTGTAACTACAGCATTTACAGGAATGACGGCAATTGTAGATTCAGTTCTCACACTGTAATCTGTATTTGGGAGGGACTCGGTTCGAATTTCGGGTGCGTTACCGGCTATATTGTCTGAGACTCTGCGTAGTCTTCTTCAGTCTATATAAGCGAATTCTGCGTCCCTGGCAACATCGTCCAGATGCAAGTACTCACAACAACGCAAGACACTTGCACCATTTACTATGAACAGATACATCTTATATTCGGTGAGACATAAAACACAACATTTTCGAAAGATTTGAGCTGCTCGACCTTCGAAATGTCATGAACTGGTCACCCAAAGACGCGTCACTTGAATGCAAAACAATTGTGACAGCTTAAATAAGTTCCCGGATTTCGCTGGTATAATTTACAGGAATTCGCTGTTATAATATCTCCAGGAAATGCTACTGCGAATAAAGAAATGTACTTTGACACCCTTCGTCGCCTTAGGGATGCGGTCAGACGGAAACGTCCCGAAAAATGGAGAACCATCAGTAGGTTTCCCCTTCACGACAATGCTCCAGCACACCGGCCGGTTTTGGCCAGGGATTTTTTTTTATCAAAGAACAATGTGCCAACACTACAGCATTCCCCATAATCTCCTGACCTGGCTGCAAACGATTTTTACCTGTTAACTCCACTGAAATCAGCATTAAAGGGACGGTGCTTTTGGGATGCTACTGATATTAAGAATGCGACGGTACAGCTGAGTAGGCTTTCATAAAACGGCTTCCAGGAATGTTTCCAACACCTTTACAGTCGCTGGCAGAAGCACATAATTGCAAAAGTGGATTATTTAGAAGGACACATGGCTTATATGATTGTACTGTTTTGTATTTCTTAGAAGTGGAGAGATACCAGGAACATTTTGAAGGTACCACGTATATGACGTTTCAAATAAATAACTTCATATTATAGCTCTGACCTTGGACTTTCGCCATTGGAATAATGCGAAACGTAAGATGGCACGCCAATGGAACAGGATGACCAGTGAACAAAAAATCCAAACGCTCCACGAACTCGCACCCGCGGCCTGAGGGCAAAAAGATTTTCTTCTACCAGGGTCACTTTGTTTCTAGTTTTATTGGCTTGCCGTATTTCCCCGAACGATATGGCGAGCAATGAAATACGCAAGTATGGTCTTTATTATTATTAATATTATTACTAATTATAGTGGTGGTGGTGGTGGTAGTGGTAGTATTAGTCGTAGTAGTAGTAGTAGTAGTAGCAGTCGTTGTTGTTGTACGAACCGGGACAGCGTAGTTGGAATATTGATTAAGCTACGGGCTGGAGGGCCCGGGGTTTGACCCCTAGCAGGAATAAGAGTGTTTAGTTCAAAACACCCAGACCAGCCCTAAGGGCCCACCCATGGATGCCGCTTACTCTATCCTCACCGTGTAAAGAGGTCGGGGCGTAGAATTCATCACACATCTCCACCTAGTGCCACGACTGAGTGATTGGAGCTATACCTGTACTCCTCCTAGACGCCTCCACAGCTTGAACGGGGACGGCTGATCCTTTCTATTACTACGACGCGTTAAGAAATATCCTTGTCCCAACCTATCACTGTCACGTGGAGCAGCTGCGATACTAACAAAAGACTACAGGCTAGAACATGAATGTGAGTACGAAAATTACGGAGTGTCATAAAGTTAAGTAAGTCCCATTACAGGCCTGGAGTGGCTCAGAGGGTTCCAGGAAGTGAAGATTCCCAGATTACATGACAACGGCACAGGATGGTGGTCAGCCCTACACACCGGCCGCTTTTAACCTCCAGTAAATACTCCTGATACTCGTTTCTGTTAGAGGCTGAGTCGACCCCAGGGTCATAGTGCGAGCGGAAGGATTATGTCAATGAAAAATTCCAATGACACCACTTGGAATCGAACCAGCGACCTTCCGATTTGTAGCACAGCACCTTAACCACTGTGCCACCGCGGTCCCCACCGACTAATATACATGTCGCTAATTTGCATGCACAGAATTGTGGTGAACTTCAGCACTTCAATTACTGCTGGTAATCATACATGCTACCTGGTCAAAGATTACAGAAACCGACATTTCTTGCACAGAGGATATTTTTTAGCTTTAAGTGGTCTTCAGAACAGTAGCGTAGATAAACGGTCGGAGCCCCCTACAATTATTAGCCGACTTTTTCAAGGTCTGATAAGATGGATTCAGAATACTGACTCCTGTCAGCAGAACAAAATCCCTTCCGAAAAAAAATCCACTTAAAATTATTATTCTTTACGTTTTAGGGCCCCCGTGCTGCGAGGTCTTCCGGGGCATTGTCTGCGCCACTACGTCGGAATAAAAAACGATCCTTTTCCTCGAATCTCGTTAGTCGAATTAACTTCATAATGCATTTTTTTAAAACGGTCCGTTGTTTACCGTGTGCAGTATTACAATAACACTACCTTAGACATTCTTTCGGCATAAAAAGATATAAAAAGCAAACCCCGATATAGCGCCACCCTCTCTCGGCGCCCATAAAATTCTGTGTATAGAAATTCACTATTATACAGTATTTCGACTGACCACCATCCTCGCTAAAATGCCACAAACTGCCACGTAAAAACAACGGCACTATATCGGGGGTTGACTGTATTTCCTTAATTTATTTGTTCACTATCTTTATCGTTGTACAGTGCATTTTGTAGTTTATTTCAGTAACACACCAACAATTGCACATATATAGTCTTTAATAATCTAAAATTTACATTAAAACACAAAACGCTTTTGATCGAAACATGTAGGAGCGTTTTAAGTGTTTTAATGTAAATTTTAGATTATTAAAGACTATATATGTGCAATTGTTGGTGTGTTACTTAAAGAAATTATTTGTTTACAGTAATTTACAACGTGTTTCGGCCTGACTGGACATCCTGAAGGAAATAACACGCAACTATGCCACCTCGCAACAGCAACGACACATTTCCACTGCTGGAATGTCACCCTAACTATAGACAGGCTACACCGAAGGATTTGTATCCCCTTGTGTACACAGATGGCCTCACATTAATTGTTCATAATACGTATAGACATCTGATATATGTTTTCTTTTCGGTTAGTACCAAACTTTTATGTGTTAATCAGAACCCCTCAGCGCTTAAACACTTAACACAGGACAACGTATGAGTGTTCCAGTACTCTAGGATATATTCGCACACAGGCTTCCTAACATTGTGTCTTAACTTACAGGACTTGGCGTACGTCTATGACAGCCAATTGCACTGTTGTGATGTTGTCACACATCACAATAAACTGTACTCACAGGCGTGTACAGTTCAGCACATGTTTACCACACCGAACGTGTTCAAACACAAACTACAGATCACGACGAGACCTCTAGATGCCAGAACTTCTACTAACCCTTCGAAGACGAAAATTAACCTGAATTTCAATTAAATATTCAGTTCGTACCGCGCTGTAAACACCCTGTCTGTGCTGCTAAAAACCAGTTAATGATGAACAGACGGTTCTCGGCCTACGCGGTAATAACTTTTCGGAAGGCCTCGTCAAATTTTGCGCAACTCTAAGGTGAGTGTACGTAGGTCTAATGTATACGTACGTACAAGGGTGCCCAGTCGAAATCCAAATTCCAGCACGCAGGGAAACACACCAGTCGATGCTTGTCATCGCCCAGCAGTAAACTTCCACTACGTTCGTCCCATTGCGTTTTCATTTTCTCGAAGCAAATTCGAAGCGCCTAAAATAACGTTATTATTACTTAGATTTTTTTACCTGCTTACAATTGCGTTACGTGTGACAGTGCGTCACTCTGCGAGTTTCTGTGCGGGGAATTGGGCGCTGTGTGTTCTACGATGCGTACGTACGTACGTACATAACATAAATACATACATACATACATACACACGTACATACACACACACATACACATATACATACACACATATACACTCACACATACATACATACATACATACACACACAGATACACACACACACATACACACACACATACATACATACACACACATACATACATACATACACACACACACACACACTCACACATACATACATACATACATAATACATACACATACATAATACACACATACATACATACATACAAACACACATACACACGTACATACACACATACATACATAATGTAATGGAGCATGTCAATAAATATATTAAAAAAATACACACATACAGCATACATACATACATAGATACATATATACATACATACATACATACACACACACATACATACGTACATACATACATACATACACACACACACACTCACACATACATACATACACATACATACATACACACACATACATACGTACATACATACATACATACACAATACATACATAGATACATATATACATACATAATACATACACATATACATACATACATACACACACACATACATACAAACATACATTCATACATACAAACATACGTACATACATACAAGCATACATACATACACATACATACATGCATACATAAATAAATACATACATACATACACACATACATACAGACATACACATACATACATAAATACATACATAGGGTGGGCACAATGTAGAATTCCTAAATGCTAAATCTGTTGGAACATAGAGCAAGATACTAGGCTTTTTAAAGGGATAAGATGAGAGAGACTCTGAGAATTTGCGCTCTGGATAACTTACTTTACGCAGCGCAATGTCGCGGCTTTACAGCATTTCGGGGCTACTTGACTGCAACACCCCAAATATCAACATGTGCAACACTTTCTCCGAAACGCCACGATGACAATGCATCACTAAGTTCCTCCATGTTTGATGTTCGACTTATAGGCTTCCTGAAAGGAAAGCTAAAATTAGGAAAGTTGAGGGCTCTATTTCACAAAGTAGTTATCAAAACCGGACTAAAATCACGCATATTTGATAGAGATCATAAGACGTTAGAGGAACCACACAACAGCCCATTGACTGATTTGACTGCGAAAACCTGAACTGCAAAACGAATTGCTGCGTTCTCCAACAGTCGCTGGCCGAAATTGTCTCACTGCACCGCTTTCCGCCGTAACAAGATCTTTGTTTTTGGCGCGACAACCCCCCAGTGGGTCAGAGCCTCCTCATTCACGAGGTTTCTAGATCACACACGACGCACCACAGTCGGTAGGACTTCTCTGGACGCGTGATCAGTTCGTCGCAGAGACCTCTACCTGACAACACACAACACTCACAACAGACAGACATCCATGCCTCCGGTCAGATTCGAACCCACAATCTCAGCAGGCGAGCGGCCGCAGGCCGAGCCCTTAAATCGCGCGGCCACTGGGACCGGCGAAACAAGAACTTAGTTGTAAATATTTACGTCTTCAATGACCTGCCGCTAGAAGCTGACGTCCTTAGCAGACCATGCACCACCGCCCCGGGGCGGGGGGGGGGGCTCGGATTTCAATTAAAATAATTACAATTGGACGGAATTTTTATATTTTTTTTACAAATTCCTGACCACCATGGTATTTAAAACATGTTTTCATTTTTTATTTTATATTTTCTCTCGAATTCGGCACTTCCGCCTAAATTGGCGCCTTAGGCGGCCGTCCAGTTCGCCTGCACGGACGGGCCACCCCTAGTGACCACATGCGTTCTCGTGCAATCGCGTACCGAAGTTATATACAAACAGACCTGAGCAACGGGAAACGGTAGCATGCACCTTGCCGAATCCAACATTTTGTCCCCACAAGTTCAGACAAGTTATGCGGCAGTGATACATCGCAAGGTATTCACAAACCCTATCAAAGGACGTCTGATAATGATTCATGCAGCAGAAGAAAACGAACTTCCTTTTTCATAAAAATTTTATAAAGTATTTTATTCAGTCACAACACAACAATATGTAGTTTTGGCTACATGTTTGGGTCTATCAAACCATCTTTATTACATTACTATATGACGGGTATTATAATACCCGTCATATAATAAATATTGGCCTGAAGATAATAATAATAATAATAATTATTATTATTTACTGCAGTTGGGTTGTCACCCGGTGGCAGTGGTTATTTTACATGTAAACAAAATATGAAATTGGTTACTACTGAATTTAATTCGGGAGGGATACATGAGAAGCATGTAGTGGCAACTTGGAATGTTGGGAACCATCTCAGCATTTGCTTATAGACACAGGGAAACCAAGAAAAACCTGTGTCGAGATG
>Ga0123352_10017965_pt1 | contig 11270 bp, 6 predicted proteins | sample TergutLab28metaG_FD_89700 | JGI IMG/M metagenome (GOLD analysis project Ga0123352, IMG submission 89700) | Labiotermes labralis P1 segment gut microbial communities from Petit-Saut dam, French Guiana - Lab288 P1 | ecosystem: Host-associated > Arthropoda: Insects > Digestive system > Gut ... | reverse complement strand
TACACCGTATAGATCTACCAAAAACGACACCTTCAGCACACACGCCTTCCATATCTTTCTAAACGAGATCTCGTCCCCCACTTACACCACACTAATGTTTGTACTGTACCATATTATATTATGTAGTTTTTTCCTCTGATATTGTATCCAACCTGACGATAGTCATAAGGGTCGAAACATGTAGTTGAGATATTTATATGTATCTGACAGTATTGTTGTGTTAAGACGGTAATACCCTTGCATAATTGTTTACCTTTAGTTTATGTTCTGTTGACCATTGACATTCCAGCACCTAGAGATAAGTCACGGCTGTCAACTTTCTAGAGGTTTTAGTGTTAAAAGCACGATTATGATTACCATTTTCTCGCTCCGAGTGGTTACTTCTAATGAGGAGAAATGCACTACATAAACATTATTTCTACTTGTCTCTTTCAGTATACAATAAAGTTGATATAAATTTTGAGTGATATTTTGCGATGGTAAGGAAGTGGGTAGAGATTGGGTCTCCAACTCACGACCTGCCAGGTTGTGTTATGCAGCCCAAGACGACATTCGTAATAGATGTATATAATATAAAATTTACAGAATAATGTATGCTTGTAGGTGTACTACTGATTGTTGTTCTTCCATGTGCATCTTGTAAAACAACTCTTAAAAAGATAGGACGCCCAAGTAATAGAGGAATTCTCTGCAGATAAAGTGTTATGGTTATCCTGCCACGACTCAGGTTGCACCAGATATAGTTTGTACTCCATTATGACCTGTTTTTATGAAATTAATGACATTTTCTTCTGCACTCTTAATGTAGTAGCTACACAGCCATTTCTCATTAGTGAAGAATGTAGTCACAATACACAAGATGAGAATGCCATTAACATGAGAGTCTCTTTGAAAGATTCATTTTGCGTTGTACTGGCACATGAAGCATTCTGTTGCAGGCCTCCACACCTATTGTTGCATACTGGACCACTGGTACGTGCTCCTCAGTGCTATTCCAGTACAGTGTCTGGCCGTCTGCCAATGGTGAAAAAGACGTCCTGTGATTACTGGGTGATTGGGGTGCCTGGAGGAGTTTATTGGTGTGTGGACTCAACAGGGGTGCACAGCATTAAATATTACTGGAGGAAGAAGATAAGACCGCTAACTCAACAGCTTGCGGGCAGTGACACAGATCTGCTTAACTTGTCATTGATTGACCCCCCAGATCAGTCTGAGGGGTTGGAAGAGGGTGTCTCTAATGGACAGAAGCTAATATTTGGGGAAGTGACGACAGATGGAGATAGAGTCACTCATTGTAGTGCACTAAACCTGACAGGCAACACAATGCTCCTGAAGGAACAAGAACAAGAACAAGAAGAAGAAGAAGAAGAAGAAGGAGGAGGAGAAAAAGAAAAAGAAAATATCAGATGTCCAGCACAGAAAGAGAAGGATGAACATGGGGTGGAACGTAACTGGCCTGCAATTATTTTGGGTAAGTATGGCACAACACAGACCTACAGTCACTTCTGTCTCTTCTGTTCGATGGTCTTAATAGCTATGGGCGATTTCATGCTTCCGCTGTGGTATAAACTAGATCTGACCTTTTTTGAGATTTTACGCAGCATAGAATGTTGGTTCTTTTTTTTCCCCCTGGACTGCTTGACCCTTGAAAATCCTACTGATAGGTTGTCCCAAAATGTCACAAGAAACTACCATTCTGCATTGTGTAAAACCCCAAAAGATCGAAAATCTCACATCTTAATAGCTTTTCCCAAAATAAAGAAATGCAAATATAAAAAAATTCTGCTGGGTTAAAGATCTATTTGCTTGTGAAAATCATGAACTAGCAGTGGAAATAACTCCTTATCTGATGAGGAAATATTTCCTGCAGCTCATATGTGACATCACCTTGAAAAATTACCACACATCATTGAATTCATCATTTTTTAAGAGTGTCAACAAAGAATATTTGTTAATATGTAGAATGGTTTGTCTGTTGCTATTACCACTTAAAGAACCTTGAGGACCTTAAATGCAACAGTGAAGAGGCTGCTGTTGGCATCCACCAAGAACCTCTTGAAAGGTTGCAAGAAACGCTGTAGAAGGGGTGAATGCTTACTTTTACAGGGTGCTGGACATTTTCAACACCTACTATTATTAGACATTTACACTTCTTTGGCACATTATTTATCACATGATTGTTATTTTTAAAGAATAAAAATAAAAATAAAAAATGCCTAAATTGTGTGTTATATGGGGCACCATGTTTGATGCAACACTCAAATGGGATATTCGGATTTTTTCGGCATGTTTGAGCAGGTTATAAAAGACAGTAAACTTGTTTTAAATAAAAGTTCCACACACCCATAAAGCTAGATAAAGGTAACCTGAATGAGATAATCAGTTTGAGAGCATGAAGTTGTTACATGAAAGATGATCAAGTGTTAACAAAATGCAGACAGAAAGAAGAGCTGTGATATAATTAAGCTAGGTAATAAGAATTAAGGAGACACCAGTACAAGGCAATTAACAGGAAAGGCCAAGTAAATAGTCAATAAGGTGACTGGATTTGTTCATGGTTTCAACTGCCCTGAGTATTTGAGACTAGAAAAATGTTAAACTAGATAAACATTTTTAAAATTAAATCTAAAATTACTTAAAAAATTGGTATTGGATTTTTTTTCTTGAACTCCCATAAAAAACTGACCAGGTTTAAAGAAGTTCATATATGCATTCCACTATGAAAGGCTTTAAACAGAGCATCCCAATTTACATCCAAAAGCTAACTACAGCGATAATGATCACAATATGAAATACTGGCTTTCAAAATCAATGTATGGCAGAAGAAATTATGTCCATGTTCAATTTTAACAACAATGATGTCATCAGATACCATACATCTTCTCAATTTGACAAGCAGGGAAAATAATTACTGAAACTACAAGCTGCATCCTCCTAGGACTGTTGAAATATGCTGTTTTAGTTCCAAGAAGATATTCTGGTAGCAGCTTTACCAACTGACATATAACAAAATGGATTGCCTGAATGGTCTAACTCATTACAAATGTAATTCATTACTGGTCAACAATAATTAAAAGTAATTGAACTATTACTTCATAATTAATTTACCCTGATTTAATTAAATTTTGACAGTGTCACATCCTACATATCTAAGTACGAGTAATTATTGCAGTTTATTAGCTAGCCGAATTAGATTTGGTAATTGCATAATATATCCATAATATGGTCACCATAGCTCAATCGGTGAAAATGAGGTGTACCATATAAACATTCAGCAAGAAAATTACATCTTGTTCTATTTATCCTCAGGTTCCACTTACAAGTATAGGAACAAAAATAAGTGTGTGGAGGCAGCACGCACTTGCATGTGGAGCAAAGAACAGGGTCTGCACCTCACTCCACCTGAAAGATTTCCTCCATGCCCTGTCAAAAATGTAAACCTCACATGGGCAGTAGAAAATATACGGAATATTTCCAGGAACAACAACATTTCAACCGCAGATATAGAAGCTGCAGCCGAAGTAGTAGATCAAGCTCTACAGGTAGGTGCATTGGATGAACATAACTTGGTCTTGTTATTACATGGTCTCATCTTGTTACAACACGCCAGCTTTTCATACAGTGATTAAAGTTGACGTCTGCATCACCCTTCATATTTACATCAACATGTTACTTTACAAACTTTCTGAAAGCAGTGCTTAAAGATGTCACCTGCTTGGTCCCTACTCTTCAATTCATCTTGCTATTACAACAAAGGTGAATGCAGTGCTTGAACTTATTACCTAACTTCTCCTTGTTGCTTATTTCGTCTTCTTACTACAGGTGAACGACTCCATTCTATCCACTGAACGTCAAAAGGTGAGTTCTCTTTTGCGTGGGTTAGATGCTTTACTGACTCGTGTGCGCTTATCACGTGGAAGAAGTGTACAGAATGTCGGAGTAAAGGTGGCTATATTTGTACTCAATGTAGAGGAAAAGTCTAATTTAACGGTTGCACTAGAAAGTGATGGGAGTAGTGAAGACTTGGAAAACAGCGTTTTACACACCATCAACTCTGTGGAAGAAATCAAGTCCCTTAAGGTGGATGTGGCTGTGCAGCTACCACAGTCACTCATGACTTCTACCTCACACGTTGCTCTTGCCATTTTTAGCGATGAGAGTGCATTCCATGATCCACGGTACAGGGCAAACAGCCGTATACTGAGCTTAAATATGGTTCAAGCCTCGGAACTTCAGGGTGAACACTACGTGGATATTGTATTTAGACCTAGGACAGAGAAGGATGGCAAAACCTGTGCGTTTTGGGATTTTACTTTGAATGAAGGAGCCTGGTCTACTGAAGGCTGTCAGCTACTAAAGACCTCATCAGCTGTGAATACACACGATGTGTGTCGCTGTTCACATCTTACACACTTTGCAGAATTAATCACACAACCTGGCAGTATTTTGGATCCTGTGCATCGAGACGCTCTGACTATCATCTCAATAATTGGGTGTTCACTGTCTTTTGTAGGGCTCCTTGCTATCTTCGCCACAGGTGCAGCATTTAGACAGTGGCGTGCACAAATTGGGAACAAAATCCTATTGCACCTTTCCACAGCTGTGTCCATTAATATGCTCGTGTTCCTCATCACGTCCATAGAGCTGCTACATACAGGTGTTCCATGTATAATACTAGGTGTAATGTTGCATTATTCTGTACTTGCATCATTCTGCTGGATGCTGGTGTCAGCTTTGCTGCAGCTTAAGCGTCTAGTCATCATTTTTGGATTTCAACATATCCCTCACCTGCTGCTTAAGGCCTCTCTCTTTGCTTGGGGAGCACCTCTCCTACCAATTGCTATACTGCTTGCTGTGGACGTGAATAATTACACATCTGAAGGACGACGGTTCTGTTACCCTAAGGGTCTTGGCTTTTATTTGGCTGTGCTGTGCCCTGTTCTGATGATTGTGACAGCTAATCTGCTTGTATTTGGCATGATATTACATAGTATATTTAGGGGTAGTCCCATAAAAAGCCACAAGCAAACTGGGAGGAAGCTAGTAATGCAACGTATTGCAACCAGTGGGTTGCTCTTCTTTTTGCTTGGTCTGAGCTGGGTGTTTGGGCTTGTGGCTCACCTCAGCACAGTGTTTGCTTATTTATTTTGCATCATTGCCACTCTTCAGGGCTTTGTGCTCTTTGTCTTCTTTGTGCTTGGCAAAAAGCAGTCGCGATTCTACTGGGTCAAAAGAAGTACAGAACGAAATGTTACCAGTTCTACTACAAGCACACCTGCAGAAAGAGCGCTTTGGAGATCGAGGGATGAGACTACAATTCTCTAACACAAGCGAGAAGAAATTCTCTGACACATCCAGAAGACTTGCTGTCCAGTATTTTAGTATTAAGAGCAGAATTTCTTGAAATAACACTGTATATTTGATAAAAAAAACTATGTGTTGACACACAAGAGATCTACTGTTGTATTGCGCTTTTTGTGTATTAAGACAGAAGTACTGTACCTACTGCACGATAATTGAAGTTTTATTACCATAAATATAGTTTTGTTTGTTTGTTTGTTTATATTTCTGCAGATAACTCATACTTATCTGAAAAAAGTAAGAGAGATGATGCTTTGTTTACTCTGAAGCTGAAACCAAAACACTCAGACAAATCCACGACGTCAACAAGAAGACAGATACAGATTGACCAAACTTTGATTTTACACCATCTCCTCCACCTCGTGCTCCCAATGACAAGAACACTTTCTACTTTGTAGCATTTTGGATCACCCCCACACCATCTTGCACCACAATACTTATACAATCCAGCCCCTTTTTGCCTCACATTCAGCATGAAAATTATGAGTGCAATGTATGCTGAAGCAGAAAAAATTAAATGTACAATGCAGCTAAAACCTGAGGGCTGAAGTTAAACATTACTTACAAGCCACAAAAGTATAAGGAAAATGAGGTTTTTACTTCCATTACATTTCAGGTTTACTCTGGTATATGTTATTAGCAAGATCTGAGAGAACCAGAAGGGCCTGAAATAAAATGTAACACAACAGCATTTTGCTGTGGTGTACTTTGCTAATGTTGTGATTTTGGTGGCATTTTTCCTAGAGGAGGACATACATCTTGAACATAATGCAGACCATTTGGAAGAGAACTTTATTCCCACTGTGCAAGAAATTGGCTGTGGTCTCAGATGTCTATTCAGCAAGTGCTGCCAATTTTGGTCTTGTAACTTCAAACACAAATTTCCACGATTCCCTAAATTTGGGTAGACAATTAGATGGAATTGGAAGTAGATGTCTTGTCCACCATATTGTTCTGACTTTTATCCTTGTGATTATTTTTGTGACGTTTTCTTAATGATTGTATTTACAACAATTGCCCTTAAATTATGGCGAATCTGAAAAGAGAAGTTTTCACAGTCGCCAATAATAATGGCACCAATATCATGATGCAGAAAATTAAAGATAATCTGCTGTGTATGCTGTGATATTAGAGAGGGTCATGGACATACAGAGCACCAGGTGTCCACTCAGAATTTTTCATTTGCCGGATGTTAGATTTAAAAAATTGTGTTTTAAAAATCATGTAAGTATAACCGCAATATAAAATTGCACCTCCATTTATATAAATATACACACACTCACTCACCTAATTTAAATCACGATGTCTAGTTTCTTGTTTTTTCGGTCATCTAGGACGAGGGGCGGATCGAGGTTTTGTGGGACCTGAATCTCATACAATTTGTGGGGCCCTCTTGAAGGAAAGAAATACAAAATTACGAATATAAAATTAAGTATGAGGGTGAATATTTATTTAGAATGAGAAAACAAATTACAACAAATTACAAATTTAAAAAACTGACAAGTACCACAAACATCACAAAATCCAGAAAGATAACAACATTATTATTAATTAACTTACAGACAGCAGTTAAAACATCTATTGATTTGCATATTTCACAAAAATAAATTACCATGTGAACACATCGGTAGGGCCCCTCCCAGGGCCTTGGAAGGGGCCCATGCAAATGAAGGGCCCTGTAGTTTGAGCTTCATTGGCTTTATGACTTTCTCACATAGCGCATTTTCCAAAATTATGACTTACCACTCATCAGTCCATTTCAGTGGCTGATTTCGGTTCAAGGGCAAATCACATAAAACATTTGATATTATCGTGTCTACAAAAATCTGTGGTTTTTAAATTTCGATTTGGAGGGAGGAGGCTGTAGCCCGGCAGCAACTTCCCTTGGGTTCGCACCTGTTCAACACATTCCGAAATGACATCGGTGCCAGAGATGGACATGTTGAACACATACTAAAATATCTGGTTTCACTGTTATTTTTTAAATAAAAATTATGTGAAATAGAAAATTGCCTCTCTTTTTCGAAGACTTTGTAGGTGTCACTGTATTTCAGAAAGTTACAGAAACTCGTCTATCAAAGTGGTGCTGCTGTTGCATTCTCTTAAATGTATAGCACTTTATTATTTTCGTTTCGTAGTTAACCCCGTAGTGGTGTGAAATCGGAAGTGCCTACCTGACGGGTCACATGTTTTGTGTCTGATACACAATATTTTGCCATATTGTTATGTTTGTGTGTGAAGTACTACCACTTTGCTCTAACAATTTGCTGCTGTTGCTGCTGTTGCTGCAGATGTTGTTGTTGTTGTTGTTGTTGCTGCTGCTGCTGCTGCTGCTGCTGCTGCTGCTGAGCAATGCTGTATCTTTGTCCAGATTCCACATTTGCTTGTTGTAAGACCCAACTAGCTCTGTATTCGCTCGGTGGCTGTGATGTCATATCCCATGAACAGGGACAGGGCGAGGAGCTCTGTAATAGGAGATTCGAGGATTTCGAGTGAAGTACCTATTACGGGTGCCAGCAAGGACAGGCTGTCTCTCCCCTCAATTTTGTTAAAAAAGGACGATATTTTCAAAAACTGAAAATGAAGAAACTAAGCCAACTGTTAAGACTAAAATTAATTTCGATTTCTGAGCGTGATTAGCTTCATCATGTCTATCCGCCAGCATGTAAATCCCCGTTTCCTTGTGGACGAATTTTAATGAAATTTCAATAATTTTCGAAAATCTGTCCAGAAAATTCAAGTTTCATTAAAATCTGAGAAGAATAACAGTTAATTTAAATGAAGACCTATGTTCATTTATGATAACATCTTGCTCAGTTCTTCTTGGAATGAGAAATGTTTCAGAGAAAATTGTAAAATAAAACCGAAGAAATATTTTCTATAACTTTTTTTCTTCGAAAATCGTGCCGTTCAAGAGATAAGAGAACCGGAGAAGCCACAGATGAATATATCACACGGCGCATGTGCCCTTTTTGCTGGCTGCAGATACACACTTAAGTATATTGCTTATTGGCTTTCCACTTCAAGAATGGTTGCACGAACGCGTCTCCAGTGGAGGCCGTACGTACTTTGCATGTCTTATTAAAATACAGTCTAATGTGGAAACAAAGCCCTTGATAACTTCTTAAACATAATCTGTAAAAATATTCTTAGCTGGCTTTAATCTAAGTTTTTAACAACATTTTATAAATTCCCCCTTGCCGCTCCCCCCAAAATCCTGGGGTGTCAACGTCTCACATAAAGATCATTTTACCTCACTTCATGGTCTAAGGCCATGCTTCTCAACCTATTTTAGCTCACGGAACTCTAAAAAAAAAAAAGCTACAGAACTTGCTGAGGAACCTGTCCACAGTAAGTCGAATATAAAATTAAATATCAACATTTGTTTTATGTACGTTACACGTAAAAAAAATTAACAGCTAAACTCAAAAGAATGGATAACCTGATCGTTTCGCCTGACACATAGACTGTGTGTATGGCGAGCTGACTACAGAATTGGGAAGCTTCTGGATTGAAGCAGCGAATGATTATCTGCGTACTGTCACTGTCGGAATGATTAGTAATGATTAGTGTCGAATGTTGCCACACGAATTCTAATTCGTACATACAACTTTAAGACCGCCAGTAAAACCCTTCCACCATTACGCATTTTTGTTTCTCAGAACCCTTGATACCCCTTTGCGGAATCAAGTTCGAGAAAGACTGGTCTAAGGAACTGTTCCTTAAACTGTGGGCTGTGAACCACTGCAGGCATATCACTATTTTTTTTTTCGCCTACAGAGTACCTCTACGCACGATCACAGGTCTATGCAGTCGGTCTACATTCAGAAGCTACCCAGTTCGGTTCTCATCTGGTGCCCAGACATACTTAATGACTGTCTCCACGGAGCACAGTCCTTCTTTGTGAAGCTAACCGGTTCTCAGCTAGTCAAGAAATTCCCTGCATTTTATGGAACCTGAAGTTTCATTACTGCATTTACAAGTGCCCGTCATCTGTTCCTAACCTGAGGGTGCCCAATATATTCCAAGCAAATATCTAGATCAGCGTTTCCCAGAATTTTGGACACTTAATACGTTTCAACTTAGTAAATGTTTATGCAAAACGAATGTTTTTTGGTCCATCGTGTATAAAAAAAAATCGGAGCAACGATATCTCTTAGTAACCGAATTCATATAAAAATTCGTATAAGAGCGGTATCGCAAAATACAATCAATCATATTAAATTCAATTGTAATAAAAAAATATGTGTTTTTTTTTTGTTTCCTCGATTTTATCACGGAGACCCTATTCACATCGCGCGGAACAACAATGTTCTGCGGAACACAGTTTGGGGAAAAATGCACTCCATATACAGTATATATATTTTGGGTTCTATGCCCCCATCTAATACAGCCTTGTTTCTCCCATTCCAAGCACTGTGTAATGCTAAAGTGAACTGCTTATGTGTGAGCACACAGTACCTGGCAGTGAATGGGACCAAGCCCCAGTGAAGAGGCGAGCCGATTGGCAGTAGCTTGGCTGAGTCCACGGGCCAACACGTGCAAGAGATGCGCGCCCTCCATGGGTCGACCCTCTGCAAGAATTTGGGAGAGGGCGAAGATGTAATTATGTGCCAGCCGGAGAGTCTCTATCTTGGACAGCTTCTGTTGAGAGCTGGACCGCGCATATTTTAGTGGAATGCGACTGTGGGAACAGCACAAATAAATTCGTCACATGAAGATTCAAGACGACGTGATGAATGATCTCAGAACGCTTGCATCTGCAACAACGCTGGCCTGAGAAACTCAAATTTTGCATTTTATCACTTATAAGAGTCTGTAAAGTCAAAAGGGAAACACAACCTTCACGTTATTTTTACATAGTATTTACAAAAAAAAAAAATCCATTTCGACAGATGTACATTCATTCAACTTATCACATGCCATATTCTATAACTCTGCATTTGTTGCCTCCATCCAAAAATTTACCAAATCCAATATGATGCTCTTGTCTGGAGGAATTATTTTTAAAACACATATCCCACTTGTGAACTACTGTGGCATGATCTTCACAGGCCTGATAATTTTCTTGAAGTTTGGCCAATTCATGCAAAGTTGTAGAGGGTAATACCTACATGCATACAAATCATGAACGCACTAATGCAGTACCACGTAACTAGCAGGTTGTGGGGTCGGCCAACTACTGTATTGCTCTAAAACCCCTTGTGGCCCATGTCAACTAGCACAAAGTACTTGTAACTAGCGGAGATCATCGCATGGTTATCATAAAACTCTGTGAGCACAATGCCTGGATGACCGGAGGGAAGTACATTGGAGGAAGAAATGTGATAGCTTGATGGAATTTGGAACGAGTCTATCGTAAGTGTGACGTCTTACCGTGGCCGCTGTATAATTATTTATATTTAGTATTTATTAATATTTTGATTAATTAATAATTTTAATTATTTATGTAGGATATAAATTATATATAACTTACATATATTTAACTTTCATCAAATAAAGGTAAAGTGATCCCGTTACAGGCCCGGTGTGGCTCAGAGGGTGGGTAGAGGTATAGCTCTACTCTTCCATGACTGCGGCACTAGAAGGGGGTGAGTGGTCAGCAGCACGCCCGGGCCGCACTTTACCCCCGGGAAAGACCCGGTACCCATTTTACAGGAAGCTGGGTGGGCCCCGGGGCCGGTCTGGACGGGCGGAAAATCTCATCCCCACCGGGATTCGATCCCGGACCGTCCAGGCCGTAGTCAGTCGCTATACCGACTGAGCTACCCGGCCCTCAGTTGCATCAATATACAGGGTGTCCCAGGAGGAATGTGCCAGACTTCGGGAGGGTGTTCCTTATGTTAAAGTATACCGATATAACCCAAAACACCTATGTCCAAAGTTGAACGGTTACGGAGATAATGGCC
>Ga0123352_10017963_pt1 | contig 11270 bp, 7 predicted proteins | sample TergutLab28metaG_FD_89700 | JGI IMG/M metagenome (GOLD analysis project Ga0123352, IMG submission 89700) | Labiotermes labralis P1 segment gut microbial communities from Petit-Saut dam, French Guiana - Lab288 P1 | ecosystem: Host-associated > Arthropoda: Insects > Digestive system > Gut ... | reverse complement strand
ACTGGGGAGACCTAGGCGTAGATTGGTGGATAATATTAGGATGGATCTCCAGGAGGTGGGATGTGGGTATGTGGACTGGATTGGGTTGGCCCAGGATAGGGACAGGTAGTGGACGCTTGTGAGTGCGGTAATGAACCTTCGGGTTCCATAGAATGCGGGGAATTTCTTGACTATTTGCAAACCAGTTAGCTTCTCAAGAAGGACTCTGCACCATGGAGTAAGTAAGTAAGTAAGTAAGTAAGGCATAGACATATTTAGTAACAAGATTAGACTTTACTACCGTGTATTTCAGTTTATGCCATAAGTCTTTTTGTCTATTTGTAGTGATTAATATATATTTAAAAGGCACATTATCATACTCATTCAGATTTGATATTATCATTAGTTAATTATTATAAGGTGTAAATAATGATTTAAGTATTATGTTGTTTTTGTTTGTTTCATATGTGTCCTAATTACTGTCCTTTATTATTCATGTTTCTATGTTGTGCTGTTTCTGTAATTGGATATCTGGCCATTGACATAGCATGTTAATAAAAATAAACTGAACTTAATTATTATTATTTTAGAAATGTTAGTTTGTTTAATGTTCACGGTAAACATCGAAACTCTCCTTCCACTAAATGCGCTTCTGCAGCAAATGCCATCAACAGTGCTGATGATGTATTCAATGGACATTCGGTCTCCATTAATAGGATGCTGTTTAACTAGCAATTTAATGGGAAACTGAAAAATTGAAAATTGAAAAAATAATCAAAGACCACTTGGTATTTGATGTTCTGCTGTGTGCTAAGGCCAGTTGTCCAGCCATGTGTGATTGGGGCTCATGCTGTCTGCAAGGTAGCTGATACCATCAATGACAACACTATTTGATTCCAGTTCATTGTATACATTTTTTTGTTCTCTAGATCATACTATTTAACCACTGTCTATTCTCTCTGTTAATTAATTTCTTCTGTTTTAATAGTTTCTAGACATTATTCACTGTTGTAATTTGCTCTATTTTCTTATTGCATATTGTACCTTCCTTTGAATGTTTTCTAAGATCTGCTTCACACTTAATTTTATATGCTGTTGCCATTAAATGTGAATATTTGTATCTTCATTCTTTTAATACTTTTACTAAGTAAGAGTTACCTATGTATATTGTATAAAATTTTGAGCTGCTTCTGAAATTGGCTCTCCGGCTGTTGACTCAGCAGGTAGATAAACTGGACTGAATTAATACTAGTATTATTATTAATTCAACATAACTCTACAGCTAATTAAAATTTCATAAACTACACATATACAGTGTTTATAAACTTCATACATTATTATTCTTCAAGATGCATATTTTACTCATTATGTACATAACACTACATTTGCAAGGTTTGATATCTCTGACCACCATGCCGCTGTAAACATTTCTTTTTTATATTTTTATGATCAGCCTAATAATGGCTATCATTAGCCAAAACATGTAGCTAGTTTTGTTGTAAAATAAATGTTATGTTTTAGACTGACTATATTGCATTTCTGAGAAAATATACCAAAAATACTAAAATTTGCATAAAAACTCCTTCCAGTACAAGTTTTTTCTTTCTGTAGCATGATTTTCTTATTTATGATGGCCCTACACAGATTTATAATAAAAGTTTTCTTATTCTCTTTGCATCAGGTACTAAAGTTTGAAACTCAATATCTTCGTGATATTTTCCTACAAGGCTTCGAACAGTTTGTTCAGCAAGTGGGTGTCACAAGAAATCGCATAACCACGGCTCTAAAGCCAGCTCTCCAACAGGCCATTACACGTAAAGACAGGCAGAAGAGGCTTGAGATGTTCTTTAGGGTTGTGTTCTCTCAGGTATGTTTCAGAGTTCAAAGTCAGCTCTAACTAAACCATTCAGAAAATTCTCATTCGAATTCTGAAGACATATATAACTTATGTTCTTATGACTATTCTCAAGTGCCAGATTATCAGGATTTCTGGATTATCAGACATCAGATTAAAGGAACAGTGCTGTACCTTGACTCTATTCAATACCAATGAAAAAGCCTTGATATTACCACAAAATATCCGATAAAATCCTCCTACCAAGTTCTTTCATACATAACACAGAAAGAGCAAAGCATCCTCAGCTGCCACCACAAACTTTCAGTGTAAAAGTACAGTAAGTTATAGAAGCAACACACAGTAAGTTAAGATTAAACACAGCCTGTTGACTAAATATGCCCAAAGAAGTAGGTAATATTTTACACACTGACGTACTTTAAGGAACATTAAGGGGTCCTACATCTTAATTAATTATTTACTTATTCTGGCTTAGTGCAATTTATCAACATTATAAAACAAGTCTGCAGATCACATATATTCCAAGTAGCAGAATATGTTGCAAGTCTGTATCTTGTGAAGAAGAGTTATTGTACATACCTCCAACAACTTCTTTTTTTATGGCAAACTGCAGACATACATATTTCATCACATTTATAAATGTTTCACCACCTACACCACTTGTGATCCAAATGAAATATCAACACTAGAAGTAAGAAATGAAAACAGTACAGATGGCCTTGTGCTTACATACTTTGTCAATAAGATGTAAAGGAGGGTAAAGGCAAGGCCTCACAAATTTTTTATCTTGGCACTAAATGGAGATTAATGGTCAGCTTCATGTTCCCACAACTTCAACTATAGGGAAAATATTAATATTAACTTACTTAGGTGAATATTATTTTTGTTCAGAGTGATGCATTACAGCTTCATATTGTAGATCAGAGAATCAGTAATTTCATTTTCTGTAAACATATGCTTTCAAGATTCTGGGTCTCATAGTGGTGTTACTGCAAATCCAGGTCTCCCCAGTGTGATGCATGGTCACACTCCAGAATATGTGAATCTTCAAATATTTACTAAGTTTAAAAATGTTCAATTTTTCCGAACTATTAACACTGTTGAAAAATAACACATCTTGCACATGATTAATACTCTAGTTACATTTCCGCGTTACAATCCTTTTACAATGCTGATATACAAATGCCATTATTTTCCAATTATTACTGTCTAGGCATTCAAGATTTCACACTCAGAAGATGAAATACTGAAACTGGATTCCAACGTAGCGCGTGAAATAATCTACACTGAACTCACTATGAGTGAATTTGCTGAAGCACTAAGCATGCCAGCTGAATCTGAGTTTGTTCGCAAGGTAAACTGTCAGTATAAATCAATCCAAGTGAAATTATGAACAATAAACTTCATTTACAACCAACAGTACATTCATAACTTACTGAGATCTAATAATGTAGTGACCGAGATTTTCTGTAAAGTTTTCAGTATTAGTAACTTTGAAGAGCAAATGGTGTAGTAATGTGTCTGTTGCCTTCTCCCTAAATATTTCAGAAATCTGGTAAACACATTCATAGATGAGACTGAACCACTCAGTCAAACATGAAACATGCAGGTGCTCATGAAATCAATTCAAGGAGAAAGCATATTTGGTGGACACTAGGGTTTCCATTACATTCAAACACTATACATTTGCATGAAGTATGCTAATTACTAATATAAATACGCCTTGTACTTCAACAATATGGATATACTCGTATTATTATACTGCTTCTTTAATTATATGTGTTTTCAATTTCAGATGTTCTCACTAGTTGACAAGGATAAAAATGGGTTTATATCCTTCAGGGAATTTGTAGATATGCTCATCATATTTGCAAAAGGTAAACGGTGAATATTTACTAAAAATATGTATATCTATACTCTCTCCTAAATGACTAGTCTGCATTAATATTTTGAGTGGTCAACACATCAAAATCAATATAGAAAAGTATGTCACTGAAAAGATCATTCAGGAAGGGCAAAGTGTAGAATTTTCCACTGTTGTAATGGCTAGCCACTTAATGACTTAAGTCCCACAAACAGCATTTTTTAAATTCCTAACACACAGTTTAATTCTAATAACAAACCAAACACAATAAAAAGAATGGTAAAATACATAAGCAAGAGTAATATCTGTCTCACGTGTTACAAGTTATGAATAATAAATTCTGGAGAGTCATGTAGATGGCAGTCTGGTACAGGACGCTGATCAATACTTGTGTTGTATATTATGATTATACTAGTGGCTTCCACACAACAAATTATTTTCATACAAATGTGTGGAAGGAACAGAATGCTTCAGGAATTCAGTCTTACTGAAATAGATGAGCTGCCTTTTCAAGCAAGGAGGCCGAGTTCTACGGGGCAGACGGTTTGTTGTCCTGTGGATTAAGACAAAACAATATAAGACATGTTCTAAAGTTCAGTGAGTTCAGTGAATGCACATTTACTGAAATCATGATTTCACAATGGTCCTCATTGACCTATCACTTGTTACAGTAGATCACAGTGAAGTAAGCATGGTGAGACCAAGTATGAAAATGACAGGTGCAACAATTTCCTGCTGCAATTTCAACAGGATTTTTGAGTCTGTTAAATAATCTAATTTGAAAATCATATGTGCCTGATTCTAGATGTGACTTTCTGACCTGGTTTATACATTACCTTTAAGCGCCTGTATTGTATTTATATTTTAGTGAAAGGTTCATGAAGAAGTGAACATTATTTGAACAGATAAGGAAAAAAAATTATGAAATAAATGGCAATTTCTGGAATATCAAACAGAGATTGTTCAGTATGCCTTAAATAAGCAATAAATTTCCTTGTTGACTCAATGTATGGAAGTAATTTTTAGGGCTGTCTGTTACATTTATTTGCACGTGCAGATATTCATTGTATAAGGTTTAAAGAGTAAAATAAATATGACCTTTCTCTCTTTGGAACCTGACTTTAAGATGTGGCTAAAAGAAAGGAAAAAAAAATCTTCTGTCCAAATATGTTACAAGGAATATGTAAGGTATGGTAAATGCAACACTTTTCTGATGACTAGTCCACATTCCTCTGTAAACCAATGCTCGGAAATGTTGGCTGAAATGCACTACTCCTATAAATAACCATCAAAATGATGTTCTGGTAAAAAAAAAAAAATTACCATTTAAAATCAGGTTTCAGTCCAACTGAAAGTAGCACATTATTTTTTTCATGTCACACTGAATACACAAATGTCAATATTTTATATGTGAATATCAAAACAAAATTTACGTATTCCATGTTTACAGGTACTGCTGATGACAAAGCTAAGCTCATGTTTGATATGTATGATATAGATGCTACAGGACAGCTGACTCCAGAGGAGTTCAAAAATATGATCATGTAAGTGCACACACAATCAATCCTTCTTGCAGTATAGCTTTATTTACAACATCAGTTAATTAATTTGCTAACTAGCCCCTCCAACACATGACATGAAAAGGAAAATTACACTATTACGCTCAGAAGGTTGCCCATGAACTAACATTTCTGACTACTATTCAGGAAAAAACCAGATCAATGTTGGCAACAACAAGGCATAAGGTCCCTAGAGATGTGTAAGAATTACTTCATTTTTCTTTTATCCTCATCTGAAATGTCAAGACTCAAATTCTTTCTTTCCCTCATTTTAAATTTTAGATCACAAATTACTTAAGAGTTATTTTTATTTATAATGTCTCTCTTCATAAATGTCATGAGAAAAACAAAATTAAGACCTCCCTTGTGAACCCTTGGGAAAGAAATGTGCTATTACAGACTCCTTGAAACAGCCACAACCACAAACTTATGTGAATGAATAGATATTTTGCCAACCTCTGCTCATGCAGTGACACTAACATGGTATAAGAGTACACATCAAGACCCGTAGTCCTCCCATTAATTTTTGTGTCAAAACATATGTTAAGGCATTCTATGACTACTTCCATTTAACCCTTTCCAGCTGCAAAAATCCAATTTTCCCAAGTCATGTTCAGTAACATTAGTGTCACATTAGTTTCAAAATTTCCTTTTTATCAAACAAGCCATGTCAACAAAAAGCTGCCTTCTGTCATATAGCATCATTCACAAGAAATAATGTAAGAACAGTGTAAATTAGTGGCAGATCGCAGATATGCCATACATAATATTGACAGGCATAAAAGCACACACAGAATATGTCAGATATGATGTGCAAGAGAAAATCTCAAGTGAGGAATACAGATGCCATATATCACGTAAGACACATTAAAACAATTGCATTATTTAGAACCACCCATTTTTTGGACTTTGTCCATCATCCACTGTTTCCAAAAAAAAAGTACTGAATACAGAATTTCACACTAGACCCATTTTTGTCCTCAGGTGAGGTGAAAAGGCACCCACTTAGTTGGGCTTGGTAGATAGAACCATTCTATCTCCTGGCTACAAATGACAATGTGTGTCTCCACCTTTCAGCCACAGGACAGAAGCAGATCTGGTTTTGGAGACCCTGTATTCTAGTTGTGTATTCTTGAACACCAGAGAATCAAGTCCAAAAGCTACGTGGTTCAAAATATGTTACACCATGATCAGAACCATGAAACTGAAACACATTATCAAAATCCAGTTGTATCTTATATTCATGAAGCACTTGTTCTTTTTCACTTCTGAAACATTTTTTAAAGAATTAACTATGCAAAGGTGGAATATTTCTCAAATGCATTGTTTTCCATTTCTATCTACCCCCTCCCTCCAACTAGTCTAAATGTTCACTTATTTCACACACAAATCTAATATTTCCCAAGTTTATCAACAGTTCAGATATTCACCACACAGGTACTGACAATGCTTCCTGTTTTCTATTAAACAACAGAATACTGGCCCATGCTTCAAATAAGACATACTGCTCATAATAAGACATATTTTGTTGTCATGTACAAATTTTTTGTACAGTGAGAGAATTTTAAAAAGTATCATTATATTCTCCTCATACGGACCAAATGTAAATATTCCCTGCAACTGTTAGTGCGGACTCTCCAATACCAATTTCATCAAAATCCAACTTCAGTTTGCACACAAAATAAGTGCACTGATAGGCAGACATGAGATCCCCATTATGCATATATTTCATGCAATTTGTGGGAATGGATGTGCTGCAAGCAAGGGGAAAATTACTGTACATATAATAAGAAATTGTGTTAATTAACAATAAACTGAACAGGTCCCTGATGGAGAATGTGCGTGATGATGTCGAACATCATGACATACAACGAGCAATCGACACCATCCTGTCATCAGAAGGACTCGCAAAAAAGGTACGAAATGTATCTATTGTATCCTTAGAATAAGATTTTATAATCATCATCAAATCAGACAGCACAGTGGTAAAATATGTGACCCACATTCAGGTGGACCAGATCCAATTACCAGCCATAATGACTGACGTTCAGATCCCATTCTGCAGTCCCTCCACAGAAAAAAACTGGGATCACACTTTAAAGTATGCAATTAAATATACTTCCAGATCCAGCATTCACAATTATCCCTGAATATCTTTACAGAGGCATCATTCAAAATGCCCAACAACATATTTGCAGATCCATCATTCAAAATAACCCCCAAACATCTTTCCATATCCATCTTACCCTACCCCATCTTGTTGACACTAAATGACATTAGAACTGACAAGACAGGAAATGTACATAAAACAAAACAATTAGGCATAAATGGATATTTGCATCTTGAACCCTTCTCAGATGGTCATGTTATTTAATCGAAAGTGGTCGCACTTTTTGTTAATGATCACAATTGTGAATATATTATAGAATGTGGTTACTATTAAAAAGTTCTGTTATATTTCTTTGCACAGTTTATTATCCATACATCCACATTTTATTTACCATGTGGCACCAGAATTAAATGTCCAGCATACTCTAAAATAAAATCCAATTTAAATGGTCACCATTACTTTGCATGTTCTTGGGACCAATGTTAGCTGATGTTTGGTTTTGAAGCATCACACTATGCAGTTGATTTTTGGCACCAAAGGGTTAGATCTATCAGTCACACACAATGTACAATCTTAACCTTATCAAAACATTTTGTAATTCCCGACTTACAACAGTATTTCATACACAATTTGTGTGTATATTCATAATATATCTACATACCAAATCTCAAAATCCTTAACATGAGCCACACATCATAGCACACCAAATTAACACCACTAATAAGACATGGAAAACAAAACTTCTACCACAAGAAATACATTTATGCAGCAAAAGCATTCCACGGGAGGAAATAACTGTTAAAGAATAAAATTACTGAACAATCATCAGAGCATAGCATACTTCCTTCGACCACAGCAAGTACACAGACACACATCATATAATAAGTGACATTATTTATTAAGACAAAGGTGCCTGTTTTTTACTTGTTTATTTATGGATTATTTTCTGACAAAATATCATATTTAATGGTAATGCAGTGTTGAATGTGATGGTGAGATGACCGTATAAGGTAAATTTGAACAGGATAAGATCCTATTCCAGAAGAGCCTTGCGTAGGGATCCAATCTGGGCTGGCTTTATGTGTTTTAAGGACTATGTCCTAGCATCCTGAAAAACTGAGTTTGGAATAACAAATGCCCTTGGTTTTTCAAAATCATAAACATATGAGTTTCTAACAATGCATACAAACATTCGGACCATCCCCCAATGGAAGGAAAGCCATCAACCATCCACTAAGAAGGAACAGGAGAAGAGGAAGAAGATGCCTAGATTTGTAATTATATTCTCGATCAAAGAATGACAAGGATGAGGAAAGGATATTAAAAAAAAAAAACAGTAAGTGAACGAAGTGTCTGACTTCGAGTAGTAGTCTTACTATTACTATTTCACTTTCTGTGCCTGTATGTAATAGTTTTGTTTGCATTATCACCTTACTTTAGTTATACTAATAAACTACTCCACTTTTCTCATTGTGTGAAGGATTAAAAATTGTTCCTACCTCCAACCACACACTTATGTTAATAAATGCCCTGGATTTTGGTTTTCAAAAAATGGTATCCCCAAACTTAAGGGACTGAGAAAAATGATAAAATAGCTGATCAGGACAGTCAATTTGCTACCCACGGTTCACAACAGTTACACCCCTATAACAAAGTAGACAGGTAAAACATTATGACTTAACAGTCGATTCATACTGCCTGTCCTGACGTCAGTATCATACATTAGTCACATGACAGTTTGACTTAAGTTATTACTTGGAAAGGAAAATTAATGGAATGAATAATATTCACAGTATTAAATCTGTGATGTAATGTGGTTTAGCAGAAACAGCTAACAGGCAGTACCATCCATTGCCTTATAAGAAATGTGATGAAGGCAGCATGTCTATTTGTCACAGAAATTATCTCAATAAGCATAGAGATTAATTTACAATAGGTCTGAAGAAAACACCAAACAGTGGTTCTACATTACCAGACACTTAATATCTCGCAAAATGAATGTGCATATCAGATGAACCATGGTCGTATAAGAACAAACCCCAAAATATTAACATTAACTAACATATTTTGCCAGTACTTGTTTAAAAAATACAAGTAAGTATGAAGATGCATATTTATTATGAAAATATCGTAACAAAATGTTTGTTGCATTTTATATGAAAATAGCCTTCTGGACAAATCCTTGTGTCTATCTATCTAAATCTCCTTGTTCTAGGGTGCAATAACTGTACAGGATTTTCAAAAACTTCTTGCAAACAACAAGGAAAAGCTAGGAATTGATGACTTAAATCTCACTGGTATACCAGCACCACAACAGCAAGAGCAGTCTTCTGCATCCAGCAGGAGATCCTTTATCCATCATGCACGTTTAACTGCATTCAGCATATACAGGTAACATACCATGCATTAGTGATATTCTAATTAACTAACTCTCACTCACTCACTCACTCACTCCAAGGAACACAGTTCTTGAGAAGTTAATAGTTTCCCAGGTTGAAAAGAAATTCCCTACATTTCCTGGGACCAGAGGTTCCTCTCAACCACACATGCCACATGCCCCACCTATCTCATTCAACCTGATTTGACTGCTCAACTGAAACATGTGTATAAAGCAAATAAACCTAATTTTTCTTTACTAAACTGTATACTGTTGTTTGGCAAAAATGTTGTTTCAGAGATATAAGTGAACTGACATGTGAAAGAGGAACTACAGCCAATACAGATGGAGTTACTCCAGTGAGGAGCGATCCTAGCATAGATAATGATCAAGAGGTGGCTCTTCAAAACACTAAGGAGAAACCTATCAAGGCCTCATTATGGATATCTATAAGACGGGCTACTGAGAATTATTCAAGAGAGATCTTCTGGACGGTGCTTTATACCCTAGTGCTTCTGGCAATTTTTGCAGAAAGAGCATACTGTAAGTATTAAACCTCACATGCAAAGGCACTTATCTCTTACTGTGTTCCTTAACTTCAAATTGTATTTTCCAACCAAACATTTCCCCTTACATATGAATTAACTATTTCTGATACTTTGGTCTATTAACAGACTATTCTGTGGAGCGTGAACAAACAGGCCTGCGACACATTGCTGGATATGGCGTAACAGTTACTAGAGGAGCAGCTTCTGCCATGATGTTTACCTACTCATCCCTGCTTATCACCATGTGCCGCAACACCATCACCATCCTTCGAGATACTTTCCTGCACATCTACATACCATTTGATTCAGCAGTGTCATTTCACAAATATATTGCAATATGGGCTCTTGTATTCACTGGTAAGTTTAAAAGTTTGAAAACATCTAAGTATGTGGGGCACTTTCATGTACTCCAAGGAACAACACTTAAAGGAAGACCTACGGTTACCTATTTACATATCAGACACAAGTTAGATGTGGGTTTGGCTACTTTGGCATGCAGCGACAGAGTATCAGAATTCATGTCTTTTCTTGCCTTTTAGACTAACCATGGATCACTATGAAGTCACTATTCCAAGAATCAAATGTCAGTGTAACAATTCAGTTTCATATAATCATTGTATTTCTTTACAGTGTTGCACTGTATTGGCCATGGATTCAATTTCTACTCTATTTCTACTCAGACTTCAGATGACCTAACATGCCTGTTTCGAAATTACTTCCATTCGTAAGTAAAACACCAATTATAATCTATCATGTAACACAACTCATTAGCAGTGCATGGCAGATAAAACAACTGAACATGCTAAGAAACTTAAATTTAATGGTAGCTATGGTGGTGGTGGTGGTGGTCATAATAGTAGTAGTAGTGGTGGTGGTGGTGGTGGTAGTAGTAGTAGTAGTAGTAGTAGTAGTAGTAGTAGTAGTAGTAGTAGTGGTGGTGGTGGTGGTGGTGGTGGTGGTGGTGGGGGTGGGAGTGGT
>Ga0123352_10017961_pt1 | contig 11271 bp, 9 predicted proteins | sample TergutLab28metaG_FD_89700 | JGI IMG/M metagenome (GOLD analysis project Ga0123352, IMG submission 89700) | Labiotermes labralis P1 segment gut microbial communities from Petit-Saut dam, French Guiana - Lab288 P1 | ecosystem: Host-associated > Arthropoda: Insects > Digestive system > Gut ... | reverse complement strand
ACACACACACACACACACACACACACACAGTACCGTCCATACGAAATTGGCTATAGTACCTGTATGTGCAACCTGCTCTAACTTAACATCTCTGACATGTTGCCACGCAGTGTACAAGTACGTGGCATGTGCTTCTCACAGCTAGCACCCTGTATTTCCTTACACACTGTTAAAGGATTGATATTTGTAATGGAGGCAGGCTGCGTTCTCTATGTTGTGAAGACGAATTTTGTGTGAAGTTTAAAGGTCAAACTTCAAAGAGTCATGCCATGCCCCGGAACTTAGACGCTGGCCTCTTTCCAGGGAAGTGTATCTCAGATTTGTAGTGGACAAAGTGGAAACGGGACAGGATTTTATCACGGTATTTCGGTTCTCCCCTCTCACTGTCATTACGTCAGTGCTCCACACTTGTCTTTATCTTCATGGTGCTGTTTTCAGGAGGAAGACCGAAGTAGACCGAGGAACCTTCACATAACACAACGTTCTTCGCGAAGTTGGGAGCATGGCACAGAACTGTACATTTAATTTTTTAAGTCTTTATTGAGTTATTGATTAGTAACGTCGATTCCTGCCACGTTTCACTTCTCAGGCCCAGAAATTGTTTGGCTTTTCCTTATGTGAAATATTCATCCAGTTCAAAGTGTTTACAATGAAGATATTGGATCCAAACGCTCTGTTTTAAAGGCTGCAACATTTCGTTTCAGTTGGGGATTGTGTTTGGAAACAGGACACCTGAGGTATTGCCTCACATGTTAGGCTACGAATTGAACAACAGAGAAAGAGGAATTCAGTTCCAGTAAGGTTGGAGGATTTTCTTTTTTTCCAAAACACCACCGCCATCTGTTGGCCAGCGGCCTTCCTGTCCCTTCGGTAAAGGAAGGGGCTACAATGGAAGTATAACGACCGGGGGGGGGGGCGGTGCACCTGGCGGCTCATTTCCGTCTAATGTCGATGTTTAGAATGCGTGGAGCTGTGTCTCCATTCCTCAATATACTTTCAAGGCTGAAACACAAGGAAAACTTCTCCAACTCCGATGTTTGAGCACGTAGTGTGTAGAGAGGAGCAAAAATCCGCCCAACATCTTTGTGCACAACTAAAATACCAAGAACAATAGTAAGTGAATGAGTGGGCTTCGGACATGAAACATGGCGGCATATTGACATGACTTTTCATAATTTTGATCAGTTCTTGAATTTGTTTATGGGTCCACAAACCTGTCAAATCTGCACATAATCTGAGCGGTTGAAATGCCGTGTCCCGTGTTCTGTGTATGGAGTTCTCTCCTGGTTCTGGTTATTTGTTCGTGTCAAAACATAGAAAGATATATGTGCATGGCACGTAAATATTTGCTGAGAAATTTGATCATTAGGAATTTAAAACTGTTAGGTTTATGAATTATGAACGCTGACAGAGCAAATAATCAGTCAGTTTGTATAAGCGGACTATGGGCAAGTGAAATGTTTAGACGTAATGAGAGAATAGAAATATTTGTGACGCCGTAATGACGTCTGAGGTATCTGACGTTTTTATTCATGGAACATTGGCATATTCTGAGACAGAGCTGAACTTATTCATACGCAGTCACCTGATATTAAAAGAAATGCATTGGGTTTAACCAGTCATTTTAAGGCAATTATCTTTGTCGATGTGACGTCAGATATTCTGGCAGATAATTACAAACACTGGGATAGGACCTGCTGCTTCTTCCTTCATGAAAAAAAAAACTGAGAAAGTTTGTTTCTCTGAAATGATTGCATTTTCTGCCCAGGTAAGGGAAGTTGCTTTCAAAAAACTGTAATCTAGAATTTTATAATGTGTAAAACACGTTTCGTATGAAATTTTGAATCTTGTATTTAGATTATTGTAATCAATGAAATAACTAACTAAACGACACTAAATAAATAAATAGACTACCGAAATGCCTACCTAATGTACTATCTAAATTAATAAATAAATGAGTGTATAAAGCAGAATCCTTCCTGAGAGGTTATTAATAATTGAGTTAGCCAGGAAATCCTCTGCATTTTGTGGGAAACGAAAGTTGATTTCGTTTTCACAGAAACTCGCCACTGGTCCCGATCTTCACCTAGATTAATCCAGCCCACGCTCTACAAAACAATTCTTTTAAGATCGGTTTGCATATTGTCCTTCGATCTACGCCTAAGTCTTACAAGTCGGCTCTTTCCTTTAGCTTTCCACACCAAATATCTTTATGAATTTCTCTTCCCCATGTGTGCTCCATGCCCCGCCCATCTTATTATCCTTGATCAGTAGATTTAAACCATAACGCTCCACGTTTTGCAGTTTTACCCAGTTTTCTATTACTTCTTCCCTTATAGTCCCAGATGTCTTCCTCATATCCTGGTCTCAGAAAATCTCAACGTAAGTTCCTCCCTCAGTGTAACAGAGCAATTTTAACACCATGTACAACGAGGCAAAACTGTGAATCTGTACAATTTAATATTTGTATTTTTGGATAGCAAAATTGAAGACCAAAAATGTTGGACAGAAAGGTGGCAGCCATTCGCGGAATATACTATTTTCTTAATTTCTTTTGCATAAAATTTTGATTTCTGGGCTCGTTTACAAGAATTTGATATTTGCCACAATTTGAAAAAGTTTTTTGTCTAGCTTTATGAAGTTTTTTATTCAACAGATCTTCCATTCGCTCGTACAAAATTCCTAGTTTCCTTATCGCAATTTTTGTTTCCCACAGGCTAGTGTGTTATGTAATAATGGGTCTGCCTGAAGAAGATATCAGAATTTCGTATCTGCCAGCTAAGGCTACTGATTTATGAACGAAATTAATTTTTAATGAGGCCTACTTCCGTTGCACCGAAAATAATTGGAGAATGGTTTTATGTAACCCAGTGAAAATGTAGTAACTTACATATATATAATTGGCGTCGGTTTGGGCTTAATGTTAAGGAAATGCACGTCTCTGTGGAGTCGTGTAAGGAAGGAATACTTTAATTAACTCCAACATTTAAGGGGACACTTGAATAATTAATTGGCCAAGTGGTAAAGATCTTTCTCTAACATCAGATGTTTTATCGCACTCTGTGCATTTGCTTCACAAGCTCTTTAGAAACCCAATACAGTATAGTTTGACGTAGTTTCCAATACACAGTTTTGTTCTCTCAGACTTGTGGTAGCTAAAAGATAAATACAAAAATATGTTAAGAATTTTAATTGCTTCATATTTATAAGACAAAATTGAAATCCTCGCTGTATAACTCATTCATGATTGGAGATGCTCCGACGCCTTTTCTTTAGACTTCCCCTTTATATAATCTACATTCGTGAAGTACTTATTTGTCAGCGAAAGAGCGAAGCTGGTTTCGAAGTCTGTCGTATACACGTACACAAACTTCCGGGAAATTAGTGGCTCCTTCTGTAGTTAGTTTTAATGTTTTACGGAGAATTCTAAACTCTTCCGGCAGAGAACCAGAGCACCAATGCTGTAACCTAAATTTTTTTGTGGCATCCATTTTTTGTTTTATTGTACCTAGTAGCAGTCAGTCAGAAGTACTACAAAACCAAAACTATAGTAAATGCTAGATCGAAGGTTTCAATCCCGTTGTCACGCAGAAGTTGGCTGTATTCGGAGACCCGTGGTGGAGTCATCTTAACGTCAAATTTACTACTCATTTGTTCCAGCCATGTTAGTGAATTCAGTTAATTTGATATCCCGAATCAACTACGCTTACTTAACTTCTGGCAAGACACGAAGGTACATTCTTAGCGGGAGGGAGAAATCAGACTTACGTAAATATAAATGATACGTGCATTTTACTGGAAACTTTCGGTAGGCCACATTGTCGGATTTTCGATGAAGAATGATAATAAAGTAGATATAAGGCAAAAAAAGCAAAATCTTTTTTTTTTTTTGCATGAAGGAATTTGACATGATGTAGGGTTAATGGATGATTTTTCTTCTTCTTGATTTTTTGCTTGTATTTAATTTTGTCCTTAAATATCCAGATATTATGCCCCTATTTCGGTGGCTGCGCTGTCTAAAGTCTGGGTCTATGGCTGCTCGCTTGCTGGGATTGCGGGTTCGAATCCCACCATGGGGTGAGGGGGGGTAGATGGATGTCTGTTGTGAGTGTTGTATATTGTCAGGTAGAGGTCTCTGCGTCGGGCCGATCGCTCGCCCAGAGGAGTATTACAGTTTTATCGTGAAGCCTCGATGAGGAATCCCTGACCCACTGAGGTATGTGTCGTTACGGAAGAAAGAATCAGGTCATGTACCCCTGGACTAATTTGAACAACTCCATCCCGTACGAATTCAAGACAAGATGCCCAAATCATACCAGCATTTACACCTTTACCGTTTTTCAAAAGTAAAGAGGTACCGACGTCTTGATTGGTCCTTTGGCACAGGAGGTCATGTGAGAGGATTGTTTTTCTCTTAATTTATGTATTTTCTAAATGTTGTTAAGAGAGATTCTGGAGTTTCTTGGATGGTACATCAGACTCTTAAGATCTGAGTAATCTTACGGCAACACATGACACCAGACAAGAACGAGGGAAAGCATGTGTGCGGGTTGCGAACTCGAGAGGTCTGATAGCCTGCTAGCCTTAGATTGTGCTGCTACCAGCGTCATCATCACTGACCTAAGTGAAGAATAAGACTTTGTGGGATGTGACGCGTTTTGTTTTGGAAGACAATCAGCAGGGGTTTGGAGAAAAAAGTCGATACCCTTCAATCAGACTACATAGTCTCTCATTCCGGAAGTACGTAACGTACGTGATGACTGTCAAGGGAACTGCAAATCCCATTTTAATTAAAGATTTTATAGGAGACGTAAGATCAGTTTCATAAGTCCCTCTTGTACCTGAGACAAAAGCATGGGGATTTGTTACCATGGTAACGACTGAAGGACTTTAAGGATTGAGGCAAAATTCTAACATTAATTATCAGCCGATTAAATATGATATTTAAAAATTGAGATGGCGGTAGAGGTGATGAAAATATCTGGAAATAATCTGACTTGTAATTGACTGTGTATTAAGTTAACTGAGAGGCCGATATGGATGTCAGAGTCACGCGGTCGTTCTGCGTCAGAGTCATTATAGACGGTTCCGGGGTTAATTACGAAAACAGAACTAAAAATGAAAACTACTCTGGTGAGAGTATTGAGCGCCGTGATAGTATTTTGATTTATTCATAGATATATCAAGATACTAATTTAGTTGGGCTCCGGCTGTTATTGCGGACAAAACTGTGCTACCGGATGTACCAAAATTTCCGCCACATTTGCGATTGTCATTCAGTCTTTGTGATTGTTTATATCTAGAGATATTTATGTAGCGTGTTAAAATGTAGAGACCAGTTGCTAACGTATGACGGTATACTATTTTTTTTATGTTTGTTTATGATTATAAACGAGGATTCAGAAGTATGCCAAGTACTTCTCGCTACTTTGAAAGCTTATTGGCCATCAAAAAATTATAAGAATAATTACCGTACTTTTTATTCCATCCAAGGTATTTAATTCTTTCATGGAAAAATGTTTTAAACTATCAATACTGAATCCTGACAAGGATCTAGCATTGGGACAGAAGTTATTACTTAATTCTGACTATGTCAGTGTGATTAAAAAAATTACAAAATCAATACTGCCCTTTTGTAAAATAAAAAATCTTGTTTTCAAAGATTATTTTAAATTATAAAATTTAATTAGTACAAAAAATCCGAGAGTGAAAAACTTTATTCTTCAAAAGTGAATAATTTTTTTCTGCCTGTAGTATCAAAACCTGCACAGTATTTGTTGTCTGTGATCTTTGTAAAGTGAAATTAAAAGGAGGCTTATATTCACTTTCGGTTTTTCTTACCTAAACATTTTCTCGTCTCTTCGGCGCTTCCAGACCTAATTAATTATAACGCAACACGCATTTGATACGCGGTGTTTCAAAATTCGCTCTGCAGTTGGTGTAACTATTTCGGCCTACAGAGACCATCCTCACGGAGAACAAGGATATGAAGAAGTATATTTTTGATACAAATTATCTTCCTTTGTGTCAGTGTTCTCCCTGAAGATGTTCTCTGTAGGCCGAGATTTGTATGAGAAATTACTAAGACATAACAAATAGTTATTAAATGTACGTGAAATTGTTTGAGATGAAAAAAATACAGTTTATTGCGCGCAACATGTGCAAATTTAATTTAGGGTTTCGAAAATTTGTTTTGCATAAAAGGCGGAAAATTTCTTAATTAGTTTAGTGGCAACCAAATTTTCTGAAAGAGACTCTGTTGGGTTATTATCACAACCTGAAAAACGGTTATTAAATTCCAGTGATTGCCATTTCTTTTACATTTATCACGCAATGATCTGCATGTTACGCACTGTTGCAATTCCTGTTACTGTTCGGATCTGACAGACCCAGCATACAATAACACTGTTTTTTTCCCCCACGTTAGAAAACAAAGCGCGCGGGGTCTTGGTAATGTAAAGTTAAGAAATCAAAAGTTATATCTAGTGGCATGCTATTCATGCCGATCTTCACAAAAACTGAACATTTGTTTTCGGTTAATGGCGACTTCCTGTTTGAGCGCACGCTCAGACGGAAGAGTTGGTCACTACAGACATCAAGTTGGGTCGACTCAAACCTCAAAATTTCAGAGCACGGCTGCACTGTTTAAAATATTGCATTGCATTAATTCCTTTTCTTGAATCAAGGATGGAGACACATACCCGTGCGGCTGGTCAGTGATGTTCTGAAAAAAGAGCTAAAAACAATCTTATTAGTAACTCTTATTTATATATTGTAGATTTAATATGTCTTCTCCCAAACTTTTGCTTCAATTTGAGTTGAACCTTCGACGGTAGTTTGGAATTCTTGTAACGTATGTTTTTCAAAACCTCTTAATGTGGTCTAACTGATAAGCTGTAAAGGGTCAACTGATGTATTTCACGAAGCTTGGCATGAGTATTTTACTATCAGGTTATTTTGCATTTACAAATTTCAAATTTTTGCTATCAGTAATATTAACAAGAGTGTATGTGAAATATCTATGCGGGACTGGCATTGTAACTGTTGAATTAGTGGTTTAAAACATGGCACGAGAAAATACCTTCGAGAAATATGCGGCTTTTATACAGGTAGGCTAGTTATCGTGCACTTTGCCTACGACAAGTAACGAAGTATTGGAGCCAGGCTTGAGATCTTGTACTGATATAACGTTATTTACACAAATGCAAATTATGAATGAAATGTAGCTTTGTGTATGAAGATTGTAAATATAGCGACAGTATAATTTGTGAGGTTATATATAAATATGTTAGGACGCAGCAGAAATTTGTATTACTACAGGAAATTACGCGTACTTACTTGCTTACGTACTTAATTACTTACTTACATACGTACTTACTTACTCACTCGCTCACTCACTTACTTACTTACTTACTTACTTACACCATGGAGCAGAGTCCTTCTTGAGAAGTTGACCAGTTCTAAGCTAGTCAAGAAACTCTCCGCATTTTATGGAGCCCGAAGGTTCATTACCGCATTCACAAGTGCCCGCCACCTGTCCCTGTCCTGAGCCGGCTCGATCCAGTCCATACCCCCACATCCCACTTCCCGAAGAACTGGATATTATGCATGAACATAAATCATTCTACTGTACGATTATTACTTTTGGTGTTATTATGCTCTTCACATAGAGCTGTGAAATTTATAAATTTAAGCTTCGTACGGTTTATCCAGAATTTCGCCACGTAAGTGTTCTACCTATTGGCACGTGGATATCTTTGTCTTAGGGTGCGTACACACCAACAAAGCCAAGTCGAGTCCAATCCAGTCCAGTCAAACACACAAAGACGCGTCAGTGACTCTGTGGCTTACTTACATTGGCAGCCGCGGTAGTGCGTACAATCCAGCAGAGTCGAGTCGAGTCGAGTCGAGTCGAGTCGAGTCACACGAGTCTTGCCGAGCCAAGAGTCTTGATGTCGCATGTTCCATTGTCGTTAGTCGGACTCTAGTGATCGGGCGTGACGGCTGCTGTCTTGAGGAAGAAATGGACGTGGAAAAGCTTATTCTTTTAGTTAAGGAGCACGAGGCAATTTACAACGCCTCACGGTGTGAACACCGGAACCGCGTCTTACAATGTTCATAACAACAAAAACAACAGCACCACTAACAACAGTAATAATATTCCTATTGTTATTAGGCCTTCTATTTAAAGTTTGTATACGTTATTTTTGGCGTAGTACAGAGTGACAACCAACATTCAACTGGCTTCAAATTAAAGATAGTAATGTGTTTGTAGTGTATTATTATTATTATTATTATTATTATCATCATCATCATCATTGTTTTAATCAAGGGATAGTTGAAAGAATGAAGTAATAAAAGTAACGGAATGTGCTAATTCAAATTTTGTCTTTACTGTAAGTTAATTTTATTCAGATTACTTTCGTTGCTTCAGGGGGAAAAATCTTCAACCCCTGCAAAGTACAGTGGGATAATTATGCTCGTAACTGGAATATTTCTAATTGGAGGAACATTTAAGTCACCAGAACTAAACATCTTTCCAAAATTTGAGTTACTAAAAACACTCTTATCATTTTCACGTCAGTGGGCTCCTACATCAATCAGCGTGAAACAAAGATCCTGCATTTGGTGGGCATTTGATGCGGCAGTTTTTCCTGTCTCTGCTTCCTATGCAATTAGGCATTTTACAAATATCGTTGAACTCATCTGCAATTCGCAGCCATATTTCCGAAGTAGGGACTGTTTTATATATATTGGTTGCAGTACCTTCCAAATGGCTTTTCCGGACTCACGTACAATGCCCTGTACTCTATTCTTTCCAACTCGAAAAAAGTATCCCAAAGACGCAAATAATTCCCCATTGGCAAAATACCTGAAACAGACTTTATTTCTCAGACTTCCAGAAATGTAAGGACAAATGACACAACTTAAGAAGTAATTATATGAGGAAAGAAGAAAATCAAAAGAAAAAATAGCAGGAAGTGGGGCTACGGTGAGAGGGAAATGGTCATTTTATGGTGTCATGAATTTTTTGGAGTACTACTTGCAGCGTAGAACTATGGAAATATTCCAGAGACAGTAACTGCAACTGAAGTTTCATTCACTGATCCAGATGAAACTGAAATGGACAATTCTGAACAACTGGAAGGAGAAAATATAATTCATGATTAGAAAATGGAAGTAGGGTCGAGTAAAAAAGAGCAGCCAACAGGAATTAAAAAGGAGAAAAAATAAAAAAAATTAACTACTGTTGATATAGGCAGACAATACTTGGACTCCTTGAAAGAAATCGGTAATGAATGGAGGAGATCCTGGTTTCGAATATCCGTTAAAAGTCTAGTTGACAAAAAAGGCATAAAAGGTAAATAGGAGTAAATAATGTTACTATCTAGGACAGTAACTAAGAAAAAGGGTAGCTCCAATAATATCGAGAATCCCTTTCTTGTCTGCTACAGATTTTTATAGGACGTACCTCAAAAAAATTACAAGTGTTCTTCAGGTGTAATCACCCTCCTATAGTTGGTGTTTTGTTTTTGTATTTCCTCTCCCATCAGTTGTGACAGACGGTACAGCTGCTCGACATTCATTCCAAAAAAACCATGGAATTTCTCTTCATCCTCGAGCAGATCCGGATACAAGTGGCTAAATATTTCGAAATCTGGTCTCTTTATGTTTATCGCATGCACCCACATGTTCCGTCTCTTTCGACGCCACCTCCTTTTCCACATAATCTTGTGCAAAACAAGCATGTCAAAATTTTCCATCGCTTTAGATTTCTTTGCTTGCGCACTGTTCAAAGAGTAGTAAGAACCCACCGGGATCGCGGAGACTTGACTGGACTCGACTTGGTCGGTGTGAACACCCCTTGTCTCTAGAGACTGACTGGACTGGACTGGACTCGACTCGACTCTGTTGGTGTGTACGCACCCTTAGTGTAGCTTGGCAAGTGATTTTTGACATCCTATTGCCTGTCAAGATCGTCACGGGTGTATCAATTCGTGTTTGGAAAATTTAGTTTTCCTGATTTGAGACGTTAATTTCTAACCATTGGTAATCCAGTCTTCGAGTGAACTTACAAATGGCGCCATTTTGAAGGAGATGGAAAGTCAGAATTTTGTATTTTCCGTAAGGATAATTCGCACGAGAACTGAATTTTACATGGAATAGTGATTTTATTTTTTATAGTTAACTAATTGTTGACAAAATATTTGCAGGGAATGGGATCGTGAACACGTGTATTTCAGTGCAAAATTTGTTTATTATAACCTTAAAACAAGCATGGATAAACGTAATGGGTACCGTCGATTGATTTCTTCGGAAATAAAAAAATAATTAATCTCGCGAATGGGATTTTAAATATTACTATAAGTTATAATTTTTGTATGCCTAGGAAGGAAAATCACATTCTGATTATTTATCATAGAGCATTTCTTATCTGATGGTTTAACAACTTTAGTATTAGGCCTATATACAAAGTGAGAGGAAGTTGTCATGAGGTAAAAATGTTTCACAAAGTATTGCTGTAGTGACAAAACGTTTTCCAGACAAGAGAGAGGTATTATAAGAGAGCCAGGGTTTCATTACTCGAAGGGGCAGGTATTTTTCTCACTTCCATGATGTTCAGATAGGCTGTGAGAGCCTACTGCGAGTCTTGTTTACTGGATAATGAGATTCCCTTCTCGAGATTATTTGGCTGGGATGAGAAGCTGACAACTTATCTACATAGTGTAAAGTTATGAGCTTCCGTGATGACGGAGGAAATCCTTCCTGATCGGCATTTTTTTTTCAGTTGATCCTCTTCTTCCTTTGTTTAACGCCACAGAAATTTCTGCTTCATTTAATCTGTTAGACTTCATGTTGAACTTCGCGTTCTGGGGTTCGGTCCATAAAAGTGAACACATTCTTTCACAAACTAGGGGCTACACTTGTGCGTGTATTCTTTGAAAGCATTTCAACCATTGTAACCAATGTTTTTGGTCTCGAAGATTTTGTGCGAATGTGAAAGTGTGTAAGAGGTGCTGAATCAACCGAAGGGTATTGACAAAAGTTTAACGTTGCAAATCTAGAAATAAACATATAGCGCTTAAAACATTTCAATATGTGAGTGTGTGAAGTTTTGGATGTTCATGATACTTATTGTGCAGAGTGTTCATGATACTGTGCAGAGCGTTCATGATACTTACTGTGCAGAGTGTTCATGATACTTACTGTGCAGAGTGTTCATGATACTTACTGTGCAGAGTGTTCATGATACTTACTGTGCAGAGTGTT
>Ga0123352_10017958_pt1 | contig 11272 bp, 5 predicted proteins | sample TergutLab28metaG_FD_89700 | JGI IMG/M metagenome (GOLD analysis project Ga0123352, IMG submission 89700) | Labiotermes labralis P1 segment gut microbial communities from Petit-Saut dam, French Guiana - Lab288 P1 | ecosystem: Host-associated > Arthropoda: Insects > Digestive system > Gut ... | reverse complement strand
TTTTTGTGTTCTTTTTTTGTTATTTGTAATAATGAATTTACTTAATTTATAATAAACATGAAATTAGAACATGTTTTTTTTGGGGGGGGGGGGTGCGTGGTTGGTGGTACTATGACCAACATACATACTGAGCCAGCATGGCAGTAGCATCAATATAAAGCTATGAGATGGGCTGTGCATGTGGCATGAATGGGTGAGAAGAGGGGGGGCATATAGGGTCTTGGTAGGGAAACCAGAGGGAAAGAGACCACTGGGGAGACCTAGGCGTAGATGGGCGGATAATATTAGGATGGATCTCCAGGAGGTGGGATGTGGGTATGTGGACTGGATTGGGCTGGCCCAGGATAAGGATGGGTAGCGGACGCTTGTGAGTGCGGTAATGAACCTTTGGGTTCCATAAAATGTGGGGAATTTCTTGACTAGCTGCAAACCAGTTAGCTTCTCAAGAAGGACTCTGCACCATGGAGTAAGTAAGTAAGTATGTATGTACAGCCACCACACACACTGACTTCATGAGAATTGTAGCAACTAAATATTTGAGCCCATTTTATTGTAAATAGGATGATTTTAATGTTTTAAAGATTTTATAATACTGAGATTTCAATGACTATAGTATGAGAACTTGCATAAAGCCTATATGAAGCATCTTAAATTGTATTACCAAAAGCTGCATTTGAAATGTAACTTGGCAAGGTATTGATTACAAGCCTCCTGAGGATGACACAATAGTATCAAAACATGTAGGAGTGTGATAATTTGTGTATTTGTTGGTCATAGTACAAAACAATAAAAGATGCATGGTGCATGTATTAAAATAAATTTAAAAAGTAGTATCGTGTTAGATGTAAGATAATTACATACAATAATGTTAAACATTATAATAGAATAAGTACATAATAATTATTCTCTACTGAAGTTTTTGTCATATCACAATGTCACCATGAGCCCCTTTTCAAGTCTAATGGACCTTTTAAAATGTGTATTTTGCATTTTGATTGATGTGTGAATTAATCTGAAGTGTACTTAAATGTGTGCTCCTGTCAAAGAATGTCCAAAACCATTCTTTGTAATTAAGGAAGTCTTTGAAGATTATGATGCTCTCTGAAATTATGCACATAATGCTTATTCTGTGTACTTATGTTTCTCTTTTGAGTCACTAGAAGACTTCTCCACCAGATATTTTACACTAAAGGAAATGCATGTCCTTCCTGTAACATCCTACTTACAAATGAGAACTGTCAACCACATTCTTTTCAGCTCAGCTTGGCTCGCAGTGCCAGTTGTCAGATTTTTACATTGATTTTTAGTGGTGTTTTCCTAGTCTTATGATGTATCTTGTGGTTTGTATATTCTGTCACCATTTCTGTGACATATTTTCATTGAACATGTATGTGTTGTTTCACATCACCTCTCAACAGCTTTTCAGTCAGATGTACTTCATTTAGCAGTTGCAAATATTGTGTATTCCACTAACATGTTTATCATGTCTCTGCTCCCTGTTATAATCTGTGGTATTTTGAGTGTGTAATCTCCAAATACAAGATGGTGACAGATGAATACCTAGCCAGTTCCTTTAGGTTCCAAATACAAATCTCTGCAAAGCTGTTTGTACTAATATTCATGGCATCATGTAAAAGCCACTTCAGGGAAAATTATTTGTTAAAATTTGATTTTAATGCAATGTAAAGCAGAGAGAAGTGATAGGAGCCAAAATTAAATTTTTGTTTAAACTTGTAATATAGACCATTCATACAAGATTGGTTGAATCCAACACATATTTTCAAGATTATGAACCATGCAGGTACACACACTGTATTCCCAATTACGTGATCATTTTATGCACTGTGCATACGTTTCATAATAATTCCTTTACTTTTGATTTGTGTAGAATTCGTCTAGTATCTCTCGCTGCCCAGAAGTTTGTGTCAGATGTTGCCAATGATGCACTGCAGCATTGTAAGACAAGGGGAGCCTCTCAGACAAGCAAGACAAGTAAAGGGAAGGATCGTCGTTACATCCTGACCATGGAAGATCTGACACCTGCCCTTGCTGAGTATGGGATCACTGTGAAGAAGCCACATTACTTTGTATGAAACTAATACTTTGTAAATGTGTTGTGATGAATTTGACTATATTTTTACAAAGGTGTTAAACAAAGGCAAAAGTACTGTTACATTTGTAAATTATAAATTTGTTATCAATTACATAATTCTGATTTCCTGAATACTTTAAAAGCAATAACTATAAAGTAAGACTGGCACATAACGTGATTATTCTGTTCATCTAAGTGTACTGTACTTTTAGTTTTTGAAACAATATATGCAACTTCCTTGTATCAAGATAAGGTTTATGGTTGTCCTATTTTACTCTTTAGATTTTACAAAGACAATTAAGATAATGGTAATAATGAACAAATAATGCATACAAATTAAAATCTTAGGGTCTCCAGGTGGTTGAATATTACTTTTCTCTGGGATGGGACATTTTGCGCTCTGATAGATCTGTACGGAGTTTTCAGAGAAATCTACAACCATCATCAATCCTCTGGTTGGCAGCAAAAACTATTTAAATTGTTTGTTGGTTCCCTCGTGAAACATGGTTGGCAACTTCATGTGTGTGATAAGGATGAAGGTGTAGGCATGTATTTGAATTATCTTGTTTGAACCTTGTTAGGTTTTGTCATTTTTCCCAGTCTGTCTTGAAGGAAATACTACCTTGTAAATAATTTTGTTCAATTCCACTTCCCCACACTTGTGCACATGCTCATGGAGGCTAACACCCAAATTCAGTGATTAATATATATAAGTAAGAATGCCATGTGTCTTACTTTAATGGGTTTTGAAGAGCTTTGTTTTAGGCCCCCCCCCCCCACCAGAATTGAGTTTGGGACACTGTGTGGTCTGGGTCCCCTCCCCCCACAAGTCATAAAAATCTGACATTTCTGGCAATGTATACAAACATTTTGACTTTCCCAGGGGGGGAGAAAACATCGACAGGAGAAGTGAACCTATAAGTTACCAACAGGAAGGAAGAGGATAGGGAGAGGCATATGTGTTCAATAGTGGTAAGAGAATCTGGACTGAGACCATAAAGGATGAGGAATGGATACATAAAGACAATTCAGTGAAGTGAGCGAGTTTGAATTTGTGTTTTTCGTCACGGTTTCACATATTTGAATCATGGAGCAGATATGAAGCACATTACTTAGCATTGGCCATAATTACACATCATTATGCGTTTTATGTTGTTTTGTCATTATTATTGTTTTTCATTTTTGCTTGCGCTGCTTCGTACTCTTGCACTCACACATGACTTCTTACATATGTGTAATTTATACCATTGTAATTCATTTCTATCAGCTTCCACCACTCTGTTACCCCATCACAGCTGTATGATGCAGTAGTTACAATTAAGATATGCCCATCAACAAAGGACATAAATAAGTATGCGTTGATCAATACAGTATGCTGACAATATTGTGTCGGGGGCGTTATTAGACATTGCATATACATGACACGGAAGATTGAAACAGCAAGTTACATTGCATGTACATGACACGAAAGGATGAAAGACCAACGTACTTTATCGCTCTCTGACACTGTACCGTTTTGAGTTTGGTGTTTTAGTACCGCATGCTGGCATTGGTGTCGCATTATCGGCGGACTTACGATGCATGGATCAGAGGCGATTGGTCGTGCAACTTCTATCATCACATAACCTCTCTTATCATGTATAATCTGTGAGTTCAGAGGCGCTATGCTAGTGTAAACAAAATAAACGTAAGCACTGTTGTGCCTGATAAGGATGTAATGATGATAGTGAACCAGCGGAATGTGTTAAAACGATTGTGATTCGAACTTCGAAAACGTTATCGCTGTGTTGGAATAACGACCAATGTTGTACTTACGTGTCTTTTGTGGTAGGTCAATGTACGTGGCAACGGAAGTGTAATTTGGAGTTACGCCTACAGGTGTCTGTTAGGACACACGTATTAGCTTGGTTGTGGGGAATGCAGGTAGTGTGAAAGTTGTGGGTAAACACTAGCGTTACAAGTGGATGTGGAGAGGAAACCCAGAACAATGGACTTAAAAAAGACAACGATTTTAAAATACACAAGTCTTGTAACACTTACACTGCAAAATGCTATATTAGGTTTAAGTATGAGATATGCTCGTACACGATCCGGAGACATGTTTCTCTCTTCTACCGCAGTTGTGATGTCAGAAGTTGTAAAGCTGTTGACTTGTATTGTGTTTGTGTATCAAGAAGAAGGCAATTTTGAAAGGGCATTTGCCGCTTTGCACAACACCGTTATAAAACAGCCAATAGACACACTGAAAGTTTGTGTACCGTCGTTTTTGTATATAGTTCAGAATAACTTGTTGTATGTGTCGGCTTCTCATTTGGATGCAGCCACATACCAAGTGACATACCAGCTAAAGATCCTCACAACTGCCATGTTTACTGTGCTGATTCTTCGACGGAGTCTTTTCCCTCTTCAGTGGGGAGCGCTGGTAATTCTTCTGTCAGGTGTTGTAATGGTACAGTTAGCCCATACTGGTACACCATACTTGCCTTCTGGTGTGGAACAGAATCGATTGCTAGGATTTGGTGCTGCCCTTTCTGCTTGTGTTTTATCAGGTTTTGCAGGGATATACTTTGAGAAACTGCTCAAAAGCTCGGATATTTCAGTGTGGATGAGGAATGTTCAACTAAGTTTTTTATCACTCCCATTTGGACTCTTCACTTGCTTTATGTATGATGGAAGAACAATTCAAAATACTGGATTCTTTTTTGGGTATGACTGGTTTGTGTGGTATCTTGTCAGCTTACAGGCTGGAGGAGGACTGATAGTTGCAGTGGTTGTGAAGTATGCTGACAATATTCTGAAGGGATTCGCCACATCGTTGGCTATTGTTATCTCATGTGTTGCATCTGTGTACCTGTTTGATTTTCATGTCACATATCAATTTGTGTTAGGTGCATCTCTTGTTATATGCTCCATTTTTATGTACAATCACAAACCATCAACACAAGATGGTGAAGCCACACAGACTTCTAAAGTGTGACACACAACTTCTGTGTGTCCCGAACAGTCAATTAAAACCATTGTGCAATTACACGAACATTTAATGTGAGAGGACGTGAACGAAGTGGTATTATCATTACTGCTGCTGCTACTACTACTACCACCACCACCAACACCACCCTTACAATCATCACCACAACTTTGTTACTGCTGATGCTAATATTGTGGGACTACAGTTGCTGATTAGTTTGCTGGTTGAACATTGTATGGTTTGCTGATCACTGCTGTATCCAATTTTATTTGGGACCCATCTGTGTATCAGCTGGATAGAGCGTGTGGTAAAAACTTAAACTTAGCTTCTGATGTAAAGTTTTGAAGTCCTTATTTCAAACTTCCTCTCTTCATTGTAAAAAACTGCATAATCTATATTCTTACTGTTTATTTATATTTCTATATTTTATTGAGGAAAATTGTAGTTATAGCTGTGGTGTATTGCCTCCAGTGAATTTTAATGTACTGACCCAATTGTGTTCATAGGTGCTGAGTTTCCAGTAGAACACGTAATACAGTATCTGGCAGTTCCCAATGTGCCAAATTATTGCCTGGTATAAAACATATTTTATTTCCTAAAATTTTGTTTTTTAGGAGTCACAAAGTTGTACTTTTGTGCTTGAAACTGTGGTTAAAGAATTTACAGTTACCTGGTTTTGAGGTTTGTTTTTTATTTTAGTTTGATATTGTATGTATTTTTATTCTTTAACATGTGCTCATCAGAATGGTAGTGAATTGTCTTAGGAGGATCTTTGTGAGACATTTGGATTAAAAGCATTATATTTGTTCAGAGTGTACAGTAGTTGATGTAAGAATTTTGATACAAGTCTTACTTGTATTTGCCTGATATTTCTTTTCTCCCCCCAACATTTGGTCACACTGTAACAGGATTAATGTTTGTATGTGTTAGATGGCATGGTGTGTCCTCAGGTTGTGGATGGAGGAATGGCCTCCACTGTGGAGGGTAGCTGTGAATATACTGAATAAGCAGTTGTGGACAGTTGACAAAGGGTGCTTCTCCAGCTGGGGGGTTTTGTGAGGTGCTAACAACACCTTTCCATAAAAATGTGTCATGTTAAGAACCATTAAAAAAGTCCTGAAATTGGACTGGTACTTTGGTATGATATTTTTAAATTGTATATATTGTGTCACTGTACTGATATATTGTTGTGTACTGACGATATATAATACATTATACAAAAAAAAATTGTTAATACACAACGGGATGGCCTCTGTCAAATGTCATATATAGGTTCAGAGAGGTTGCTGGCATAATATAATTGTTTTGAATTTGAATGCACCATGTGAGGAGAAACATGATGATTCAAAAGACAGTTTTAAGGCTTATTATAGCAGATTTTCAGATTATTTTCCTAAGTACCATATGGAAATTCTCTTAGGAGATTTTAATGCAAAAGTGTGGAGAAGAGTATATTAAAACCAACAACTGAGAATGACAGTCTACATCAGAATAGTAATGATAATGGTGTTAGGCTTTGCCACATAAAAAATTTCGTTTTTAAGAGCAAGATGTTCCGCACTGAAACTTTCAGAAATACACCTGGACCTCTCCTGATGGGCAGACTCAAAATCAGATTGATCGCATATTGATAGTTAGGAGATGGCATTCAAGTATACTTGATGTATGATCTTCAGGTTCCATACAGTGCAGGGAATTTCTTGACTAGCTAAGAACCGGTTAGCTTATCAAGAAGGACTCTGTTGTATGTGCTACATCCCTTGGTAGGTGAGCACACACTTACTTAATTACTTACTTACTTACTTACTCCATGGAACAGAGTTCTTCTTGAGAAGCTAACTGGTTTTCAGCTAGTCAACAAATTCCCCGCATCGTAGGGAACCCAACAGTTCACTACCAAATTCACAATTGCCCACCACCTGTCCCTATCCTGGTCCAGCTTGATCCAGTCCATACTCCCACATCCTACTTCCTGAAGATACTAGCAAGCACTCCATGTTTAAAGTCTGCATGCTGTAGTGTTGTTTGCTTTTAATGAGGATTTTGAGTTTGACACGTGTATGTGTGTGCTAAATGAGCGACAATGTTTTTTGAGTTCTTAGAGTTTTCTTGTTGGGCATTTTGACCCATGAGGAGATCCCTATGTTGTCTCCAAATGTTGGGGGTCAGTCACCCATTGAGGCATTGCCACATCCCAGAAGAGTGGAGACCTCATATGATTTTCTGTTCATTTGAGCCTTGGTCATAATGAATTTTGTAATTTAGAGAAGTAAATTAAATATTACTGAACAGTGGATTCATATAATATATTTTATAAAGAGTACTTACATTGTGTGACAGGAATAAATTATTTCAAGTTGCTTATATTGTGAGGTTGCAGTTGCTTTCAGTATTAAAGCATACCATAAACATTCCAATTTATGTAAGTTATCTATTTGTGGGGATGGGTGTGCATGTATAAAAATTAATGTGCCAGTAAACAAAATTGCAGCCTTAACAACACGTTTTGAAAAGGAGCTATATGTTTGTGGCTACACATCCCTACAGTTCCTCTTCAACACATCTATTTTGAAAAGTGCTCAGAATGCCCCATTACAAAGAGTATGGGATTTCATTGCTCAAAACTATAAGTTACTATGTTCTGATGCAGTGCTTCTGAGTCTTTTGCTGCTCGTGTTATCCTTCGGATATTTGTCTGTTTTCGTGGCACTGTAGAATTTGAGTAAAGAACTAATATTTATAATACAAGTTCACATGTATGTAAATAATGTCAATGATGAATGAATATAAAGTGTAAAATTATTGTAAAACTGAAAGACAATGTTTTAATACAAATGTAAGTTTAAAGCTTGAATACATGTAGTGGTTTCTAAACGATAATCATTCTTCCATTCATATCATTCCAGCACACTTGGCAAAAGCTGACAGCACACCTGTTGTGGATCACTGTTCTAATTGCAGGAAGTGTAGTGTTTCTGTTTTAGGCCTGAACTTGGCTTAGGTTCTGTTGGTGGCATGTAAATTTATTTTGCATGTAAGGTACTTTACAAAGAATGTTGATTTTTTACTCAAATGTTTTATAATGGGTAATTTTTCAGGCTCTTATTTTATTATGCACAGCGGCATTAAGTTTTTATTCTAATAGTGTGAGTTTTTGCATTGGCTTATGATATAAAATAATCCTACACAAGTGACATACCCACAGTTGCTCCTTATTTTTAGTACAGTTGGCTTGTTTGTAGGTAAGCCTACAGTTTTAATTAAGTTAGGCAAATAAATGAAACTGAATATTTCAGATATAGCTCAGTGGGAATAAAGAGTTGTTGTGTTTATCTATTGAAATATTTTCTAAGCTACTGAAGCTTTCCATTTGAAATTTAACAGATTTTTAATGCTCATGGAAACAATTTGAAGTATGAGTGTTGGTCAGAAAATAAGTTTGTATGGCTTGTAGTTTTGTAACCTAAGAACCTACACTGATTTTGATTGTAACAGGGAAATTTTCCTTAATTGTTAGCCTTCTTCAGCACTGAAGAAAAATCTTGGCAGCCATAAATATGAAGATGATCATGTGGTGAAAACAGTCTCAACATGATGGCTGATGACAAAGGACAGACTTCTATCGTCAAGGAATAGAAAAGCTTGTACAGCAATAGGATAATGCCTTATTCATGGAGGGGACTGTGGGGGAAATGTATTCATTTAGAAGTACTATTAAATCAGAACTGTTCATATTAGAGCTGAAAATAGCCCAAAATATATACACTGTAAACTTACCCTAATTCCTTTAATTAACACACCAACTAATGCACACATATATCATTTAAAATTTAAAACTTTTCATTAAAACGCTCCTACATGTTTCGATCATAAGATCATCCTCAGGGAGCATACTCTGTTCCTTCCTAAAGTTAAAGTTTAAAAACACTTAGGGATTAACTTCGTTATGTTAACCTGGTGCTGTGGCAGCATGTCGTATGTTGTGTGTGGGTCGTACGCTGTTGAGATTGAGCCTGATTATGGATGTGTGTTGTGTGCTGCGTAGCATGAGACCCTCAGTTAGTTGGTGTGTTAATTAAATGAATGTACAAAATGCGCGGTGCAACATAAAGTACCGTAATTCCTTTTTTCTGTGAATTGTAAACGTAGTTTGAAGTTCTGTGTTCAGTCTGTATCAGAGTGGTCCAGTAAATGCGTTTCTTCTCACTGAGTAAAACGAATGAAATGGTGAATGATGCTCACAATTACGTCCGGTGCTTACATTTCTCTTCCTCTATGTGATGTGAATGACTGATGAAATGGTAATAAAGCAACGGATGTATTAAGACATGTTTCATTAATATACCATTCTGAGGCCATGGAAAGAAGACCCATAGATGGACCTGCTTGCTTCCCTCTCAGTATTCTAATGTACATTTGCCTCATGAAGCCATTCTTTTTGCAGGAATATTGGTAGTTAAATTACATGATAAGCAATGTTAGTGATCCTTAGATGCATCATCCCTGTTGTGTTTCATGTAAATTAGGAGGAGGTGGGTATGTCAAAACACTACTGTCTTTGTATCCCATTTATTAGGTCACAAAAATATATACTGAGAAAATAAACAGTATAAGAACATTAGTTGCTGTGCATATTTTGGGCTTTTAATGAGATATCGTCTTGCGGCTATCTATATTGAAATTAATAATATATTCGACAGGTAAAGTGGATAGAGAATACATGTTGTAAGTTTTATGAGTAAAGTGCCTTGCGTTTAAATATTTATGTTTGTTTGTACACTTCGATTGCTGTGAAATAACCAAGTGGGGACAGTAGTACTCCGTGGGAAGCTTGGGGTATCACGCTCGGGATACCTGAAGCTGATTGCGCAACGCTATTTTTGCCTATTTAATGTCCAATAAAAATGAACGACGCCCAAACGTTGCCAGTGACTCGGTTTCGGACATCTGGTAACCAAATTATATTATCCGTTGGTATCGTTTAATCTTCAAGGAACCTATCTTCTTTGAGTATAGTTCGTCACTCACCTTCCGTGGAATAGTGCGGCGATTAATTGTGCTAACCGACAACACCCGGTAAAGGCGACTACTACAATTTCTCCGTGCGTTGCTGGTATATAGCTTTCCCGGCAGATTGCAGATTGTGGACTTTTTGGATGAGCGTGTGCACCTAGCATCTAGTATGGTCGTGTGTGTTCAATATTAAACTGTAGTCTAGGGACAGGCTGTGCCACAGGTTATCGGCTTAGCAATTCCAATCACGGGCACCAAATTTGGTGTGTAATACGCTCTGTGTTATTGTGTAGTTTCAAGGGTTGGCAGTATTAAAGTTTGAATAAAATTTGAGGTGAATGTAATATGCATAGGTTCTGAGAATTTTAATTCAGTAGTGTTGTGAATATTTAACATAGCACTAAGTATAATGGAAGAGACAAACCTTGTCTGCATACCAGGTTAGAATTTAATGTGATAGTTCTTGATTACTTGTATGTCTCTCGCGTAATGGTCCGTAGTTCAGTTAGGAGGAAGGATGGATTTCGAATCAGGAAAGTGTGTATAATTTGCCGTCATACAGTAATATTTTCTGATTCAGATGTAGCTAATGCAGTACAATTTTGTGATTTTTAGGTCAAAGGTTATGTCTGGCAGACAAAGAACACATCTCTGGCTGCGGTACATACGAGAGGAATGGATATATATATTCGACTCTTGCGGGTGTTGTGAAAGTTGTAAAAGAGGAAAGGGTATTTATAATTTTTTGTTTCGTGATGTACGAGTTTGAACGCCTCGAAACCTGCACAGCGTTTTTCAGCTTATTTTTCTGTGTTACAGTCATCCATGATTCAAGTACACAGCTGCAAGGAGCAGGGCATTATCCCAGCTCCAGGGGATGTAGTAACAGCTAAGGTGAGATAGTAGCAGCAAGCACTAACTTTTATTAATAACTAAGAGGCCAGTTTAAAGATGAATACTCTAGCTGTAAGGTGTGGTGAACAGTACATAGAACCTTTTCTTCGATACTGAGATTTATGTCTGATATTTGATGAGAAGTAGCAATAAGTTCATGCAGTGCTGGCAGCCCTTATGTGTACAAACAAACAAAACAAACTCCGTGGCCTTAGTCCGCACGCGAACTATACCGACAGAGCGGCCGCCGCCGGTCGGCGAAGTTAGTGCCAACTTTTGCGGATAGAGGGGTGTCACGTGGTCAG
>Ga0123352_10017955_pt1 | contig 11273 bp, 11 predicted proteins | sample TergutLab28metaG_FD_89700 | JGI IMG/M metagenome (GOLD analysis project Ga0123352, IMG submission 89700) | Labiotermes labralis P1 segment gut microbial communities from Petit-Saut dam, French Guiana - Lab288 P1 | ecosystem: Host-associated > Arthropoda: Insects > Digestive system > Gut ... | reverse complement strand
TGATTGGTCCTTTCATTTTGGAAGGTCGTCTTACAGGAGAGGCGTACCTCAGATTTCTGCAGGAGGAATTGCCCCGACTTTTGGAGGATGTGCCTTTAAATAAATGAGGTTGTATGTATTTCCAACATGACGGAGCTCCTTCTCATTCTTCACGTGAAGTTAGAAATTTCCTGAACTCTCGTTTCCCTGGGCGATGGATAGGACGTGGCAGTCCACACAATTTGCCAGCCAGGCCTCCAGACTTAAGCCCACTGGATTATTGTGTATGGGGATGGATGAACGAACTGGTTTACAGTGTGAAAGTGGTAACACGAGATGAACTGCTTGGTCACATTTTGGATGCCGCAGACCGCATCAGAAACAGCCAGCGGAAACTACAATGAGCAACTCGCGCAGTTCACAACCGAGTGGCAGCCTGTGTTGTGGTTGGCAGTGGCATTTTCGAAAACCAGCTTTAAGCACAGATCAGTTCAAATTAAAGGTAATTTCACAAAGTTAACTTTACATTTATACTTTAAATGTATCATGTATTATGCTGGTTTATTATTTTGTTCCATTTACTGTCAATAATCGTTACCTTCTATTCCACGTTTGAAGCGGTCATAACTCCGTAACCATCCAAAATTGGACACATGTTTATATGAACTTTTTTGATCACAAAGACCTAGGAAATCACCTCCTGCAGTAATGTCCACAAGTCGTGAAACACCCTGTATATATCATTCGGCATTAAAGAGTTAATCAGAATGGTGGATCCAGTGGCAATCAGACAGGTTCATCTCCAAGTATTTTGGCTCTTCCCAACAACTTTCACTCAAACAATGCCCCAAACTTATATATTCATTTAAACTATGTAACAACCAACAAATGCACATCAATAAAATATGTTTTATCATATACTGCTATTCACTGACATGTTTTGGTTGCTTCTGTGACTATCATCACCATGTCAGTGAAGAGCAATATATGATAAAAGATATTTTACTTATGTGGATTTGTTGTTTGTTACATAGTATAAATATTCTATAATGCATGGACATGGAAAACATAAAGTTTATATTAATTTGTCCATCTCCAACTGACACTGTACAGTCTTAATTACTGAGTCACTTAAAAACCTTGGCATCTAAGAGACAAATAATATTAAAATAAATCTTCAAGAAGTAAGATACAGGGTTATGGACTGCATTCAGCACGCTGAGGATTGACAGGCACCAGAGGTGGGCTATACTGAACACAATACTCAACCTTCAGGTTCCATGTAAGGTGGACAATTTCTTGAGTAAGTGAGCAATTAGGAGCATCTTAAGACCATGGGTGGGTGGGTGGGAGGGTGAGTCATAGAGTGAATGACAAATTATGTACCCTGCAAATTTCATTCACAAAAGTCCAACTAAATGTATAATGAAATATCTGTAGAACACAGAATATACCTTTCTACTTTTGTCCATATCCTGGTTTGTATCACCAGTCTTAATGGAAGGTTTCACGGGCTGGGCTGCTGGACGAGAGTAACCCAACAGTTGCAACAATCCCTCAGCTGCTGCTCGCTTTGCCAACTTCTTATTGGGCCCTGTACCAGTGCATGAATGCTGCCCGATAGAGACCTGCATCATACCACGAGGAACGGAATACAAACACTGTATAAACACAAATTATGTAGAATTAATCATGATTCAAGGAAGACAGACAGCACTTGAATCAGAGTTTTAAAGTCATTTACTCTGAACATTTCAGATCAATATATTCATTTGTTACAGTCAACCAATTGCACAATATCATATATGTATAACAGTACAGTTATATGTATATGATATTGTGCATTTGGTTGGTAGTAATAATATTTAACTTGAATTGGGGATAGAAAATTTTTCAGTTTATAGTGATGAAACATATGAAAGGATCATTTTATCATTTTTAAAACATGTGATACAACTGACGAAAGGAAAGGCATATGTATGACATGGAATGAATATCACATAGAACAAAATGTCTGCCATCACAACAAACCTGCTTTTCAATTGTGCATACAAGACACTTTGAATTACAGTCAATACCTGATACAGCACTTCTGCTTTTTCTCTGCACTGTGTGGCATTATATTCAAGGTAAATTGGAATACTGTAAGTTTTAACTTTTCTAAACTTGTACAATTTACCTACAATGATAAAAAGATGTTAATTACATAATAACAGCGCATCAGAGGAGCACGTAATGCAGCAGTGGTGCACAGTACTTGTCAACTACCTTTACCCTTTTCTTAATAACCTCGTCCCTTGCTGCAATATTTCTAGGTGCCACTCACACAGGCATGAAAAGTGCCTATCAGCTTCAACATGTCCATCTGTCCACATGTATCAGCATGGCTCCCACTGGGCAGATTTCCATGGAGTTTGATATTGGTGACTTCCATACAAATCTTTCATAAAAATCCATATTTGCTTGAATCCAAGTTTGGTTAAAATTGGACAAAAATGTTGGGCATTTAACATAAAGACCTAAGTATGTTTTATTGTTCACAGTGACATTAATCACCATAAAAGTGCTCTCTTATAGGGAAATAGTATCAGATTGTTTATCTGTCAATCCGTCTGTCTGCACGTATCAGAGTGGCTACCAATGAACAAAATGCCACACGCTTTGATATTTGGGACTTTACGCAAATGAGCCAGTGTTACACTATATGTACACTGCCTATCTTGTGAGCATTTAACTTTTAAATGACCTCAGTTAGCATATGCATATGCACATTAAAACACTTGTCGAAATTTACCGAGGCAACAAGGAAATTTAATGCACTTTTAAAACATTCAGCATAATCTCCGTTATATTTACCACAAAATACCTTTTTTTTTTCTATAATTTTATCTTTTTTCAGATCAAATAATACTGACTTTTTCACATACCATGCACTAAATTCAAATACCAAACCAATTGTTTAAACAATCCCCCTATCCATATCACTAATGCTACCTCCAGTTTTTCATGTTTTTCACCTTTCATCTTTTTTGTTACCAGTTGCTATGCTTTCCAATGAATATATTCACCAGCCATTTTAAACGATGATAAAAAATAAACAGTGCACAGAGACTGGTGCTGAAGGGTAAATACTCCAAGTAAAATATGTGCAGAAAAAGAAAGAGGTGGGCTGCTCTCACTCTTCAGCCCATCCCCTTGCACGTGCGCACCCCCAACACGCACACACACACACACACACACACACACACACACCAAAAAAAAAAGGCAGACAGTTGGACTAAAATAACTGTAACTTCTACAATTTCAACCAAGTTTATGTCATAATTCATGTCTCTTGTTGGCTGGTAAATAGTTACCAAATGATATGACATGAGATACCAGAAGACTTGAATCTTTGCCAACATAATGTCAGAACCTCAAGTCTCATTAACTTACAACATTGTAGGCCAGTGCTGTAACACTTGCAGAATAAAAATACATGTTGTTTGAATAGCCTGAAACACAATGGATACTATACGCACTGCCTGCTTGAGAATAACAAAACAAGCAATGTACATACAATGTATCACTGAGGAGTGTTGGTGCAACCATTGTTGCAGTGGAAAAGCAAAAGTATTACATATTATGAGTGTGTATTTTAGCCTTAGGTATACAGCAAGCAATGTGCATATACCATTTTGTCATATGTGGCCTGCCCAGCTATACAACATTTTTCCACATTACCTCATAAATGGCATGATTTTTTTAAAAAGTTACTGAACATAAAATGTGTTTGGATTTTCTCTACAACTTTTGTTGGAAACATTTCTCATTCTAAGAAGAATTCAGCAAGATATGACCAAAAATGTATACTGGCCTTCATGTAAAGTACACATTATTCTTGTCAGATTTTAATAAAACTTGAATTTTCTCAATATATCTTGGAAAAACACTCAAATATCAAATTTCATGAGAATCCGTCCAATGGGAGCTGAGTTGTTCCGTGCAGAAATAGGGACGGATGGACATACATGACGAGGCTAACGGTCACTTTTCACATTTTGTGACCATGTCTAAAAAATTCTGCATGGTTCTGAGCATACGGTTTTGTGTTCCATCATGAGTCTCACACTAAACAGTGATTATTTCTTCACACAGCATCAGCCAATTTGGCTATAAAATGGTGATGCACTGTTGGGCGGGAACTGGGGTTTTAAACATTATTTAGACAAATTTTACACTTCAAAGTGTTACCTATCCCAGTAACTGACCTTAATTTGGTATTCTTTCAAGTGTTTTCAACAGATGTTAGCATCCCTACTAGCACATTAACACATTCTGGCACAATATATTGTCACTGGTTGACATTGCTGTAATGAAAATCTTGATTTAGAAACTCCCATTCTCTTTCCATTCATGAATTCCTTTTAGGAATTACACATTGTTTTGCACACCTCTTGCGCTCATTCCAAATTCATTGTGGTTGTACACGCCATCAAAAATTTCCAACAGTTGACTTGTGTTCTTCACAGCATTCTGTGGCCAAAATCCACAAGCACAAATTTCACTCCATACGCTACACCAATACCACCAGCAATGGCTACCAGACGTTTACAGGGTGTATTATAAACTGGCCCCACAGGAGGCATGCCAAGTTATTAACATTCTCGGGCTACCCATGTAGTAAGTGTTATAAAACATACCAACATCTAACAAGAAAAGAAATTTTACATTCATTGTTCCATGCATCATTATAATTGTTTCAAAATAATTACCAATACGATGACACTTATGGACTATCCTTTATTTCAGGGGTAGTCGTCATTCACTCTACATGTTTCGAGCTTCCAGGAAGCTCATCATCAGGAGTTCATTTTTCCCTGTACAGGCAGCCTCTGGCATACTGTGTAATCTTTTGCTGTATTCCACCCGTTCTCCTACATGTCGGGAACAGAACACGTAGGAGAACGGGAGGGATACAGCAAAAGATTACACAGTATGCCAGAGGCTGCCTGTACAGGGAAAAATGAACTCCTGATGATGAGCTTACTGAAAGCTCGAAACATGTAGAGTGAATGATGACTACCCCTGAAATAAAGGATAGTCCATAAGTGTCATCGTGTTGGTAATTATTTTGAAACAAGAAAAGAAATGAAGTGAAAAATATACAACCACACAGGATCTGAAGCTATACAAATATCAAATATGACAAACCTTACCCAGTGGAAAAAGCCCCCAGTATACATCGCATAGGAGGCTGGGTGATCCCACAAACTGCTGGACATTTTCAAGAAGAGATATCTTGCCCCTGCCAGGAGTTGAACTATAATTCCTCAGATGCTCAGCCCATGGCCTAGTCACTATACCAACTACACTACCCTGGCTCCCACTACAGTACATAATCAATATAGAAAGCATTCACAAAACAAAGGTGGAACAATTGCCAAAAACAATTCAGTATTTAGCAAGTTACCACTGCATTAACATAACAGTCCATGTATCTAATGCCCACCTCCATGACAAACTCCCTGCGCCGAGGCACTCCCCTCTCCTCAAGTAGTGAGTAAACAGGCTCACGCTCTTTCTTAGCCTGCTGTATCTGGATCAGCCGTGAAATTGGGTTGATATCTTCACCATACTCTGGTTCTGCCTTTTGCTCCTGAGGTACAATCATAACATGAGTACACATAGAAGTAATCTGAGTGAACTCTATATTACACAGCATTCAAACCAACCTAAGACACGTCATTTACACCATAAAATCTGAAAACTTCAGTGCAGGTTAAAACAATCCATATGTTTCAGCATAATGCAGTGCAGACACAGGCAGGAATGAGACAAAATGTTCTTCTTAATATCAGCATCAGATGGAGGTCAGCACCATGCTTGGGGTTGACAGCTGGACTTATACCCTTGTACCCACTACATATGAGGCTGGGTGGGCCCCAGGGTTGGTATAAGTGCCATGCAAAATGAAAGTGCCTGTCTCTACTGTGAACTGAAGGGTGGTCAACCTCCTCATGGGCAAGCAATAATTATACTACGTTACCACTACAGGTTGAATTAAATTCACACTCTTATTAAATCACCTCAGTCGTTCTGTCACCTAACCTTAACATTACTTACTCCATGGAACGAAGTCCTTCTTGAGAAGCTAACTGGTCTTCAGCTATTCCAGAAATTCCCGCCACCTGTCCCTATCCTAAGCCAACTCGATCCAGTGCATAACCCCACATCCCACTTCTTGAAGGTCCAACTTAATACTATCCTCCCATCTATGCCTGGGTCTCCCAAGTGGTCCCTTTCCTTCAGGTTTCCCCACCAAAACCTTGCATACCCCTCTCCTCTCCCCTATACACACTACGTGCCCCACCAATCTCATTCTTCTCGATTTTAACACCGAACAATATTGAGTGAGAAGTACAGATCATTACGCTCCTCAATATGTAGATTTCTCCACTCCCCTGTCACCTCGCCCCTCTTAGGCCCATATAATCTCTACAACAGCCTATTCTCAAACACCCTCAGCCTATGTTCCTCCCTCAATGTGAGCAACCAAGTTTCACACCCATACAAAACTACAGGCAAAATTATAGTTCCATACAGCTTAATCTTTACATTTTTGAATAGCAAACTGGAAGACAAAATACCCTGCAGTGAATGTTAGCAAGTATTCCCTGACTTCAGTCTACTCTTAATTTCTTCCTAAATAGAATTTTGTTTTGTTTAGGTTTTTCCCAAATATTTGTAACCATAATTAATGGGAAAACATTAAATCAAGGAAGATTAAATGGAAATAAATATATTCTTGCTATGCGCAATAACAAAAATAATTCTGACAGGTTTCATTACGTGGCGTGATACCAATGAAACCACACTACTGTAAATAATCTTTTCAGTAAAAAGGAATTCCCATCCCACCCTCCAAAAAAATCAACTGAAATAAATATTAATATAAGAGGTGAAGAAAATCTGACCACATTAAATTAGTTCCAACAGCCATATACATAACTTAGTCCCTTCTCACTTCTCATTCATGTTGCATAAAATCAATTAAAAAAACCTTAAAACTGCCAGAGTATCAAGCAAACAGAAGAGTCCACATTCCCAGATAAAAGAATTCTTGGGAAACTGAAACATTACAGGGTGTATGACTAATAAAACCTTCCATGAATCTTCACCACTATTGCCTGGCAATCAGATTATGAAGTTCTTTTGAACAATACAAATATTCTGATATTCTCATATATGTTTACATAAATTTTGTCATAGCTAACCTGCTGATATACCTTGATGAGATTGCGCGTTTTCTTTTTTCCTGGGTTGGCTTTACGCTTGAGACGGGCCATACTCGCAGCCATGTTGGTGGGTGACTGGGGTGGTAACTTCTTAAGTTCGTCCAACATTTTTTCTGCTGCTCGTTTCTTAGATACCTAAAACATGACCACCACATGTAATTCAACAATGAGCAAATGAAAGTTCAGACAAATGGCAAACAGCTTACATATCAAAATTTAACGCTAGGTGGAAAGGAATTATTTCAGTGTCTGGAGAATGTCAGTCCATAATTTTCCAACATTTCTAAGAGCAACAAAAACGTGTGCCCATACAATGATTTTTTCAAGTATCAGCCACAGGCATATCATTTCCTTAAAACGGGGTAACAAAACAATATTCATGTGTTCCATGTCTGTGCATTAAAGGATGTTTTATGTGACATTTGTTGATTTGTCTACAAGTATTAAGTTATATTTTTTTTTCAAACTTTCGCCATGTTCCGAATATTGTATTCTTTCATTTGGGTGATTCCCCAGCGACTAAATGCAGATGCTGGAGAATCACCCAAAAGAAAGAATACAATATTTTGTTCATGAAAGCAAATTCCTTTGTTTCATAGCTTATTAAAATGACACTTTCTTTACTGCACAAGATTAACAAAAACTGCAAAGGATGTGGAAACAAGTATGTAAGGCCAATTTTTTTAAAGCAGTACCATGTATTCTAGTACTTGCCTGAAAAACAAGAAAAGAAGAAGAAGAAGAAGAAGAGGAAGAACAACAACAAGAACAAGAACAAAAACAAGAGCAAGAAAAAGAAGAGATGAGGAAAAAGAGGAAGAGGAAGAAAAAGGAAGAAGAGGAAGAGGAGGAGGAAGGAGAAGAGGAAGAAAAAGAAGAGGCAAAAGAGGAAGAAGAGGAAGGAGAAGAGGAGGGAGAAGAGAAAAGGAAGAGGAAGAAGAGAAGAGGAAGAGGAGGAAGAGGAGAAGAGGAGGAAGAAGAAGAAGAAGAGGAGGAGGAAGAAGAACAACAACAACAAGAACAAGAGCAAGAAAAAGAAGAGAAGATGAAAAAGAGGAAGAGGAAGAAAAAGGAAGAAGAGGAAGAGGAGGAGGAAGGAGAAGAGGAAGAAGAAGAAGAAGAAGAGGCAAAAGAGGAAGAAGAGGAAGGAGAAGAGGAGGGAGAAGAGAAGAGGAAGAGGAAGAAGAGAAGAGGAAGAGGAGGAAGAGGAGGAGGAGGAAGAGGAAGAAGAAGAAGAAGAAGAAGAAGAAGAAGAAGAAGAAGAAAAAGAAGAAGAAGAGGGAGGAGGCAGGAGGGGGAGGAGGATGATAAGGAGGAGAAGGAGAAGAAAAAATAGAGAGAGTCAAATCCCATTATCTAGCCTCAAGTGTGGAACTTTCGAACTATGAAGCAAGAGCGCTAAGTGAAGATTCAAGTCTTCTGGAATATGACCCATTTTGATTTACCAACTGACATGGTGTCGTATCCCCACAACACTTCAGTCTTGGCACCACTATCAGGACCTCAAATCCCAACAAAAGTGCAGTGTTAAGTATTATCAATAAGGAATCCATGTTTCTGAAAATGATTTATGCACATCAAATTCCATACAGATTATTTTGAACACTAAAGCTGTCTTGATGACTACATCTGCAGCTGGGTTACACATTGTCAACTGAATGGAACAGATGTGAACAGAACTCATAAAGTTTACTTTCTCACAAATCTTGGTCTGTTAAATGTTCTGTTTATTGGGGGAAGAATGGTTTATAAACCAACAGTAAATGCACAGCTCATTATGACAAGCAGGTCTCAAGTGTATGTGGTCACAAAGTTCTGCACCACTGCCACATAATTCTTCACTTTTCAATAATACTACATACCAAATGTGTTGTGGGCTGGGATAATGTAGTCAGTATAGTGACTTGCTCTGGGCTGGACTTTCCAGGATCATATCCCAGTGGAGGTGAGGATTTCCACACACATCCAGACCAGCCCTGGGGCCCACCCAGCCTCCTATACAATGGGTATCGGGTCTCTGCCAGAGGTAAAGCAGCCAGGGCGTGGCAATGATCACCCATCCCCATCTATCACTCTGGGCCTTCATGCCCTGTTCTAGGGTGAACTTTACCTTTACATTTATCAAATGTGCAAGGAAGTCTACATAGTGCTGCCATAAGTTGTTACAACTTTCATGCTGTCCAAAGCTGAAGACAATGAGGCGGGTGGGGTCGTAAGGATGGTGTTTTTGGACTACTGTCCCTTCAGGTACTTGCGCCAAGGCAGTTTGCTCTCGTCTGTCACAGCGCAAACACGGAGTGGGGTGTCAAGTAAAACGAATGTGCCTGTGATTGCCCTTCCCAATCGTGGAAAATCTTATTCTCAGATTTTCAAACCCTTAAAACCATTGAAAATTTTGTGAATGTTCATCTATCTGGCAATTAAACATTATAAGTAACTCTGGAGGTCTGAAGACAGGGCTCATTCAGGACACCTGAAAAGTGTGAGGGCTGATTCCGCTACCAAAAGAGTACGGGAGCAGATTCGCTGAAATCCACTCTGGAAACAGAAGATCATGTCCTGAAAGCTGAACATATCGACCCAATCAAGTCGTGCCTCATTAGGGATGATCTACACATGACAGTGCACCTCCGCTTAAAGGGACACCTCCTTACTCCTGCTTTGAAGGAAATGTGATGGACAAGAGCAAAGTGTCTCCTCCAGTGGCATGCCGAGAACAGGCATGAAAACATCCACTTCACAGACGAGAAAATTTTCACCATCAAGGAGAAATACAACAACCAGTACAAGATTTATGCTCAAACATCCCTTGAGGTGCATTCTGAGGGTGCAGGTGGCCATTACCCTTCATACGTCATGGTTTGGTGGGGGGTGTCCTATCAGGAGGTGACACCTCTTCATTTTTGCGAGAAAGGTGTAAAAACTGGTGCCCAAGTGTACCAAGAGGATGTGCTACAAGGAGTTGTGAAACCTCTTAACATGACTGTCTTCAGTGGTCAGAACTGTGTCTTCCAGGAAGACTCAGCTCCTGCCCACAAGGCCAAGATGACTTGGGAGTGGCTGCGGAGGAACGTTCCGGCATTTATCAGCGCCGAGGTTTGGCCCTCGGGGAGTCCAGACCTCAACCCCCAGAGCTATAACCTGCGGGTTGTTTTGGAGGCCGTGGCTTGCCGAAAGCGTCACAACAACCTGGACAGCCTGAAGAGATCCCTCTTGAAGGCAGCGGCAGAGAACCCCCTGGAGACAGTGTCTGCTGGATTGCAGAGTGGCCAGAGAGTTTCAAGGCTTGCGTCTGGGCATAGGGGGCCATTTTGAGTGACATTATTATAAATAAAATCTTAAAACTATTGATAATAAATTATTTGGCTTGAAAAGTGGATGTTCGGTTTCATTTTCCTTCTAGGTCACAAAATCCTTGTAACAAAACTTATGGCAAGACTATGTAGTCTTTCTTCATAGACAATTCCAAGTTCCAAGCTGTATATTTCATTAGCTACCATTCTAATACTGTAAATATATATGATATATATATATATATATATTCATTAACTGCAATTGGGTTGACACCCGGTGGCAGTGGTAGAGTACACATTTACACACAAAGAATACACAGAATAACACAATGAAACACAGTACCCACAAACAAAATGAAATGAACATTTTGCAGACTGTCATGGTACTGTTCCAGTAAAACATATGTATCCGTAAGACCAACCGGTTGATTCAAATATAAAAATAGCTAGTTAATTCTGAGAAGCATAAAAATTATAAAAATATACATCATGTGCAAAAATTCCGAGCTTTTAATACAAATCAAGTGCTGCATATAGTAACTCTTGTGTTTTTAACTGTTAAATGGTGCTAATCACTCCTACTGTCTCTCCCCCCCCCCCCCCCCCCCCCAACACCCCCACAACCCCCCCCCCCCGCCCCCCCCCCCACACAACAACACCACCCCCCCCCCCCCCCAACCCCACACACCCCCCCCCCCACACCCCCCAAACCCCCCCCCCACAC
>Ga0123352_10017953_pt1 | contig 11274 bp, 6 predicted proteins | sample TergutLab28metaG_FD_89700 | JGI IMG/M metagenome (GOLD analysis project Ga0123352, IMG submission 89700) | Labiotermes labralis P1 segment gut microbial communities from Petit-Saut dam, French Guiana - Lab288 P1 | ecosystem: Host-associated > Arthropoda: Insects > Digestive system > Gut ... | reverse complement strand
TCGAGAGGGTGGAAGGGTTTAAATATTTGGGAACAACTTTAACAAATCAAAATTCTATTGCAGAAGAAATTAAGAGCAGATTGAGGTCAGAAAATGCTTGCTATCATTCGGTGCAGAATCTTTTGTCTTCCAGGTTGCTATCCAAAAATTTAAAGATCAAGATATATAGAACTATAATTTTGCCTGTTGTTTTACATAGGTGTAAAAGTTGGTCGCTGACATTGTGGGAGGAAAGGAAGCTGAGGGTGTTTGAGAACATGGTGTTGAGGAGAATATTTGGACCTAGGAGGGACGAGGTAACACGGGAATGGAGGAGATTGCATAACAAGGAGCTAAATGATTTGTGCCCCTCACCCAATATTGTTGTGCGGGTGATAAAATCGAGAAGAATGAGATGGGCTGGGCATGTGGCTTGTATGGGTGAGGAGAGGGGGTGTGTAGGGTCTTGGTGGGGAAACCGGAGGGAAAGAGGCCACTGGGGAGACCTAGGCGTAGATGGGTGGATAATATTAGGATGGATCTGCAGGAGGTGGGATGTGGGTATATGGACTGGATTGGGCTGGCCCAGGATAGGGACAGGTGACGGACGCTTGTGAGTGTGGTAATGAACCTTCGGGTTCTGTGAAATGCAGGGAATTTCGTGACTAGCTGCAAACCAGTTAGCTGCTCAAGAAGGACTCAGCACCATGGAGTAAGTTGTTTGTTTGTTTGTATGTTTGTTTTGCAACCCTCAGTATATCAGACTGTAGAATGTCAAATGTTAGGAGGAAGGTTGAGTGATACATGTGTGATATACAGTTCTAGAATTTAACAACAGGCATTTTTAGAAAATTTGTTGTGCACCAAATTTAATCATGAATATTTGTTACTGATCCCACATACTTAAGTTGAAACTCCATTTGTAAAAAGAAAATACCTGTTGAGTCCATGACAATGCCTCCAGCTTCTGTAACAATTAATGCTCCAGCTGCCACATCCCAACACTGGAGTCCATCTATATGGTATGCTTCAGCCACCCCCATTGCAACATGACAAAGTGCAAGAGCTGCTGAACCCAGTACACGGATGCTGTGAAACATACAAGTGTTATACCATATAGTAGTACTCTGTTTATCAACTGATGATTTGCAGAGTTTTGTTTCACTTGGACCAGTCTGCAGATTGTGGCACCATTATATTTTATGCCCTTCTGCAGCTTATGGCATTGTCATTTTTTTAAATTTTATTTTAGGAATTGGAAGTTTACATTAAATATCAGCACATTTTGCAGAGTTGTCTGACAGTACAGGAGTTTTCACAGACTTACATTATTACATATGACCTCTTGTAGTTTCTGTAGTACTGATCTAATGTCTGGACTATAATTTATGCTGTACAGTATGAGACAGATAGTGTATTGGTCTTCAGAAAACCTTCTGGTGTAATGGGATCCATTTTGATTTGTTCTGACAGTATAAATTTTGCAGCTTTGTTACAAATTAATTGACAGGAACTGTAAAGTTTTCTTACCCATGTGCTACTGTGATGCATGCTTCTGTCCTTTTCATGATGCTGTCCCTCAGGCTTGGGATACATGCAAAAGATGACTCCAAGTACACAAGTGACTTGCACAGTTCTGAAAACAGATTGCATGTGTTACCACTGCTCATTGTACTAGCTACATGAGGGAGCAACTCAACACTGTAACATGTGCAGTTGATTTCATGTCTTTTGAAATGAACTAAACTTTATTGTGCATGTTACATAGTTTAACATACCCACTTTGTTTATATTACTTCTGTATGTCTAGTGCCTTTATTCATCAAAATGTAACCTCAGACGTTAGAGAATATGTGCATAGCATACTTCCAGCACATTTTCTGTCATGTCACAAACTATAAGACATGGAATGAATGTATTGTGCCTAAAAATTTATTTTCTTGCATGCATACATTCAAATTTTTCCTGCAGCAATCATTTAGTGAGTTACATTTGGGATATGTGCAGAAATGAATATAAGTGTTCATGGAAAGAGTTTAACTAAAATTGGAATGTTTTGACAAATTTTGTTAAAATTTGGCAGTACCAAATTTTTTTAAGATTTATTAAGCAATTTTTGAGTTGTTACATGAGGATATACAGGTAAGTGGCAGGTAAGTAGGCAGTTATGGCAAAATATGGTCATTTATGAAAGTTATTGTTGTGAATATGTCAGAAAAGGTTTTTTTAGATTTTCTGATCCAGTACATGTACTGGTGACAGATTTGCATGACATTCTGTTTGCATGCATACTGTCAGCTGTTCATGTAATACACACAATAATTTTTGACTTGATGTCATAACTTCTGGAGCTTATTCCTGTGGCCATTTCCTGTCAGAAATATCGCACAAACGTATGGCTTATTTTCAACAATTATGGATTTATTAATACTTGAATGTTAAAAAATGTGGAAGCAAATGAGGCATTTACATAAAGTTGGTTTTGTTGGATTTACAGTAAATGTTCAAAATAATGACCATTAGTATTGGTACACATCCTGAAATATCTGTGAATTGAGTGTGTAGCTCACATTATACCATTAGGATTGCCTTTTAGACACATGTAAGCACCTAAATGTAACAGCAGTGGACCTTGTGCTTTAACATCTTATTAGTGCAGCAGATCTTTCGTGTACCCCCAAAGATAAAAATGAGGGGGGTTGCAGTCTAGTGACCTGAATTATCAAAGTTATGAAACACCATGACTGATCTGTCTACCATAGAAGTGCTCATGTAGATATATTTTCACTGCACAGCTAAGTGTGAATGCACTCTTGTCATGTTGCACATACAAATATAATCACATTCAGAAAAGTTAAATTTCAAGTTTTCCCTGTCCACACTGTGAAGGCACATCAGTGAGTAGAAGTGGTAACTCCACTCATTCTTAACCTGGGTGCTACTTGATGGAGGTGTGTAGTTAACATCACACCCCAGGGGCTTTATCTTAGGGAATGAACCCTCGTACCCATTGTATAGGTGACTTATGGGCCCAAGAACCAGTCCAAACATTTTGGAGACAAGAACAATCTTTTTCCTCTACCAGGATTCTAACCCCACACTGTCTAGCTTTTTGCCTGAGCACTTTACCACCTACACTACAAAGGTACATTTATCAACAGGTGCCCCACCGGGATTCGAACCCTGGACTCTATAGCCTAGTTGCTGTACCACATGCACTCCCCCCAGTTCCGTATGTTTGTAAAGGTACATATATCAACAGGTGCAGCTCTTGCTCCACCGGAATTGGAACCCTGGACTCTAGCCTGTAACCTAGTTGCTGTACCACATGCACTGTGCCCAGTTCCATTTGTCTGCACACGTACATTTATCAATAAATGCGGCTGTAAATCACTGTGCACATAAAATCTTTAGGTATAGTGTTGAAAAGCCTGCATAAGTTTTATTGACAGTATTCGGTACTGTCTAGCTGAGAATGATCAAATGGCCAGTGGGTGTAACTGTTACTTACCATCAACATTTGAGGTCTGTATCACTTTGTTGTTGAGGTAAGAACCATGGCCCTTTATTGCAGTGAACATCTGGTCTAGAATTGGGTTGTATACTATACCAATCACTACCTCCTTCTCTATGCTCAGAGCAATAGAGATGCATGTGTGATGGAAACCGTGTACAAAATTTGTTGTTCCATCTATAGGGTCTATGATCCAAGTGGGTTCACTTGTCAGAAATGGTGTTGTTTTCTGTTCAGAGTTGGTTTCTTCAGCAATGAATCTGAAAATGTTCATATATCAGAAATTAGGCTGTTTTAGTTGTAGTGTCTGTGTAGCATTTCTCATCACATTCAAATTCCAAATTAAAGTCCACAGATTTACAAATGTCACACATTGTTGTCTTATTCTCTACTAATATATCTGACCTGTTGCCTGTAATTTTTTGGTCTACAAGTGTTGCTATATCACAATATAGCCTATATATGTTTTCCATAACATCACGTTGTTGTTTGTTATATAACTTAATTTTATTTCATAATATAAATTTTTCTGCAGATTGTTGGTACATATTTTTGACACAATGCTTGTCTTGTATTCTATTCCGTTTTGGATAATTAACATGTGACATCGAACAACACCGTCAGTTCTACAACCACTACATTTCCACCATCACCAGTGCTGCTGTTTAAGGAATACTTTGATTTTAACATATTTAAGGGTAATTACAGAATATCCACGTGATTCTTGAAGATTTTGTTATGCAAAGATGTACTTACTTGTGTGATGGGAATTTTTCTGAAATTTGCCTTACAAGAACTTCCTCTACCCTTTTGTCATACTGTGTTACAAGGTCCCATGAACCGAGCTTGGTGTTGACATCTTTGGTCCTGGCAATGCCGTCCTTTATGATCTGCAGATGAAAATGTAATATTATCATGGCTTGGATTGTTATGCATTGACTGCTTACAGAACTGAGAATATATTCCCATCCTGACAGCCAGGGGTGCACAACTTTTCCAAAAAATCTAGAAGTTGACTGAAAATTTTGGATGCCGGCAGGGTGACATGAAGCTTGTTCCATACATATAGCACACAAGTATTAGGTGTCATAGTACAAAAATTTAGTTGCGCAGGCAACCTGGCGCCCAGGATTTGTCCACCCCTGCCCAAAACCTTTGTAGAAGTATTTTGTGACTGTCCATGAAGATTACAAGTCTTTGGTTGCCAGATTATTTTAATCGGGTGTGTTAATTTATGGCATTTATCTTTATCACTTTAAATTGGAAAGATATAAAAAATTTTATTTTTTGTTTTAAAATAGAACATTTTGTCAAGGAATTTATTGGAAAGTGAACTGTGTTTGCAGTAATGCAGCGAACTAACACTAAAATGTGATAATAATAATAATAATGTAACTTCATAATTTCTGACGTTCATTTTCCTGCGTTACGCAACCTCACAGAGAACAAATTTTGTCCATTACAAATACCAATTAGTTGTTGCTATTAGGAAATAATTGCTGTGTTTGTTCAGAGAATCGTACCAAAACCCATACATACACACCGGTGGACAAAATGCAAAGATTTTTAATGTTAAAGCAGCTGGAACATACAGCAATAACTGTGCTTTAGTGCAGACATGTCAAAATCGTTGGTGCGTGCAGGCCGCAGTATGATAAGGTATTTGAGTTTGGGTCGGACTAGAACAGTGTTTCTCAACTGCCGGGCCGCGGCCCGGTACCGGGCCCTGGCATCAATTATACCGGGGCGCAAGAGGTTCTCCTGGAATTTGTCATTTTAGTTTTCTAAGCAATTTTCATGAATGTTTTATAGTGGCAATATTCCGAGGAGAATAATATTCGTGAATGTGTCAAAAAACTCAGACCCAGATGTTGTCCTGAGGAAACTACAATATGCTACAAGATTTCATTAGTCCAGTGACTGATAACTAATTTAAATTTATTTTTATATTTGTCAGCATGCCACACCGTATACATAAGTGTACTAATATTCTTTATGATTATGCCACAATTAACTATTAATACTTATGTTAGTTTAATGTATGAACTTTAAAAAATGGAAAGGTATTTACGAGTAAAATTGTTGGGACCGGGCCCTCGTATTATGAAAAAAAGATTTTACCGGGCCGCGGTCTCACATAGGTTGTGAAACACTGGCCTAGAAGACCAAGGAACGTTCCGATTCCTGAAAGGGACAAGAGATTTATGTCAGTGGTTCACAGCGTCCTACCCGGTCACTGGGTACCAGGGACGCTTTTCCCGGGATGACAGCGGTTGCGATATGCAGTTGACTACTCACCAGCATCACGTACCGAAGTTAACAGTTAGTGGAGCTCTACCCCCATTTCTCCCATGTCCTTTTGGCAAATACTGGAACAACTGTACCATTCAGTGCTTGTTTTTCTGTCCATGCATATTTGACATGTTCTTTTACCACACAAAACAGTTGTCAAATAGCTTGCTTTGTAGGTAATCCATGTTGCAAATGATTGATGAAAAGTTGATAAATACTCTTAAGGAAGTCGCCCACATTCCTGGAATATTAGGTTTTATTATCATGTTCACAATAGCCACCGCCGTTCGTTGTCCAGACTAGTTGAATGCATTCCCAACGCCCAACATTCAGTTCCCTCAAGAGCAGTTTAATAAAAATCTAAATGAATAAATTTCACGAAATTGAGTTTTGCGTGTTTTAGTCAGTTTAAAACTCGGTCCTTTCACCTAAGGAAAGAGTTTAATGTCCCGCGTGTGTGCTTCGTTTCCCATCCACGTCTCCCTGTGTATCGTCACCTGTCGACATTAAGTGAAGAATACAAATTGTGAAGCTCCTAGTTGCTTAATTCTTTTTTACCATCCTCTCCTCTGGGTTACAATGTGCAGTGGTCGTTATTCACCTTATAACCTTTTAGAAGTCAGGCGCATTTCGATGCGTAAATTCGCGTTATTCTTGGCGATCATCAGTATTACTTACAGAACATACGTTTGGTAATTTGTTAATTTCATTACCAGCTGTACGCTTTTAATATCTTTGTCATTGTCAGTTCTTTTTTACAATTAAAATTTAATGTTACAGTTTGTTTATACTCCCCTGCTGGTTATAAATAACAACACTACAAAGCCCAGCAGCAGTTATTAAAATAAAGCTGTATCGTGCCCTGTACATGTTAATTACGGTAACGCTAGTGTCACTGAGGATGACGTGACTTGGGCCTTGAAACGCTCAAGGCTGGTGAATGATCGTAAAAGATAGGAGGACTCTTCGACATGCCGGTAAGCTTGTTATATCCAAGCCACGCGGCATGCCGAGGATAAATTTTCGTCTACTTAAGCCCAAACTTTCTCAGGACCGCGTTTTCAGGTTCCCACTGTCAATGTTCATCCATTAGGGCAATGGTTCTCGGCTCTGTAGTGATCGTGGCACGTTTAGAATAGTCGTTTCTATTTTCACAGCACGCTGTATTTGTTACAAAGTTATTCATATTATGAGTACACTTTTTTGTAAAGTATAAAGTATAATGACGTTTTGTGCGAAATGTAAAAAGATTAAGTAAATGCAGTGGTACACTTCGCATAATGAAGCCCCCTCCGCTTAGCAAAGGCAAAAACTGTTAGTTTTCCCAGTCCATACCACGAAGGCATATAGGGATGTATAGCTCCACTCGTTCTTAAGCTGGGTATTAGATAATTATGAGCAGTCAACTCGTCGGTCGATTTACGCCCTGGTTAGACCCAAGAGCCAGTATGGACGTTCTGGAGAAGAGAAAAATATCATGCCCTAGTGGGGTTCGAACCCTGGATCGTGCCTTTAGCCTAGTGGCTATACTGACTACGCTCTCACGGTCCCCTCAGTGCAGCAGCGAATTCCTTGTATCCCCACGCCCTTAACTTTTTGTGTAAGCATGCGTATAGCAAGCAGCATCTTGGTCAGTTTTCTGTTTATAGATTTTGAATTTATACCTTTAATGTTACATAATCATGCTTCTGTTTAAAGCCTTGCATTCACACTTGACAAAAGTTCATGGTACACCATAGTGCATCGGCACACTGGCTGCGAACTACTGTGTTGTGGCGATGACCACATTTTACGCTTATCTAAAATAGGTACAATTGAGTGCAGTTTTTTAAACTTTGTTAAGGCGTTTGTGTAGGTTATAGGGAAATTTCATAAAGTGGCTGCAGCTTCCGAACGTTTGTGAGCAGTGTCACGTCAGTGAATATGAATTTCAGTACGCAAATTGAGTCAGGAATGGCAGGAATATATCACTTCAAGTCTACACAGTCCACAGCTGACAGTGTATTTTTCATAAAGTTAGAAAAGAAAAACGCTAGACAACTGACAGCACCGGTCATTGGATAAGTAAATCTTAATCATGCGAATTAGCAAACCCGATTTAAAATTTTGGAAGTCATGGAGGTATAGAGGCTTTTCAGCATTGTAAACGTGGAAATCTGTTCGTATTGTGAGAAATCTTAAGCATATCTTGTGCACAGGTTTAAATTAGGTGAATGAAACTTACACATGAGGGCAGTACTTCCCTCACATATACGCCTGACAGAAGGATTTGGAAGACATGCGTACGTAACGGTTGGGCTATAAATTTAAAGTGCAAATGGTAGTGGGCCAACTCATATAATACAAGCGCCGTTTTTTCGTATTTGTCAAAACGTGTCAGAAGGTAATTTGTGCCCTTAAGTAAAATAGCACTTAAAATGATAATACAAATCAAAGTGGCTACACAAATTTAATGTATTGTAATATGTTCTATCTTCCGTGCATTAATCAGATCCATAATATATAGATAACCAACCAAATGCACTTCAATATGTAGGGTGTAAAGTATTCACTATATTCTTACTAACTTATTTCGGCCGCTGTTGCTGCCATCTTCAGGGTGGTTATTATTACAAGAATAGAAAGTTCGGAGTGTGGTTAGCTGTGTCGCCGCCACTCCGTAACAGTTAAATATTATTATTACTTCTGTTTAGATTGTATAAGTAATTTAAATATAGGTTAAAATATAGGTTTCATGTAGTTTGTTCGTCATCAATAGGCCAAGTAGTTTTGGACCCTGTCACATACGGAGTTTTTCTTGCTTTTTTTTTTTTAACTTACGAAGAATATGCCTGTAAAATAAAGACAGAACGGCAACCCATACACGACATGTGGACAGGTCAGGATAGCCGAGTCAAATACCTTTTCTTGTTTCAAAAGTACCAGGAGAATGTGTGAACGTCTGCAGGCCTTACCTCTCCTGCTCTTCGGGTTATTCCGAGGACGGCTTTGTAGTAATGATCGACGTCGTGTTTCATTTTCGTGTGTACCTCCCAACCCCTGATTCTGAAGACTGCTTTGTCAAGCCCGTGTCATCAGCTAGATATCCTGTGGAAAGTCCCCCCACCCGTCTCTCCGGCATGTCGTTTATGTGGCGGTCATAAACCTGCCGCAAATGCCTTGTAACTTTCCTTTCGTATCACACTACGGATGCTTGTAGTTTTATATAGCCACAGAATACGTAACAAAACATTTTTTTTTGTAAACATGTATAACATGCGTGATAACAGCTGACGTTCCTGATTTTACATACCATGTTGTGGGATCTGTTGAAGTTAGGAATTTTTGCAGTCGTTTTTCAATGTTGCAACGACTGTTTTGTTCAGAGTATTTGTCACATCTCATGTCTTTGTTTTGTAGCAGTGGCGAATCCTTATCCGGAGGTCAGGCCTACCGAAACGATACCGTGCCGCATGGTATACCGTTCCGTCAGACCTGACCTGACCTGACCGCTTGTCTATAACTCACTTTTAGTTACCAACATTGTGTTTTAATTTATTAAAAAAAATACGGAGTTCTTCAATGATTCCTCAGAGTGGAAACTTTTCCTATGTCGTTTTCTGAGTCTGGAAAAGTACAAATGTAAACTTAAAGACTGTTGCATGTTTTTATCTCACAATAATTCGGTGGTACCATCCACTGTTAAGTTCATTAAACTGGCATTTTTCCCAGCAGTGTAGCTGTTTGTATCATTCGGATATAATAATGCACGGTAGTTCGTCTTTAACAGAACCAGCCGACCCAAGTTCGGAATATGTACCTCAATTTTTGGTACTGTGTACTTGCTCTACCCCCTTTACGCCAACACGTTTGCAGTCTTTCGTGATTTACAAATCGACAAAACAACAGTGGGTTATCCAAAGACGTTTATAGTGTCTGTATCGCATTGTACATTGCAAATAATACTAGACAGATATAATCATTACTAGTAATTATAAACATACTTTTCTAAAATACAAAAATTGGCGTAACTCCAATGTAGGCGAAATTATTGGGAATCATCATTGTGGGTTTCGACGTTATAGATCGACCACTTATCAGATATTTGTAGACATCAGGAAGATTTATGATTAAGTAGGAGGGAAGATTTTCTCAATAGAAAGGGGAGCAAAATCCGTCAACCACAACTAAATTTATATTCGTTTTATTTCTTGCTACATTTTTCGGCTCTAGTGAAAAAAGCCATCACCAGGCATTTAAGAATGCATAAAGAAAGGTAATTAAATGCAACCCAATTTTATAAAGATCTCAGCTATCTGAAAAATGTCGTTTTAATGGATCGTATTTAATTTTAGACCGAGTGGACGTAGACGAATTCGAAGACCTTTGGACTAGTGACGAATGGTGATTATGACGATGATGATGTATTTAAATATCTTTCTTTTTGCATTTTAATTGCATTGAGGCCGAAACACATGGAAATAAATAAAACTTATATAAATCTAGTTGTGGTTGGCGGTTTGTACTTCCCGGTTTACTGTTCAAGTATGACAACGGGATGTCTTTGATAAAGAGAAGATTTGCACATTATTCCCATTTAGTATGGTACACACTTGAAATTACCTTGTGCAATTAAAATGTATCTAAATTGGTATAGTCCTTGTAGGTAAACACATGTCCGATACGTTTCCTGCTCAGAATGTTCAGAAACAAAAAGAGAAGTTCTGTCCCGTTTGTATTCCATATTTGCTTTAGACTATACCCAGACAGGTGAAGTCTGCATGGTGTACACGGGAACAACTTTGACTTTCCCTTTAGAATATACCGTGAAGAAGGTCCTAAAACCAGAAGGAACTGAAAGTAATTAGGCAACATCAGCTTCTGGTCTGCGGTGATGACCTTAATTTATCGGTCGGAATCATAAGGGAAAATATAATTTCTGTCAGTTGGCCAGATAGCAGGTTGGCCTATTAAGTGAATGCAGAGGCAATTAAGTCTGTGTCTTGGTGACAGTAAGTGTGTTGATATCTTGCTGCCACAGTGCTGGGCAGAGTCACCAAAATCACAATATAAAAGTTGCTGATTGATCCTTTTCAAAATGTAGCAGATTTCAAAAGTTTGGGTGCGAAACTAACAAATTAAAGTCGCCTGCACAAAGACCTTAAATTCGGGGAACGTCACTGGTTGTCTTAAATAGGCAACTGTGTTAGGCGCGTTCGCAAAATTGCGAAAAGCGACTATTAGCTTCGTCGTGTCTGTCCGTCCGCCCGCATCGAACAAGTCGGCTTCCACTGGGCGGATTTTCATGAAATTTGGTATTTGAGTATTTTTTTCGAAAATCTCTCGAGAAGATACAAGTGCCATTAAAATTTGACAAGAATAGGTGGTACTTAATATGAAGAACAATATAAATTTTTTATCATATTTTTGATCATATCTCGCTCAGTTATTCTTAGAATGTTAAATGTTTCAGACAAAAGTTGCAGAGAAAATCGAAACACGCATTTTTT
>Ga0123352_10017951_pt1 | contig 11274 bp, 12 predicted proteins | sample TergutLab28metaG_FD_89700 | JGI IMG/M metagenome (GOLD analysis project Ga0123352, IMG submission 89700) | Labiotermes labralis P1 segment gut microbial communities from Petit-Saut dam, French Guiana - Lab288 P1 | ecosystem: Host-associated > Arthropoda: Insects > Digestive system > Gut ... | reverse complement strand
GGTAAAAAGCGCCCACACCGCCTTAAACGAAGCGGACGCGATTGTATATCTAGTAGAGCCTCGGGAAAAAATCCATGAAAACGATACTGCAATTATGAAAAGCCTTGCAGATGTAAAAACCCCTATATTTTTAGGCATAAACAAAGTAGATACAGTAGATAAACCAAAGCTGCTTAAGGTAATGGAACTCTATAACAATGCTTTTCCGTTTAAAGAAATAGTACCCCTGTCGGCCCTAACCGGTGAAAACACCCAAGCATTGTTAAAATCCCTGAAAAACACCATAGAACCCGGGCCTATGTACTTCCCAGAAGATCAAATTACTGATCAACCAGAAAGGCAAATTACAGCAGAAATAATCCGAGAAAAAGCACTAACCTTCTTGCAAGAAGAAATCCCTCACGGCCTGGCTGTTGATATCACCGGCATGAAATCTCGTAATCCGGAGGATCCCGACGCACTAATTGACGTAGGAGCTACAATTTTTTGCGAAAGAGATTCCCACAAAGCAATAATAATCGGCAAACGTGGAGAAATGTTAAAAAAAATCGGCTCTTCTGCAAGGCGTGACATACAGAATCTTTTAGGCTCGCCAATTTTCTTAGAAATTTGGGTAAAGGTAAAGAAGAACTGGCGGGATAGCGACTTTTTATTAAGAAATTTCGGCTATAACGAACGCGAGGTATAACCAGATTACCAAATTTTTATCAGGATATAAACCGCCCCTTAGCAAACACTAAATTTATTAAAACAATTCCTAGGGGGCATTAAATGACCATATTCGATATTTGGACCGAATTCGCAAAAACAGGTGATCCAAGATTATATTTGCAATATAAAAACCGCAAAAAGGACCAACCAAATGAAAACCATCAAAGTACGCGGACTCATTCTACGGGAGTTTGAAGCAGGAGAAAGTGATAAACGGCTGTTGGTGCTTTGCAAAGGCCAAGGCCGGTTAATGGTATATGCGCGCGGGGCCAGAAAACCCCTTAGTAAGTTTATGGCCGCCGCGCAAATTTTTACATATGCAGATTTTGTGCTGGCAAAAGGACCGGGCTTTTACTCCCTAACACAAGCAGATATAATCGAAAGCTTTTACCCTCTAAGAGAAGATTACGATAGGTTAATGGCCGCTTACAAAATGGCAGACGTCTGTGACAAGACCCTTTGGGATAATATCGAAAGCGATGACCTTATGCATCTCCTGCTAAAATCCCTGTCTATTTTAGCAAAGGGGCAAGTGTCGCCGCATCAAGCACTAAGCGTATTTCTATTGCGCTTTTTTGATGTTTACGGACTGCGCCCTCAAACAGATGCTTGTGTAATATGCGATATTCCAAATTTTAATTCCGACAAAATAATGCTACTTAAAGAAGGGCTGGCATGTGCAAGTCATAATCTTAGCACACACCAGCCCCCAAGTGTATCTTCTATATTTTCATCCATTAAAATATCAAACTTTACACTATTAGCATTCAAACATATTTTAGACAGCAACCTGTCCCAAGCATTTCAGTTTAATGCAACAGAAAATGTGTTAAACGAACTGCATAATGCCACAAGCTTTTTGTGGAATTGCCACTTCGAGCAATAACGCTAACGCCGCAGTTCCTGTCTGTTTTCATATAGAACATCAATAGTTTCAGTATAGTAGGCTATTAGCTGCTTATGCTGGGCTTCCAAATTTGCCATGTATTCCTTCATCTGCTTTTCTGCGCCTTCAAGCTTTTCATCCACATATGCAGAAGCTCCAGCCCGAAGGTCTCTGGCACTTTTTTTTGCCGCTTCTATTATTTCCGACGCCTGTTCGGATGCACGCCTAAATACCTCATGACTATTTGTCATCAGCTTTGCCTCTGCCTCAGCAGCTTCTAATACGGCAACGCCTCTATGCTCAGCATCCGCTACTATCTTATCGTGATCGCTTAAAATACGCTGGGCATGACGAATATCATCAGGCAAATTTAACCTAATTTCATTAATAATGTCTAAAATACGAGATTTCTCTACTGATACTTTACCTGTAAGAGGATTCTTTTTGCTAGTTTCTAGTACATCCTCAATTTCGTCTAAATAATCAAGCAATGCGTCCATGCCAATTCACCCTATCTGATTTTCCGATGTTTACATTCGAATGCAGTTATTTGAAATGCGATTTAAGTGCAGCCTTAACATTTGGATCTACCATATTACATAATGCATCATCACTTAAATTACTTGTGTATATATGAAATGCCGCTTCGCGAACAATGCTGCTTGAAATAAACGAAAGCGACGGACTTGCCGTAATAAATATTGTTTCTATTCCGGATTTTGATCCGGATTCTGGCCCAGTTTCGGCCCCGACGGATAGTAAACGATTATATACTGCATATTTAGATTCACTTTCAAAATCGCCGGATGTTCTAAGCCCGCGAAGTATTGCTGTGACATTTTCGCCCTTTGCATAATCAGCCAAAAGCCCAGAAAACGAAGCTATCTCGATATTTTTAATATGTCCAAATGCCTTTCGCAAAAACGCAAGTCTTTCTTCCACAGAGAAGAGAGATTTTTTGCCTACATTTTCAAGCACCGCAACAATTAAACGGTCAGCAAGGCCAGATCCACGTGTAGCAATATCTATATGGCCTAAAGTTACTGGGTCAAAACTGCCGGGATAAATTAATGTCATAGGCACGCCTTCCTGTAAAATAAAAAACAAGTACGCCCATAGCAACGGGTATCTGTTAGCGTAAATGCCTTAACTTCCGGCACAGATTCGCCAAATTTCGAGTCAGTTTCCGCTATTATCAGACCATTATCTGCAAGTAGATCCGTTGCTGCAAGACTTTCTAAGGTTTGACGTAGCAGATCAGTTTCATATGGCGGATCCAAAAATATTATATCAAAACGATGTCCATCTATGGAAAGTTTATGAATAGCCTTAGCCATAGATATTTGCATAACTGTGCAAAATTGTACAAGCTTTGTTTTTTCTATATTCTGCGCGAGTGCCTCAATTGCATGTCGGGAACTATCTACAAACACTGCCGCCAACCCACCACGGCTTAATGCCTCAAGCCCTATTGCACCGCTGCCACAAAACAGATCCAGTACAACTGCGCCTGGAACATGTTCACTTATAATATTAAACAGGCCTTCCTTTGCCATATCAGGTGTAGGGCGAGTATTTAATCCCTTAGGTGCAACCAAATTTGTACGTCTGGCACGCCCTGCTATTATACGCAAATAAAACGCCCCTTTCCCATCGGCCTACTAATTATATGCAAAATACGCAGATATAGCAACCAATTTTTACATATATAATTCATATCTACACCAAATTAAGCACTACACATCTTTGACATCTGTAGTTTTTCGTAATAAACTGATAGCTATACAAATATAAATTCGCATTTCAAATCAAGTTTTCTTCCGCCACTACAATATAATAGGCATAAAGAAACCGAATCTAAGTGAAAGTAATGGAAGGGAACGAATAAGCATGAAATGTTATTGCTATGAGAAAGACAATAAATTTGTATGGTGTGTTGAAAATGCGCCCCAGGATGATTTTAATAGTAGAGGATTTGAAAAAGTTGGTGATAAATACTTTAGAGAATATCCACTAAAGGAATTTCATTGGGCAGAAGACAAAAGGATTATTGCCAAAAATTTTGCCCGCTTAGGTGCATCATACTTTTTATGCAAAGGCGATTGGAAAATAGCCATGGCTACATTTGCACAAAAGTGTAAAGCTAATAATCTCAAGTGGTATACAACAGGTAGCATAAGTGAGGCCCTAATGGGCGTAGATATAAAACCCGGTGACATTGATATTATCGCTCATACTAGTGACTTTTTTAAGATGAGAGAAATTTTTTCCGCCTATACAATTGAGCCATTTGTTGATAACAAAGGCAATTGGATTTTAAGGTATTTTGCACGTTTATGTATAGATGGTTGCCAGATCGAGATAGCTGCAGACGAAAGCAGAAACGAAGAGAATCATCTATATGAGCCTATAACATGGCAGTCTTATGATTTAAAAGTCGAGCCGTTAAAAGAACGCTATGCAATTGAAGTTCAACGCAACAGACAAGATAGGGTAGATGCAATAAAGAAATATATGCAGCAAAATGGTCTTTCAGAAAAATATTAATGAAGGAAGGAATTATTCCGATGAAAGCTACAGATTTATACAATCAATTGGAAAAAGATTTTGTTAACCCTAAAATAACCGAAGACTGGTTTGACTACATGGCAGAAATTGAGGATTACATCTGCGATAACTTCAAGCAACGCAGCATTGGCCTGGTATGCGATTTTGCCCAGGAAGTAAGAAAAGTATATACTGCTGTATTTCCATCTGATAAGGTTATTACAAAAATTTTAGATGATGGTGTAACAAATGCAATGCTTTTTTTACATCACCCTGCAGATTGGGATTTAAGCAAAGACCCAAACCAGGCATTTTACCAAATGAATCCCCAACTGTTAGAAAAATTAAAAGCATCTAATACTTCAATATTTAACTTCCACTACCCCCTTGATAATTTTAGCGAATATTCTACCAGCAAAACTTTAGCAGATGCACTTGGGATAACGGTCGAAAAACCATTTTGCGAGTTTAGCGGTGCTTTGTGTGGCGTAATTGGCACAACGGACTGTAAGGATATACACGAGCTAAATGCCAGATATGCGCAAGTAGTGGGACATAAAACCAAGTTGTACCAATATGGAAATGACGAGATTGCAAATAATAAAGTCGCTATTTGCGCAGGGGGCGGAAATGATGCCGCCGTTGTAGCCGAGTTAATTAAAGACGGTATTAATGTGCTTGTATCTGGTTTATCTGTAGAAAACAGCTACTCGACTGAGGCGCACAAGCTGGAAAAAGAACATGGCATTAATCTTATAGGTGGAACCCACTACTCCTCGGAAAAATTTGCTTGTATAGCCATGTGCAAATATTTTAATAATTTAGGACTTGATTCTGAATTTGTGCCTGACAAACCTTGCTTAGAGGATTTATAGAATTGTAGACATTACCAAAAGAATGACGTATAATTTGCAGCAACAACACAACCATGGGAGTAGATGCGTGCTGGTGTGCGCCCTGGTCTTCAACACCTGTGCCGGTGGCCAAAAGCTGCCTAGGTGGGTTCGATTCCCACATATTCCCGCCAAAAATTACGTGTGTAACAACAACACGTTAATATAGAAGGTATCATGAATATTAAAACCCTAAACAAACTTGCCGCATGCGGTGGCTGCACTGCTAAATTGCCGCCGGGGATGCTAAAGGACAGCCTTAGCAGAATTCCCCAATTTAGCGACCCAAACCTACTGGTAGGATTCGACAGTTCTGACGATGGAGCCGTTTATAAACTGAGCGATGATATTGCAATTATTAAAACCCTCGACTTTTTCCCACCAATGGTAGACGATCCATATTTGTTTGGGCAAATTGCAGCAGCCAACGCACTCTCAGATATCTACGCAATGGGAGGCGATGTAAAAGTTGCATTAAACATCGTTGCCTTTCCAGAAAATGAAGATCCCAGTATTTTGGCTGCTATTTTACAAGGCGGTGCGGAAAAAGTTAAGGAAGCTGGCGGTGTTTTATGTGGTGGGCACTCTATTAACGATGCCACTGTTAAATATGGCCTGTCGGTAACTGGCGTAGTTCATCCAAATGAAATAATGTACAATAACCACTGCCGCATAGGCGATAGAATAATTTTAACTAAACCCCTAGGCATTGGGCTTATTACCTCTGCTTTTAGGGTTGGCGAAGCAAGCCAGCAAAGCTACGATTTGGCCGTAAGTTCTATGCTAACTTTAAACAAATATGCTTGTGAAATTGCCAAAAAATATGATATTTCAAGCTTAACAGATGTAACCGGTTTCGGCTTTTTAGGACACCTTAACGAAATGGTAAACAACGAGTACTCTATTAGGATAGATAGTTCCAGTGTAAACTTTATTCCCGAAGCAGAACCCTTGGCTCGTGAATTTTTGCTGACCTCTGCAGGACAAAAAAATAGAAATTTTCTTGCGGATAAAGTCAAGTTTGAAAGCGTAGAGGACTTTATGCAAGAGATATTGTTCGACCCGCAAACATCCGGCGGGCTTTTAATTTCCGTATCCCAAAAAGATGCCACAACCCTTTTTGACGAACTAAAAAGACGAGGACTTATGCCAAGTATTGTAGGTGAAGTTATACCAAAACTTCCAACAAATATTGTAGTGTGGTGATTAAATGAATAGAATTGATTGTACCGGTGACATATGTCCGGTACCTGTGATAAAAACAAAAAAAGCTTTGGCAGAGGCAAATCACGGCCTTGAAGTGCTTGTAGATAATGAAATTGCTGTGCAAAACATATCTAAGCTTTTGAACTCTCTAAATTGCTCTTTTTCCACCTTACAAGAAACGTCAAAAGATGGGACGTATTTTTTAATTTCCATTGCACCCACTGTTGGCGGCGTTACAAGCCAACCTCAAACCCTCCCCCCTATCCTAAAAGCGAACGTGGTTCCCCCGCAAGCTTCATCCCTAGTAGTAATCTCTTCCGAAATGATGGGTGCCGGAGACAGCACTCTCGGAAAGCTATTAATCAAGGGTTTTATTTTTGCCCTAACTCAATTAGAAACATTGCCTACAACTATTATTTTCTATAATACTGGAGTCCGCCACACTTTAAAAAGCTCCGAAAGCATTAAAGATTTACAGTATCTACACCAAAATGGTGTAGACGTTTTAGTTTGCGGCACATGCCTAAGCCACTTTAATGCCACTGATGATCTTGCTGTTGGCGAAATTACAAATATGTATGACATCGTAAACCTAATGCAGCAAGCCGGCTGTGTTATTCGCCCATAAACCCCATGATTTACTTAGATTCCGCATCCACATCTATACATAAACCGCCCCAAGTAGCCTCTGCCATGGTAGAGGCTCTAAATATGCTTGGAAACCCTGGCAGAGGTGCCCACAAACAAGCCTTAGATGCTGCCAAATGCATTTATAAATGCCGCAAAGCAGTTGCTACACTTCTTGGCGCAACGCCTAAACAAATAGTCTTTACCTCCTCCGCAACCGAAAGCCTAAATATTGCCATTAACGGACTACTTACCCCTGCAGACCATGTTATTACCACTGTATTAGAGCACAACTCGGTTTTGCGCCCATTGTACAATTTACAGTATTGCAGGCAAACACCCGGTGACAACATCTCTACTATAGGCATACTTGAAAATGGCAATCTCGATTACGCGCGCTTCCAAAGCTGTTTAAAGCCAACCACAAAGGCAGTAGTAATAACCGCTGCATCAAATGTAACCGGCCTAGTAGTAAATATGCAATTCGTATCTGATTTTTGCAAAAAACATGGCTTACTTCTAATTGTAGACGCCGCACAAACCGCCGGATTAATTTCGATGAATATAAAGGACATGGACATACTCTGCCTTACCGGACACAAATCATTACTTGGCCCACAGGGGATAGGTGGGCTTTGTGTAGGCGCAACAAACATTCTGCCAACTAAATTTGGCGGCACAGGCATCGATAGTTTTTCCAAGACCCAGCCACAAGAATTACCCGAGGCACTAGAAGCAGGAACTTTAAATACCCCAGGAATTGCAGGCCTTTTAGCCGGAATAGATTATATTACCAAAACAGGAATGAAGAATCTTCTAAAGAAATCCCAATATCTTGCAGAGCAATTTTATAACGAGACCTCTACCATTCCCAACGTAAAAATTTACTCCAACTTTAATCTGCCACATGCCCCAATTGTAGCCCTAAACATTGGCGACTTAGATTCCGCAGTGGTTGAATTCCGCCTTTCAAAGGAATATGGCATATCTGTGCGAGGTGGAATGCATTGTGCACCACTTTTGCATAAAACATTAGGAACGGAAAAACAGGGTGCAGTGCGCTTTAGCTTTTCATCATTTAATACTGAAGATGATGTACTTACAGCAATCCAAGCTGTAAAGGAAATCGCGCTTACCGCACTAAAAAAGCAGTAGGTATGTCTCTCTCAAAGCCTAGTGATGGTGTGGTAAGGTAGCTCCCCCTATAAAACATGACAGAAGAAGACCCGCCGTCCAAAAAAATGGCATTGTATGCATTATTCTCCATCAAAATATCCTGGGCTTGACGAAGCGTCGCTCCTAAAGAAAGCATTCGCCGTCCTTCTATAACCAAAAATAAAACTGCCCCATCTTTACGCTGGGCAATTGCCGTGCGTGGTGCAATACCCCATCCGCCGTCACCTTCTGTTATTTGCGGCTCACCATTTACTATAGTTATGGGAAAAGTGGAAAGACTATCCCGGATATCAACTGATAAGGCTTCTTTTTCTGTATATGCCCCTATTACAAGGATATTACAATTGGTAAAACCTACTATGGTGGTGATATATGTATAGTTGTAGCAAGGAAATACACGCCTATTATCCGAAATAACAAAACCGGTAGGCATAGGACCGCTAAAAAAACCGCCATTTATACCTGCAATGGCGCCGTTGACCTCTGCCATTTCCCTTACCGTTGATCCCCGCCACCCTAAGTCTTGTGCCGTACCTATAAAAATGCGAGAAGGATCCAACACCAACATAAGCTTGCCATCAAACCCATATTTTGATATTTCACGAATATATATGCCTTCTTCCAAAAAATCGAAACCTTTTGTGCAATGATAGCTATCTAAAACCATCACTCCATCTATTGTAGATTTAATATCTGATTCTGTAATGGCACTTGCTATAATTATATCAATTTCATCCATAGAGGCAACAACAAAAGCAATACTTTGGTGGGATTGTGTAGTCATGGCTGTCGCTACAATCTGTGTCCGTATATATTTTATTTGTGAAATACCGGAATACCGTAAAAGCAAAAACAAGCATACCGTTATAACAAAAGCCATCACGCAAAATCTTTTAATGATAATCATGCACAAGCCACCGTCCATTACGATATACAGCCAACACAGGCCATGCTTGCAGCGCTGGTTCACTGTCTTCATATTTTTGCATCAGTATAAAAACAGTTCTATACCCCCACTCACCGGAAGGTACAAATTTAACCTGTGTACGATAGTAATTAGCTTCTTTGTACCGCGAGAAAAACCCCATAAGGAAATCCTCCGACCATTCGTTTAAGATTATAGTCTCCCTGTATCGTTCTTCGTCACCTGAAAAAAGTGCGTCAAAGTGCGCGACAAAAAAATTTATTAATTCCATGTTGGAGTTATTGTGGACTAATAAAGGGGCCTCAAAATCATGTAAACCAAGGGTAAAATTAATATGACTATTTGCCCAGTAATAAACTTGCAATCTGCTGCGCTCTTCTTCCGTATGCGCCAGTAGTTGCTCTAGTTCATATTTTTCCGTCTCATGTGCCTGAACCAATACTTGAATTTGGCTTTTGAATTCATGCTCCAACTCCAGTTTAGATGCGTAGAGGTCAGATATACCCACGTACATACGCTCTTGTACAGCCAAAGCATCCGCAGTAAGCTGATTAAGCTCATTACTGTGATTTTCAATTTGCCTTGCCATTTGACTTTCATAATGTATAATGAGCGCAAGGATTGCAATAATAGGGATACAAAAAATCCCTATTACTATTTTGTGTTTAAAAAGAAAATTTTTTATTTGATCCAAATATTTATATACATTATGCATAATAAAACATCACCCACCCTGTATATATTATAGCTTTTTTATATATGGAGTACAAGACGCGAAATATTTTAGCTAAAATGAAATTCAGTTGGTGGCGGAAAGACACCAACTGAAAATTTATATTGCTTTAATATGTGAAGGAATGGACATAAATGAGCAGACAAAAAAAACCAAGGCTAGTTATTGCGTTTAATACAACAACGAGTGCCTTGGCATTTGAAGATATTTGTAAACTGGGTCGGTTAATTCCCCTTCCCTCCCAAGTTAAAGCAGGGTGTGGACTGGCTTACTGTGCCAACCTTGAATTCGAAGATGAAATTAACAAAATGCTGCAAGCGCATAATATCGCGTATTTTGCAAAACAGATTATAGAACTATACTAACGCGCCCCTAACTTCTGCATAACATATAACGCCGGATTAGACGCCGGGTTTATTCTGCCGTCATTAACCTTCGTCTCTTCAAAAGGCGTGGTGCGGTACCCGCTAAACTTTGTTAAAAACACGCCGCGTCCTTCGGTGTAGGATCCAATTTTTGCACCATATCCTCTGCAAACATCTGCCGGGATTTGCCCCATAATTGTAAAAGTATCGCCCATTGTGGTATTCGTGTTATCAATAGTAGCGTCCATCATCCGCAGATCATACATCGCTTTAGATGCGGACTCAACCGGGATTCGCAGTTCGTAATCTAAAATAGGTTCTAGCAAAGTCATTTCTGCATTTGCTATTGCCTGCATTAATACAAGCGGTACAAGGTCTCGAAAGGCGGCAGGGGTACTTGTTACACTATCATAATCCGAATGGTCAAACACTATTCGCATATCCGTCATTTCCCAACCGAATAAGCCCTGCTTGCACGTGGTTAAAACCGCTTCTTCCACAGCAGCTTGAAAGCTTTGCGTAAGCTCCCCAAGGGGAACTGCGGCAATGTATTCCAGTCCACTTCCACGGGGCAGTGGCGTAATGCTAAATCCAACACCTGCTCTAAAGAAGGTTTCACCTATGGTCATTTTGGCACTCGCAGCTTGCGTTGGTGCCTCCATATAAATCGTTCTTGCAGATGTAAACTCAGTGGCAATAGAATAACGCTCAATCAAAATTTCTCGCAAAATCTCCATTTGAATTTCACCAAACAACTGTACTGTCAACGCATTTTCCGCGCTTAACCCAAGCATTGGGTCTTCATCGGCCAAAAGTTCCAAGGCCTCATACAGCCCACGACGCTGTTCGGCATTTGTCGGAATTATTTCGACATTTAAGGTTGGACGCCCAAGGTGATAGCCTAGTACTGCGGCATCTAAATTTGGTTCGCCAAGAATGTCACCGACCATCAAATCTTTAAAATACAGCACGGCAATATCTCCTGCTTCAATTGTGTTTGCAACAGATAATTTACCATTTATAAGCCCGGCAAGCCTTGTAATTTTCTCTGCCTTGCCACGGTAATTTACAACCTCGCGCACACGAATACTACCGCTAAATAATCGCAGGTATACCAAGCGCTCTTTGCCGCTATTGTCTACTTTAAATACAACGGCAGATAATTGCGATGCGCTATCCCCATCAGTAACAGGCAAATAATTGGG
>Ga0123352_10017946_pt1 | contig 11275 bp, 13 predicted proteins | sample TergutLab28metaG_FD_89700 | JGI IMG/M metagenome (GOLD analysis project Ga0123352, IMG submission 89700) | Labiotermes labralis P1 segment gut microbial communities from Petit-Saut dam, French Guiana - Lab288 P1 | ecosystem: Host-associated > Arthropoda: Insects > Digestive system > Gut ... | reverse complement strand
TGAGTGGACCCCGTTCCAGACCCACTACTACTCAGAAAATCTGGTAGCGCCGGGGATCGAACCCGGGACCTCTGTATCTGTAGCCAGAAACTCTGACCACTAGACCACAGAGGCGGTCCCTAGAAGGACTATGAAGAACATTAATTATGGAACATAGCACCGTTTAGTCTCGAAGGCGGAAAAAAGAAAACTCTCAATAGGAACAAACTGCTTCCATTCGGAAGACGCTGTCAGTTTGCTCCTCTGCAAAGTTACAATCCACCTATTAGATTGCATAGCATTGCAACCCCGATAAATACGTACAACACGAATCTTCACGTAAGTGCAGACCTCAGATCGTATACGCGTTCCACTTGTTTTATATGTGCTTCAGAATGTCCTAATGTTGTTAGCAAAACTACTGTCTTGTTACTGGACCTTCAGCGTACAACGTCTAATGGGTCTGAATTGTACATAAATGAATGTGCAGGTCTTGGTGCAGTAACTTGCGCATTATTCCGTCAGAAATGATAAGCGACAGCGCTACTGCGTGCTAAGGAGTGAAAGGCTTTGTGTGCGCGTACTAAAATACAAAGACTGAATTTCTCTAAAACTCTCGACTTTAACCGTTAGCGTTTGTGCTTACATTTTAACGCAGTAAGTACAATAAATTAAAACTTAAAAAGCGGATCATGTGAAAAATGTTGCGGGTGCGTACAATAAATTAAAACTTAAAAAGCGGATCATGTGAAAAATGTTGCGGGTGCAAGCCTTAGTCTAGAATTCTCCTACATGCGATCACATAGGTGACGTTAAAAGTTAACACTGTTCACTCACCTGGAGTGACGCAGCCATATAAGTGGTGAGTCAGTGTTATATGCTTCGTTCGCCAGACGGTACAGAGGCATACCAGAAACGAGACAGCGTTACACATTTCGCTCGCTAGACGGTACGTAATCATACAAAGAATGAGTCAGCGTTACGCAGTTCGCTTGCCAGACGGTATACATGCATAAGGAATGTCAGCGTACACTTTTCGCTCGCCAGACTGTACACATGCAGACAGGGAGTCAGCATTACATTATTGACTCACCAGAAACGACAGGTCAACGGCAGCACAAATTACACCATCAGCAGTATTTTCCGTGTCAAACGGTCACGCACGCTGCCCGTAACAACCTGCAAACAAGTTATTATTAACACTTCAATTACCATTGGTAATACGTGTAGTCTCTAGCAGTCAACAAAACACAGCCTGCCAGGATTAATTATCAAATACGGATTAACACACAAACATGTATATGGTGCGTCACGAGATCGTCATACATTTGCCTAGGCCCTATGTAAATCAAAACGTATGACAGTTCATCAATACAATTTTAAAACAAAGCACAACAGTGATAACACAAAACCGAAAATTTATATTATTAAACGACACAGTGTGATTTAATATCATCATCATCATCACCACCACCACCACCACCACCACCATCATCATCATCATCACTAGCACAGCAAACCCTCGGCCATCCGATTCTCGATCAACTGACCGTCGGCTCACTGATAAAAACAGCGATTCCGAATTATCTGTATAAAAACTTGTAACATTCTGTATTGTGTGAGGACCAGTAACGTACCCCACTGAAGCAAATTTACAAAGCGACGACATTCGGGATAGCCTATGCCTAGTAAGACCTACGTCACTTACTTACTTATTCCGTGGAGCAGAGTACTTCTTGAGAAGCTAACCGGTTCTCAGCTATTCAAGAAATTCCCCACATTTTATGGCACCCGAAGGTCCATTACCACGTTTACGAGTGCCAGCTACCTGTGCCTATTCTGAGCCAAATCGATCCAGTCCATGCCCCACATCCCACTTCCTGAAGACCCATCTTAATATTATCCTCCCATCTAGGCCTGGGTCTTTCAATTGTCTCTTTCCCTCAGGTTTCCCCACCAAAACCCTTAATACACCTCTCCTTTCCGCCAAAAGTGCTACATGCCCCGCCCATCTCATTCTTCTCGATTTTATCACCCGAATAATATTGGGTGAGGTGTACATATCATTTAGCTCCTCATTATGTAGTTTTCTCCTCTCCCTTGTTATCTCGTCCCTCTTAGGCCCAAACATTCTCCTCAGCATCCTGTTCTTCAACACCCTCAGCCTACATTCCTCCAACAACGTCAGCGACCAAGTTTCACACCCATACAAAACAGGCAAACTTATGATTCTATATATCTTAATCTTTATACTTTTGGATAGCAAGCTGGAAAACAAAAGATTTTTTAACGAATGATAGAAAGCATTCCCTGACCTCAATCCGCTCTTAATTTCTTCCTGAATAGAATTTAGATATGTTAAAGTTGTTCACAAGTATATGAATTTTTCCACTCTTTCAAAGAAATTATTATCATTATATTGATACTTCGACCTCTATTCTGATCTCGAGACATGACTATGTACTTCCTTCTATCAGCATTTACTGCTAGTCCATTCTCCTTACTAGCAACTACTAATGTTCTGTGTGTTTCTTTATAGTATGTACGCTTCCGTCCAATATAATAACATCATCAGCATAAACCAGAAGCTGATGTGTACTTTTTAATTTCAAGCCATCCTGGTTTACCTGAACCCTCCTAATGGTGCACTCTGAAGCAATGTTGAAAAGCAGTGGTGATAGAGCGTCTCCTTGTTTCAAACCATTTCTAATTGAAAACCTGTCAGACAAATGCTTGCCTACCCGCAGTCTGCTACAGTTTGCATTCAGACATATTGTTATCAGCCTTACCAGTTTCATGGGTATACCAAACTGACTGAGAATATTATACAAGACCGCCATTTTAACTGAATCATAAGTTTCCTTGCAGTTTATAAATAGCTGATGCACTGTTTCATTTTACTCCCAATTTTCTCAAACATTTGACGAATGCAGAATGCAGAATGCAGAATATATGGCCTGTTGCGTCGAAATCCACACTGATGATCCGCACCTAATTTCCTTTGCCCATGGAGTTAACCTTGACACCAGGATGTTGGATAGAATTTGTGTACGTACTTCGCAAGAGTGATATAAGGCCTAGGCCATACAGGTCAAGGTCTTCCTTAAGTGACGGAGGCTGCCGATGTATTTAGGACTTACAAAGTGTCTTCATGGCCTACTATCATACTTTGTATCGAAATTACACCACACACGTGTTTTAGAGTTAAAATATTGTGCACTTTCGGTTACTTGACTTTTTTACTTCTCATTTTTAGGTTAGACTAAGAGTTAAGGAGACGGACTCCGCACAACCACCTATCCGACGCAGCATCCTACCCCAAATTCAACTAGATAAATGAACGTTTACTTAGTTGAGGTTTGCGTTTTCTGCTTCGTAGCTTGATGGTTTTATGGTTGCACTGGTAACTAGTATTAAGTACAAGAGCATGGAACGAATCTAACGGTATATACGCGTAATTTTGTGTTGTGTGTTTAAACTAAAAGGTGAGGTAATGATGGCCGCTATAGGCCGAAACATGTAGTTTTGTATTGCTAATAAACACCATCATTTAGCCATATATTCATAGTTGTGTTTTTCACTGAATTAACCTCACCTTATAGCTAACGGTATATGCTGTAGGTGCCAAAGGAGGGGGGAAATACGACAGAAGTGAAGAAAAATGTATAAGGCTACGTACTCTGAATAGGGCGAATAAAACTACTCCACAACGGAGAATCAGTGCTGATTTGCCTGTGTCAGCAGCTTGCATCGCTACACTGTTGACCAAATTTGGTACTGCCGTGCATGGACGGTAAGTTTGTAGGGTTATCGGTCAAATATAAAACTTGCTCCATGTTGAGATCAGGTGTACATTTGTCCCAATCAGCTCATCATGAAAACGTATGGTCGTTACATATGTATAACTTAGAACAAAATTTGTATTTAAAAAATGTTTCCATGTAATGTGGGTCATCATTCCACTGTGTGTGTGTGTGTGTGTGTGTGTGTGTGTGTGTGTGTGTGTGTGTGTGCGCGCGCGCTCGCGAAACAGGTTAATATGAGTAAAGATAAAATACGCAGTGGACTGATGGTCACTATATTAATCCTTCTTCGTTATGGAGAACATATTGCGACATACCAGGCAAAATTGCCATTTACGGCAGGAGTTGCTTAAAAATTTAATTTTAACCTTTTCTGAGGGGGCCCCAGATGTGTAGGTCTGCCAACGTATATGTGCATCTGAACCTCAATTCAATTTCAGTCGATATACAGTTCTGTCACGAATATTTCACAATTCCTATCTTTCATCCACAAGAAACGTCTTCAGTACTGCATACCCCCTAATAAACGTGTGTAAACGTAAACGAACTCCGGGTGTTTTCCCGGCCTTTCTATGCCACGGTTACACCCAATTCACTACCTACTGCAAAGCCATCTCTTAGATACATTTTACTGGTCACCGAACATTCATGAACTGCCGTTACGAGCCAGAACAAAATTACAGTTCTCCACTTTACTATGCAATACGAGGCACAACAGTACTAAAACGGAAACGTGGGAGAAACTCAACACCAAATGAGAAAATCTTTCCTGGTGGAGTGTGGATATGGGTAGATGAGATGTGCAGGAATACGCGGAATGTTAGAAGAAGCTGTGATTGTTACAGCAAATGTTGCTTACAGTAAACGCTATTTTAAGGGGTTGACATACAACTACTATTATCTCATAACAGCTCTCTTTGCCTGCATAAAGTGTACACCAGTTCGCAAGTTTCGTATTTCTTATATTTACTAGACACACAAAGCAGCTACTGACTTTCAATTGCCATGAAGTATATTTATGCCTCATATCAGAAAAATGTATGCTACAATAACGATCATTCTTTTTTTAAAACTGTCTTTTATAGCTTAAAAAACAAGACGTCGAGGTTATCAGCAGTAATTAAAATGACAACAACGATGAGATTTATTAAGTGGCGTTCATTTCCGCCACAAGTTTGCAACAAATTGCTAATGCACGATTCCGATAGAAATACGGATTAAAAATGTAATTCAACGGAAAAGTGTCGTTCTTGAGAAGCTAAGAGTCGCACAGCTACTCAGCAACTACTCCGACTTTTATGACACCCACAGGTTTATTACCGCGTTCACAAGAGGACGCTAGTGATGTTATATCAGTCCAGACCACACGTGCCTATCCTACAGCTTTCAGTTCGATTTCAATATCATCCTGCCACACAACCTGCGCCTTCAAGGAAGCTTACTACCTCCAGGCTTTCCCCATAGAAAATTTTGTATTCATATCCGGTAGCTCTAATGCGCGCTACATGCACCACCCAACGCCTCCTCCCTCATTTATTCACAGACTACTTATAACGGTGTTGAAACGTACAAATTTTCAGGCTTCTATTAATTCTGTTTTCTCCAACTCCACCCCCCCCCCCAATCTTAGGTCCAAGTATTCCACGGTACTGTACCGTTACCGAAAACCCATTAAAACGCAATTCAGTATTTCCTCCAAATCTAGACGTTTGTGACGACAGTGCGATAAATACACGTGGGCACTGTGTACTGTCTTTGAGGTTTCTAGACGTAATGAGAGAACTGAGGACAAAGTATATTTCCAAATAACGGGCATGTTTATTTAAAGACACACAAATACAGAAACAACGCCGGGAAACCTGCATTTCATGGTGCCACCACAAGTATGAAAAAAAGTGGTTTGTTTTATGGACAGCTACTTATAACAGCGCAACGCAAACAACGTCAAATTTTATACCTCTTGTAAGATCAGAGATTTCGAGGGCTGTGAGTGTTCAGCTTACAGTTCTCTGTGCTTTTCACCTGTAATGTTATCGGTGGATAACAATGTTTCGTTTCGAGCAACAAGCTCTTTCCCACTCACATGGGGCTGAGTGACCGCCTTCCAGACATTTTGCCCCGTAACCTGACCACAAACTCAGCTACCTTACTTCACTCATAAGAACGCAAATTACCGTATATCTAATGGTATTGAAATCATTCTCTTTATTTGACCGACTGTATCTGACGCTGTCGGTCGTTCTGAATTCTATTTGTCCTGCATCCTACCTCAAACGACAGGAACACGGAACTCGTGACGTCACTTCTATTACAGGAAATGTTCCTACTGGCTGCTCGCTTCGCCCAGTTGTAACCATCCAATTAAACTGTTCACGTACATAGTTCAACTTTTCAATTTCTCTTGTCTTTGTTTCATTACAGGGAACCACTGATTGCTCTCTTTCTAATTATACGCCTAAATAACTGTAAATGTACTCAGGTAAATTTAACGTCTGATAATGAGATCAGAGGACATGAAGTGGATATGAACTCAACCGTAAGTAATTTCTGTGACTACTCTTTGTACTACCTGGAAAATACTGATGCAATACATGGATTTGAACTGTAGACTTACTGATAAACCAATAACAATTTCCATCATGCACAGCTTGTAATTTTGATATAAAACCAACGGCGACGTGTTTCGTCTTATTATAAAGCCAACATAAGGATGTATAAGGATACAAAAAAGTGTAAATTCTGCAAACGCTGTTGTAAATTTACATCTTTTTATAACAGTCTGCTTTGCATGTGATACGTCGGAAGTGAATCAGTGCTGGTTTTGTTTCAAATCACACCAGACAGTTATAATACTTCTTACAAAGTGCTAATTCAGAGAATCAGGAAATTATCCTGTCTTTGTCTTCCTTTAAGATACCTTGTTCATACTTCTTACTTTTAACACTGGCCTCCAACTCATGCAAGTTACCGGCATGACGTGAAACTGAACTGAACTTTTCTAGAAGTTCGAATCTCCTCCACAACATGCTGACGCTCACCATTAAATGGCTTACGAAGCTGTTCTGCCACTGCTGTAACTTTTCACAGCCTTTTGCCTCTGCTTACAGTTTCTTTACAAAGCTTCTGGCACTATGCCACACGTCGAATTTATGATAGATGTTTTCAAAATAGACTCTAATTAATTTACTGATACCTTCCTTACGGTCAAATGAGCAAACACTTGGTAATCGAGTGCAAGGGTATTTTTGTGGACTCCTCTTCCAGGTCGCCTTAAACCAGCCGAGTTTTAAATAAGACGTAAACTATAATTCTATTTGTCTTCAAGTCAATAAAAGTGTGTATAACAAAATGATCACTAAATTTGAGTTTCATTGCTCTTTACCAGACACCCGCACGTCTAATACTTCAAATGTTTTGTCATTGCTTAAAACGAAGTTTTATGATAAAAAAACACAAAGCAAGTTTTTACAAAATATCTGGAAACTCTCGAAACCGACGCTACACAATCAATGATAAACGTTTCCTGTCACTAGTTACGTCTTCGATTATACTTGTTGTGATTCCCACACAAATTATGCTGTTATTCTGACATTTAGTAAAAGCCGTTAATGAAATTCGGGAAGTGCTTTTTGTTGAATTAACCAGCGAGGAGCGAAAAGCACTGCAAATCCAATTAACTGCAACAAAGAGTGCCATAAAACAAAGAAAATCAGGCACACTGTTTGTCTACATTTTATGAGTTGTATCAACATTAGCACATTCCGTTTCTTCTCCATCATTGACAAAATTTCAAAAAGACTTATCCAGCTCGCTTTAAACACCCTGTAAGTTGTCATGTATTTGGTTCAGTACCTCAGACGCCATTTCACCTAAAATTCTGTTTCCTTTCCAGACAAATAGGAACTTGAACATTGAAAGGGCCTTCTATTTTCATTGTAACAAATTTACAGTTTGATAACTCGACCCGTATTAGTCTCGGCTTCTTCCATGCCTTTTTGCGCTCACGAGCAGAGAGGGCTGACGGTTTATTTAATCACTTTCGTCTTTTACAAGTGTGGAATGACGGGTCCTGTGCGCGATTCGTGGCTACCAGTCGTTCTGAAAGAAGAGTGTTGTATTATCAATCACTGTTCTTTAAACTATTCGAACACACGGCACTGTATTTCGAGGGTTCGGATTGCACCCTGTTTATTTTTATTCCTAGAGGTTAAAAGTTGTTCTAAATTGGGGGTTTTCCATCCCGTTGTGTGTACGTGTAAACGTATTCTTTATTTGACCGTCGTTAGACAACAATGTGGTGCAATGTTTTTATCATGTAACTATCAACTGAACGACATGTTTCGACCCTACAGGGCCATCATCAGTCTATATAAAATAATGGTAATTAGACAAGGTACATGCGGTAGCACATTGTTGTGTAACGACGGTCAAATAAAGAACACTTTTAAAATGTTTTGGTGATTTACCACGGTTCAGAATAAAACTTTTATTAAATTTTCCCATTGACGCTGCCTTTCTTCCATACGGAGTTACACCCGAACATATGCACCTGGTCGAGCATTCAGTACTAAGAAAAACAGTGGACACGAAGGACGACTGAAACCTGTGACACTGATGGTACAGCATTGCCCTCTGGGTACGTCTTGTGACGTCATGATAATGAGAGGGCTCTCGTACGTCGCGATTTTTTAAAATACGTGTTTATTACTGACCATTAGCTTGCAGTGAATTAAAGGTGATGTATGAAGGGAACTGCTGTTTAATTCGTGACGCGGTGCTTCCACATAAATTGACCAATACTATATGAAGGTCTCACCCAGATAAATAACTTTAGAATCTTGTTCCCGCAAAAATGTAATAAATGTTTATTTGCAAATAACACGCATAAGCGTAGAATTTCTGTTGTTTAGTAATTCGTCAAATGACCTTGAGTAACCTTCCGAAGGGGTTGTGATGCGTAATACTACAGCCTCTCCTACCTCATCTTCTCGTGGCATAACTTGTTCCCATAAACAATGCAGTGACGACCGAGTCATGCGGTATAACTGTCTCATCAGGAATGCAGGAAATGCCATCCCAAAACACCGCTGTCTAGAGGCCAAAAGTAGCAATCCTACCGCTGGACTTACCCTGCTCTGTGTTCGTTAACTCATTCAGGGGAAATTCTAACACAAGGCAAGTCTCATAAGATGCCCAGGATAATTAAAAAAAATACACACCCGAAGGCAGACGGAAGCAGGGAAGACCACTGAAGAGACTTCCGAATGTGTGAGAGATGAATGGGTCAACAAGTTGTCCAACTCCATGGTATGACGATGATGATGATGATGAATATTACTTACTTCTATCTGCTGTACGAAATTCTGACTGATAGCTTAAAACAAGTGTACTAAAATGAGCACGTACATACTTCTGTGATCCAATTTTTACTAACACAACTTATGAAACGGCTCATTATGTACTCGCATGTCTCAGGAACGGAAAGGGTTCAGAACAAAATGTATCATTCTTGGCTGCATGTTACTAACAGAGACTTCAGCATCATCAGAATTAATTATGACATTTCCCCCAGTGCGCTCCATTATCACTTCGTGGCTCGGAATGCTGGTTCAGTAATGGGCAATAATTATAATTACAATTATAGTTTCCCGCTGTGTTGTGTGAGATATGTCTAATAATTATTAGATATATAAAGAAGGTAAAAGGTGAATCAGTCCGGTTACAGGCCCAGAAGGGCCCAGAGGGTTCCAGGAAGTTAAGATTCCCAGATTTCGTGACAACGGCACAAGATGGTGGTAGGTTGTCAGCCATACGCACCGGCCGCCTTTACCCCCAGGAAATACCCCTGGTACTCATTTCTGTTAGAGGCTGAGTCGACCCCAGAGCCATAGTGCGATCGGAAGGATTTTGTGTCAATGAAAAATCCAATTATTAGATATATGTAACATAACACAGGGGGAAACTATCAACCACCAAGCACCCAACTGAAGCCTAGGATTCCCAGTAATAAGAGCAATGATTGCGACATCCAAAAGAACTAAAATTGACACACGTGTTTAGTTATTCAATCTAACCGCGTACTTGTCATTCCATACATTTCGTGCTCTCAGAGTTGCATAATTAAAAAAATGCTGCTAGTTTTGCGAAAACTAACGTAGCAGTCGATTTGTCATTCTCCTTGATCTGTAAACGGTAGATTTCAAACATCGGTACGGGGTAACTGAAGAATAAAAAAACCAACTAGATGCCACTTATTACGTAGGTACTTCAAAAAGTTCCAGCACTTTTTTTTTCTGTAGGGTATTGGTAAGTGTTAGACTGCCGAGAGTTGGCAGCATTGTACACCATATTCTGATTGTCTGACCTTGACTATGGCTAGTCCCCATCCTGAGTGTGTGTGAGTAGCTACTGAGCGGTAAACATGTCAGCGCGTCTTTCAGTTTGCACCAAAGAAGAGCAGAGAAGTGTCATAAGATTTCTGTGGGCAGAAGGTGTTAAAGGTACCGAAATTCACGCACGTTTATGCACTCAGTATGGGGACAAAGCATTGCCACGACGAAGCGTATACGAGTGGATAGAAATGTTTAAAAATGGTCGGACAAGTTTAATGGATGCCGAACGCTCGGGACGGCCATCAACATCAACAACTGATGAGAAGCTGGAAGAAGCCACAGCCATTATTCTCACTGACAGAACAGTGACAATAGAAGAAATCGCGTTACAACTGGGCATCAGTCAAGGTACGGTCTATTCTTTAGTGCATGACATTCTTGGGTTCCACAAAGTTGCTGCAAGGTGGGTGCCCAGACATCTGACAGAAGAACACAAGCGCAACCGCTAGCACATCTGCTCCCGTCTTTTGGAGCGGTACAATCGTGAAGGCGATAACTTCTTGAATCGCATCATCACTGGGGATGAAACCTGGGTTCATCATTATGAACCAGAAATCAGACGGCAGAGCATGCAATGGTAGCACATGTCATTTCCTTCTTCCAAAAAAATTCAAGTCTCAGCCCTCTGCAGGAAAGCTTTTGTTGACGGTGTTCTGGGACTCCCAAGGGCCTATCCTTCAACATTATATGGAGAAAGGTGTCACAGTAACAAGTGTCAACTACTGCAACATGTTAAGAAATGAACTAAGGGCGGCTATCCGCTCAAAACGGAGAGGAAGTTTGACACAGGGTGTTCTGCTCTTACACTAAATTCACGCCCTCATACGGCACACCTCACCATCAGCACCATTCGACAACCGAATTGGGAAGTTCTCGAGCACCCTGCCTACAGCCCAGACCTGGCCCCTTCAGATTTACATCTTTTGGACCCCCTCAAGAACGCTCTAAGAGGTCGTCGATTTGCAGCTGATGATGAGTTGAAAGAGGCGGTGCATGACTGGCTTCGCAGTCAACCACAAACTTTCTTTTCCAACGGCATTAAGAAGCTTACAGATCGCTGGGCTAAATGTATCGAGAAGAAGGGAGATTATATTGAAAAGT
>Ga0123352_10017945_pt1 | contig 11276 bp, 8 predicted proteins | sample TergutLab28metaG_FD_89700 | JGI IMG/M metagenome (GOLD analysis project Ga0123352, IMG submission 89700) | Labiotermes labralis P1 segment gut microbial communities from Petit-Saut dam, French Guiana - Lab288 P1 | ecosystem: Host-associated > Arthropoda: Insects > Digestive system > Gut ... | reverse complement strand
TTCACATCAAGACATTTAAAACGCTCCTACATGTTTCGATCACACGATCATCCTCAGGGAGCATACAATGTATGCTCCCTGAGGATGATCGTGTGATCGAAACATGTAGGAGCGTTTTAAATGTCTTGATGTGAATTTTAGGTTATTAAATGAATATATGTGTATTTGTTGGTGTATTAATTACATTTGGAGTCGTATTTAACATGTATTACATGACACGGTAAATAAGTGGAACTGGTAAACGCTTAATAATATTTCGTTTATCATAAGGCACTTTTATATGTGCAAGCGTTATCTACCTGAACGAAAAAACAGCACAGCTTCGACATCTGTAGAAGTGATTACTAGCCTAGAGAATTCATATGTAATACTGACACTTTATTACAGATGAATAACCTTAGACTTCGAAGTCTGAACATTAATATTCGTTTAAACTAGAAACCATATTTGAAGATTTTCGTTCAAAGTAGCTGGAAAAAATGATAGTCTGAATGATATTTCCAAATATCTAACAGTCAGTAGCTCCTACAAGAATTAAAAAAAACTCTAATTACTCATGAAACTTAAGCTTAACGATAAAACTATCCGTCTATTCGCAACACATTTCTTGATTTCACATCTCAGAAAAATACAAACGAAAACACTTAGCTTTAGCAATACCTACACTCAACAGCACAAACGTGAGCTTGATGATGGTTGTCTCGTGCAGCCGAAACATATAGCTTTTTGGATTGTTAATAAATGTGTCGTGTAAAGTTTCATCGTTACGTACTGTATTAACACAACGGGAATGACACACGGTAATACTTGTGCATGTGACGTCCGGAGTTTTCGAAATACCAAAACCAATTCAGACTCTTCCTTGCGTGTTTAGAAAGGTACCTGACGATACAATACGGAGGATACACAACACCATTCTCATCTCCGAAACCTCCAGACCTGCTCTCGAGCTCACCAAATCTCCTATTAGTTGGATACAGATGTTTAATTCCCCGGGAAAAAGCGGCAGCAGCTTGAAGCTAACCGTTTACATCCAAACACAGGCGAGGTCAGGTATGAGTGACGCTATATCTCTCACAAACCCTCACCCCTTTCTTGCTATCATGGCGTGAAAAGTGGCACATTTACTTTAATTGTTACGCACATAACTCTTGTACATTTCGACTAAAGTTTATTAAAAATTAAGAAGGCCTAATGGTAATACAATATATATCGTTTGAGAGCAAAAGCTATGCGCATTTAGAAGTAACAGGTTATATGGCGCGAAGAGCCACACTGCTACTGCTAAGACATAGCCAGCTGCATATAAATTCGTCACGTAACAAAGAAGATACGTGGCATTATGAGCCTTTAAAAGCGGTGTGAAGTTCAGGTCAAGTCACTTCTCAAGCAAAGAAACCTACTAGTGTCTCTTATGCAGATAATGACGCTGAATCAAATGAAAGTGTGTTATGTCAAGAGCGAAGTAAAACACGCACGAATATAACTTTTTCCGCACTCACTATTAAAAGTAATCTAAATTCAATAATGGCCGTCTCAGATATGACTGCCTGTCGACGGTGATATGAACATTACCGGGTTCTGGGAAGTGATAAGCGAATTTTATAGATACGTTCCTTTGAGAATATGTGTATATTTATCAAACTACACGAAGACACGCTTAAAAATGCCGCAAAGTGCAAAAAAGTTCTGAAAAAGAACAGCCTCTGTTTTTTCTTAAGGTTCCCCACAGTTCTGCAATGACGATAATCGGAGGAACCAAATTCGAGTTTTGCATCTAACTTAACGGTATATTCTAAGGTACAGGGACAGGAGGGATTTCTCTTAAAGTGTTCAATATTTTCGGTAATTCATATAGTAGTAAATTTACGGGGAAATGTCAAGTATATTGTTACATATTGCAGCCTACTGGTACATGATTTTGTTACTTCCTTTGCAGTGTTTACGTAGATTAGATAGCGCTTCGGATGGCACAAATTCGAGTCAATAGAACATTTGAACAATTTATGATTTTTATCAGTCAACGGTTGAAAATCGTTTTAGACGCACGTACCTCGGTTGGCCTAGTCTTCAATTTAGAGAATGTGGCTCTGGGGAAGTTTGGTATTTATCTTTTACGTACTGGAATTTACTGGTAAGTATAAGATATGTTATGATATGATGTATTTGTTAACTGCAATTTTGTTGACACCCGGTGGCAGCAGTACAGTACACATTTACACACAAACAATACGTAGAACAACACAATTAATTTGGGAAGAGTGCGGGACGTGCTCCGTCTTAGCGAGTTTTACCCTGACATTTGTCTTACAACTGAGGAAAAAGCACAGAAAAACGTCAGTCAGGGTAGTCGAAGAGTGCCATTTGGCACGATGAATACAGAATATAGAGAACAGCACATTCATAACAACAAGAATACATAAACATAACAATAAAAACACATAAAATAAAGTGGTCTGCCGCAGAATTGCTGAATTCCTTATTTATTCTTTAGATTAATTTTGATCCTTTATATTCACATACCTTCCAGCATCAAAAAAATTTAAGAAATTCATTCCACACACACACACACACACTTTCGCTAAAAAAAACAGGTATTACTTTTCTGAAACACAGTAGAAGGAATTTATAGCTTCGATCTTCTTGAAAATTCTTCCACTTAACGTACGTTTCTCTTCCGGATCTTACTACTGAAGCTTCGCATTTTGAAAGAACGTGTTTGTGCCCTGAAGTGGGAGAAGTGTCATGGAGAATTAAAATCACATGATTTCCATCTTCCATCTCCAAATATCACGACTGATACTTGCAACTTACACATATTATTAAACACTTCATAAACTCCAATTATAAGAGAATGGATTGTTATAAAATAAATGAGTGTTCTTAATGTATATCACATTTCAATGCGGTGTAATTTATGTCGAGTTAAAAGTGTCCACTTGTGCACTACATAGACTTGTGTGCACATTATACCTGTAAAGGTCTGCTGTGTTCAGATTTTTCTTTTACTGCTGCCATTCGTAAGAGCGCAGACAATTAGATTATATTGTTCCTATCATGCATTTAATGTTAGTAAGAGAAAGATGGCATATTTTAGTAATATATATTATGAAAATATGAAGTAATATTTTTAAAAAGAGGAATTGATTAATCTTCAATCAGTTTGAGACAGTATATATATATATAGTGACAGTATAACCGAAGTTTAAAGGCTGCCGATAGCTAAGACCCTCACTACATGCAGTAGTGATGCAGGTCCTTTTGGGCCCAACAGCTGAATGAATGGAAACGTAAAGCTGTAAGGAAGACACAGATGTTCCATTAAATGATCTGGGAAAAAAACAGAAAAATGTAATTAAACAATATCTCATAAGTCGTCTCCTGAGGGTATGATAATGTTATCATGAAAAAGAGTCCTCCGAAGTGGATTTCCTTCCTCTGGCACATGTCGATTCGTCACTGCGGGCGTTTCGAGGCCACGCGTTTTTCACGTGTTTAACAGTTGAAATGTCGACAAAGACATTTCGTCTCTTTAAACTTATGACAGTACGTTTCCTCGAAACTTCGGGATCCGATTACCCAGTAACGAAATGTCAGCTTCATCAAAAACCGAATCAACAGATGCACCACCTCGAAACTCGCACATCATTCGGAATTGCGGCAAAAATTAAGGTACTTTTTAAAAGAGTGTAACGAATCAAAACTGCATTCGTGAAAATAAAAAGAGCAGATAATTCACTAAGAATTTTTAATCCAGTACGATTTAAAATAATTTTATCCTGCATCAACGTAATATTAAATTACATAAAAATCACGTTTTCACCCTCTATTTCTTCGGGATGTAAGACTTGGTCTCTCGTTCTAAATGAATTATGAATGAAGGGGTTGCTGAGGACAAAATGCATGCGTAAGGAAGTGGGAGTAATATAAGTTTGGACAACTGTTATATTTACGAAATATACAAAAGAGTTGAGCGTCTAGACAAAGAGACAGACAGGGACGTAGAAAGTGGCATTAACGGAACAGAGGAGTAGCTTTCAATAAAGGAACAGATATTTTCCATATGTGGGGGTTGATCGTAAGAAGTTATAGGCTGAATTAATCTGGTTCGGTATTGTGTCTAGAGTGAGAAATCTCCCGAACACGGTCATGTGCCTTCAGGTTCTAAACGATTCGGAAATTTATAGGGTGACATTTCATTAGTTTAATAGGTAGGGTAATTACAGTCAATAACACAACAATGTACATCTAATTGATATTTATTACAAGATGATAAAACTACATGTTTCGGCCACTATTGGCCATTGTCAGGTTTTTCATCCGAAAGAATTTATGCTGTAGGAGTGTTTATATAAGGCATGCAGCCGCACTCTTAGAGCATACAATTCTTTCGGATGAAAAACCTGACGATGGCCAATAGTGGCCGAAACATGTAGTTTTATCATCTTGTAATAAATATCAATTAGATGTACAGTTTTGTGTTATTGACTGTAATTACCCTACCTGTTAATTACTACACACAACGGGGATGGCAGATTTCAGAATTTCATTAACTTTCCAACAACAACTCTGCTTCTTAAATTTATTTCGTTACTTTCCATCTGCTTTGTGGTATTCAAAGTGAAAACTTTCTCAGCAACTATTTCGATTCTTTCTCCGTATCGGATTACCTGCCTAAACGCAATAAAAAGTACCGAACTGATGTACAAACATTCTAATATTAAAAGTTTGTTAAATTAGTTCTTTAATAAAAATTGTATTAATATCAGATTGAATTTGAGGACCTTTCCATTAAGGTTCTTTATTTGTTGTGGTAAAAATCACCCCCGATTACCAAAATAGAGTCACTTAGCCCCAGCCATAAGGTCAGCAGAAGTTGAGCCTTCTATTCTTCTCACTCTGTGCAGGCTAATTTGTTTATTGAAGTCTACAGACTATCTGTTTTTGGCACATACGCTGCACATATATTTACTCTCATATTCTGCATAGTGTTCGCATAACAGCATGGCTATATACCTCACCTCTTCCCCACTAACCAATAAATATTTCAATGTGTCACGTTTCAGAATTAAACACAGGCCCCTTTCTACATTGTTGAAGAAGGTAAACGATGGCTTGTGCGTCAAATTCTTCATTTGATAAAGCCCTGGACTTTACGATTCTCCCAGTTCTGTCTCAGTTTTCTTGGAGAACAAATAATCCCTTTATTTATACCAGAATGGAGTAACTCTTGCAGAAACACTTAAGAGAAGAGGGTAGCAGTTATCATTTTCAGACACAATTACACAGCGAAGGCGATAATTGCTTCTAAAAATTGTGAAAATTACAGTCTGAAATACATCCAAATACTTTATCGTGTGACAGAAGTGTTACTCAGATGTGACGTCTTGTGTATTAAACGTAAGTTCCACTTCGCATAATCCAGGGGAATACATCTCAATACACAAGGGCGGTCCAAGTTTTCCTCCGCCAAGCGAAACCTCTGTACGAAAAATCGCGAACAAAGCGGGACTGCTGTACAGTGTGGCATCTTACGTCTGAGCATACGTATTAGTTGAATGCTGGTTTAATACTGGCATAACAAACCGACACTGTTTTCGCTTCTATCAAGCAACTATGAACCAGGCCGTCTGACCAAATATGCTGACGCCCTTGACTCATTGAGAACGCGGCTTATGGAGGGACATTGGTGGTGAATTCATTGACTTTCTATTGCTCTTCGTGTTGTATTTCTTCATTATTCAGGTGATTAAATTAAGAAAGTTAATCTGTGCGGAGCATGTAGCATGCATGGTAAGGAAGAGAAATAGGTGTACGATTTCGGAGGAGAAACCTGACGAAGAGACTGCCGGGAATAAAGTGGAGGAACAAAATGAAACGGCGTCGAACTGCTTAGATCTGGGCCAATAAAATGCCTAAAATTTCTTGACTAGATGCTAAAAAATTAAATTTCCAAGAATGATTCTGCTCCATGATGTCAGTCACTCGGTCAGTCAGTCAGCCAGTTTTTTGCATACCTTCACAGGCCCTTTCTTTCCAGGTCTTCTCATTTTCTTCCTTCAAGAATTTTGTGTGTAGGTACTGACCCTATGATACTAATGCTCGATTTAAATTTTGTGTTTCCGATAGCTGCCCAAACACTCGATAACACAGATGGAGAAATAATAACACCAGAAGATGAAGGGCTTTTGAATGCAGAACCAAGAGTCGTTGGAGGAATACCAGCAACTGTGGGACAGTTTCCTTACCAGGTAATGTTGTTACGTTCCAATTAGAAGTAGAGGAAACACATATGGCCGACCAAAGTGGCTGCGTAATCTAAGTAACGTATTACACTATACGAACCTAGAACATGTATCATTGTTTTGCAAGTCCACTTGGTTGTTCTGAGTAGAATGAGCCTCAGGTCTAACAGATTTCCAATTCAAGGAGCCCTACATAACCTCCGTCAGCACACTGGCGCTGTACAATCTGAATCAGCTACGGTGTATTTAAACAAACCACAGATAAATCAGTTCAAACACAGAGAACTGAAGGCCTTGAACAGCGTTGGTCTGTAGGTGCGATTGAAGGTAATAATTCTTATTAATATTATTGCTTCTCTTACACATGGGGTGTAAATTGATATTGTAATGAACTCTTGAACATGTTATGGTGGGAAAGTCTTAGAGAAGGAGAACCACATGGAAGACCTAGGCGTAGATGGGAAGATAATATTAGAATTGATCTTCAAGAATTGCAATATAGGGCGTGGTCTAGATTGAAATGGTTGGATATTCGGACAGGTGGCGGGTTCATGTGAATATGGTAATAAACATTCCGGTTTCATCAAATGTGGGGAATTTTTGTCACTACATGAGGATTTGTTAGCACCTCATGAAGGACTCAAGTCAATGGAGTTATTTAGTTAATTGGGTATTTAGTGAGTTAGTTACCTATCTAGTTAGATAGAGAGTTATTCATGAAAGCTTCGAACCAATGACATATTCCGGTACTTTTACCGACAATACAACCGGACATGTTCCATAAAATTTATTGGACTATGTCTATTAGTATTCAACTGAGACTTTGTTCTTTAAAGAGAGTAGAAAGGTTTTTTTTCACCAGCTGTTTATTGTTAAAAGTACCTTGCGCCGCAACAACAGAGTAAGATGCCTCATTACGTGAGTGGAGACTAGCTAGAGCAGTAACAAAGATATGTTCATGGAGATTTGTGACTGGATATTACGCAGAGTTTTTAAAAATTCTTGTAGAATAATAGTCTGAAATCTGTTAATATATGGAAACATACAAAAGTTTAGATCATTTTAATATGCTAGAACAGACTGAATGCAACAAAAAAGCATACTATTTTACTAAAAATAACATATCTACTAAAAAGGAAATATTTTCCTATGCTAGAAGAACAATTGTTAAGGTTAGTGTGGGTTCTGGTTGGAATATCGAAAAGTATGAAATAGAAAATGACGAGAGGTTAAGAAATGAAAGTAAAACGCAATTCCCATAGAATTGCGAAAACTGTATGCAGATAAGAATTTTTCTCCTCACTGATCAGTGGACTTTAGATAAGGATGTACAGATACGTACACTCTTCCAAACCCACAGTGCGTTGGCATAATATTACGTGAAATGAAAAATAACACAATTACCGAATTCTCTAGCTCATTAAACTTATTTAGTCTGATGTCCGTGTTTATGTCTTTTCGATTAAAAAAAACAATGTACTCTGGTAACTAATCATTTTTCCGATAAATATCCTGCCTCAAACGTCTAAACTCACGAGTACAATCTGACATAAACCAGACGATCACTATACCAGTCTTAACGACGTTTGAACAAATAATACGTACACGTTCTATTCATCTTCCTATATATATATATATATATATACACGCACACACACATCTTATGCATTGTTTACATTACAGCTAGCAAATGCACAATTAATATAACATCCGTATATATCACAATATATTTTTATATAATATTATATAAAATATTATATATAAATAAATATAACATTATATAAAACATACTGTTGTGATATATACGTATGTTATATTATTTGTGCCTTTGTTAGCTGTAATAAAAACAGTAAAAAATCACAGTACATGCATAAAAATAAAAATTATTCCTTATAAAAATGTATAAATTTTTAATTAGATATAATGAGAAGACCATAACCTAATCTGCGCCATCCTCTTTGCGGTACAGACAGTGAAAGTGGGGATACTGAAGACTCAGGTCTTCTAGTGTGACGTGGTGTCGATTAGTAAATATTTACGAGCGTTTTGGAAAAAACTGCTGCCGTTTTGGAGAAAACTGCTGCCGTTTTGGAGAAAACTACTGCCGTTTTGGAGAAAACTGCTGCCGTTTTGGAGAAAACTGCTGCCGTTTTCTTCATGGTCTAACCTATACATATATATATAAGTGTGTGTGTGTGTGTGTGTGTGTTGGTAAATAATTACCAAATTTTTGCCAAAGTTGGCCGCTTATACCGGTAAACATCTGCCAGTGAACTCAAGTTTCATGTTGAGGAAGAACTGAAAACACATTAGCACCACTGAGAGATCCTCAGACGTCGCATTAGTGATTATACAATCAACATGAGTTTGTATTACATTAATGTACATAATTTCTTGTAAATATTCTTAAATGCATACTCTTACTGAGGAAAATCTGCTTTGAAACAGAGCTCTGAAGAGTAAAATAATGAAATGTATATTCGTAAAGACAAGTTACGAAAAAAGCCGTCTCACAAGAACTTACCTTACCTTACCTTACCTTACCTTACCTTACCTTACCTTACCTTACCTTACCTTACCTTACCTTACCTTACCTTACTCCCGGTCCCTACACCATTCTTAAAGTTATACTGTGGTTTAGGTTCCATTTGCTTCTTCCAGCTCTGTCTTTTCTATCACATATTTTATTAGTGATTTTATAATTAAAAGATAAATCAATCGATGCACTTTTATAAACATATTCAGCCATGTAGTATTATTCTTCACCAACAAGTTTCAGTCAGTCCTGTGACCATTATTAATTTGTAAAAACAAGAATACCACCAGTATACAAATAATTGTAAAAAGTGTAGGTAAAACACAAGGAGTTTCATTAGATTTTCCATAGAACTAGGGAAAAGAAATGTAACACCAAATAGTTTTCTCATACATTTTGTGTCCAGTTACTTTTTATTTGCTGTATTCTTGTTATAAGACATCCTGATGATGGTCACAGGAGTGACCGAAACATTTTGGTTATGAGTAACATTTTCTATTTGAGCATATTTATAAATGTGCATTCCTAGGTTTATCACACAAGTATAAAAAATTATTTAATGAACCAACATTGAAAACATTAAGCTTATTAATGATGTTTGTGGACGTGAGGTTTAAAATGCCGAAACATGTGACCCAAATTTCCCTCTGCACTGAAATTATCTCATTCAGTGTGTTACTCATTCATCTTCCAAATACAGTGCGTCCGAATTTTAAATTGGCCAACGTAATATTTAACTCTTTTTCCTTCGACAGATCCTCCTCAATACGCCAGGTAACTTAGTACAGCACGATACCTATCAGTCCCGTTGCCATAAGTCGGAAAGCTTAAGCTATTACTCGCAAGTAACAAGGTTTCGCTACGTACGAAGTAAGTTTATTTTAATTGCAGGTTCTCATTTACTACTCGAAAAACTCGGATAATTATATGTGTGGCGGTGCTTTTATTTCTGAGCGACATATCTTGACAGCAGCCCACTGTGTGTCAGAGTAAGTTTACTGTTCCGTCATAGGTTGGAAGCAGCCCACTCTGTGTCAGGGTAAGTTTACTGTTCCGTCATAGGTTGACAGCAGCCCACTGTGTGTCAGGGTAAGTTTACTGTTCCGTCATAGGTTGAAAGCAGCCCACTCTGTGTCAGGGTAAGTTTACTGTTCCGTCATAGGTTGACAGCAGCCCACTGTGTGTCAGGGTAAGTTTACTCCTGGGTCATGTGTTGACAGCAGCCTACCTTCTGTCAGGTAAGTTTACTGTTCGGTCATGTGTTGACAGCAGCCTACCGTGTATCAGGGAAAATTTACTGTTCGGTCATAGGTTGAGAGCAGCCTACCTTTTGTCAGGGTAAATTTACTGCTCGGTGATGTGTTGACAGCAGCCTACCGTATGTCAGGGTAAGTTTACTCGTCGGTCATGTGTTGACAGCAGTCTGCCGTGTGTCAGGGTAAGTTTATTGCTCAGCCATGTGTTGATAGCAACGAGCACTGTGTCACAAGTTTAACTCATCGGAAAGTGTTGAAAGCACAGTACATTTTTATGGCTAGTGTGACAGTTTGTGACAGTCAAAATCTGCCACAGTAGCTGCACGGCCATAGGAGTGCAACTGTTATAACACTGCGCATATTTCTTGTTGCTATTTCAATAAAATTCTCCACTCTCTACTGATGATAATACATCTCCGTCGTCATGTTACAAAACGACGAGGAATATTCTACTACACCACCCAGCTCCCAGATTACATAAAGAATAATTCAAGCTCAACAATCCAAACACGTGCACAGAAGACAATTATACAAGTTGTGAATTGAGACAATTTTTATTTAATTTAATTTTAATCTGTCCTAACACAACATTTCAATGTGACAATTTTATATTTTTAATTTACTTACAGCTGTCTTCATAAAATTTCCTATATATCTTATCACAATGTGGCAAAATTTTTATTCTGATTAATATTGACATTGATGGAAATGAGATCCCTTACAACTTGGCATTTTATGCATTACTTATATCCTGCCTTTTTTAATTTTGTGTGGCTTTCGCCTCATGATGGTCCTAACGACCGAAATTAATAGTCATTAATGCAATAAAAACGTTGTTTCCGATTGAATAAATTCTGATTTTATTTATTATTTCATTTCAAACAAAACGGGAAGTCCTCTATTAAAAAAGGTTATTTTAACTCTTCGACATGTTTCAGCAGCGGCATACTTTGTGTCAGGGTATATTTAATGAATCGGTATGTGTTAGCAGCAGCACACTGTGTGTCAGAGCATGGTTAACTGAACGGTATGTGTTAGCAGCATCACACTCTTTGCCATAATATTTTAACTGAACGGTATGTGTTAGCAGCAGCACACTCTGTGTCAGAGTATTTGAACTGAACGGTATGTGTTAGCAGCAGCACAATCTGTGTCAGAGTATTTTAACTGAACGGTATGTATTAGCTGCAGAACAATCTGTGCTAGAATAATTTAACTGAACGGTATGTGTTAGCAGCA
>Ga0123352_10017939_pt1 | contig 11278 bp, 10 predicted proteins | sample TergutLab28metaG_FD_89700 | JGI IMG/M metagenome (GOLD analysis project Ga0123352, IMG submission 89700) | Labiotermes labralis P1 segment gut microbial communities from Petit-Saut dam, French Guiana - Lab288 P1 | ecosystem: Host-associated > Arthropoda: Insects > Digestive system > Gut ... | reverse complement strand
TGGGATCCCATAGAGTGCACACTTATATTGTACATTGTATATGTTCTGCATTGGCCTGATGATGGCTGTTTTACAGCTGAAACATGTAGCCCTGATGTAATTGATATTTCAACATTGTGTTGATGTACATATGTTGTGTTTTTAACAGTAATATACATATATTTAGAAACATTTGGTTCAATTTGATTTACTTTGTACTTAATTATGTACAGAATAATCGGAATTGGTAACAGTTATGCAAGCTGGACAGAATGTGCGCCAGGTCTTCCTATGCATAATTCAGATTCAGTATAACACTGTACTGTAAGAATGCCATCATGTCACAAAAGGCTGAGTAGATATTACAATTCATAAGGCATAAATTTACAAAATGAGTTTAATTATCTTTTGCCTACATACATAAAAATATGATAAGTTTGATAAAATTCAGTGTACAAAATGATAAGTCTCAGGGACAAATTAATTCACACATTTAAAATAAACTTAATGATACAGAATCTTTCCAAACACCGCAGTAAAATACGGATTCCCAACATCATGTGTCCTGTAACACATCCAACATAAGGCATCATGAAGACACACACACACACACACACACGGCAGCTAGGCAAAATGCAACATGACAAAGAATGCGAAACAGAATTGGAGAGATTCACCGGGAAGAAAAACCAGAAAAGCGAATCAAGTGAATTCTTGAACTCTACTAAACTGAAATTGCAATGAAGGTAATTAAAATAAATGAAACTCCACATGTGTTTTTGTATGGAAAGTTTAAATCAATGAACTTCAAAGACAGACACACTATGGAAAAAGGACACATTCATATCATATTCTTTGAAAATGGGAAGAAGCTACCTACATTTTATGAAAGTGAACTGATTAAAGAAAGCATTTCCTGATTCAAGGTACATTCTACTCTTTCTGTCTCTCTCAATCTGACCTCTTGTTTGTAGGTTGTGACTTCCAAAATGCTTCAGCATTAATAACAGCAACTCATATTACTTTTAACTGTCAAAGAAGTGAAGTTCAGTAGGTATTTCTTTGCACTAAACAATTGACCTTGTTCAAATTATCCAAAAATATAAGTTATTACAGCTTAGCAGTAGACTGTATAATAACTATTTTTTATGCATTCAGCAGACATTGTCACTGATATTAAGATTACAGTATATCCACAACTTCATGAATTAGAGCACTGAACTGAGTGCAAACTTAATTGGTGGGCACTTGTTAGGGAAAATATTTTACTCGCAATATCAGTGACTAACATTTCATGAATGATTACATAAGTCACCACTTAATGTTGATTTATGTCTTCCTCACCTAAGACCACTTGCACCATCTCAGTCTAAAGTTCCCTCCAAATAAGCTGACACTCAGTTCAGAGATCTTTGTCGCTATGGAAAAACATTAATCAGAAATTTAATTTTACTGGCAAGATTTCTCATTACATCAAGCACTCAATTAATACTGAAATGTGACACACAAACTATGCCATTATTTTTGCTGCAATTTAAACATCTTCTATGTCTTGAAGGTACTGTAAACACAGAAGATGTTCTACACATCACTTATACCTACTCTTTTTTCATAAAAACCGTAAAACCAAAAGCATTAAAAGAAACTTCAATCAGATCACTTTCTTTCAAATTGGAACAATGTAATATGGGACAGAAATCAAATGTATGAGAAGAGTGTATGAGCTCAAAGCCACTGACTAATATTTTGGAAGACTGCTTAAGCGTGGAGGTGTTCTCCACACTGCACTTGATGTTCTTTTCACACATCTCACACCAAACATCTTCATTAAATTTGGTGTTTTTTCTTCACAAGCAAAATAGGCCTCAATTAGCTCCTTTGGTACCCAAGCCTGCTTTTTCAGGGCCTCCAGACGTTCCGCTTCTGAAACGAAAACAAATTACCTCAGTTCTTAGAACTGTGACATTTCAGCTGCTTCTTTGTAGGTTAGCATCTGATCGTGTTTTTTACAGTACAAAACTCAGTTGAGATTTTCATCTGTGCATCATTCTGGGCGTATTGTGCAAGTATCTTCCTGCATCTCCACATCATAGACAAAATGAAACGTGTAAATACAGCAGTTGCTTTTCTTTTAGGAATGTGAAAATGCTGTTACATGCATGGGCATGAACCAAAGTCAGTTTTTCCCCATATTATGTTGTGGAATTTATCGTATTTTGGGACAACAGTAGTCAATTATAACACCCTTGCCATGACACAAGGAGAGCACGAAATAGACCACAACTCCCACTCTGCCCCAAACTGGCACCCCAGTAACACTAACATGTAGATATTATCCACTGGGGAAAACAGCCATATGGTTACAAAGATGGGATTGAGGAAGATGTAAAGTAATTCTGTCCTCAGTTTGTAGGCCTATTTGTCTTCACTGCAGTGTTAAGTGTTCAGGGTATTCAAGTATTTCAGCCACTCTTCCAACAGTGCTTACTGTGCCTTCAGCTGTTAGAAATAATGTGCTGGTCTTTGTGGAACCTTCAGCTACTTCTTTTAATTAGTTCTCAAACTAGTATTTCATGTTCACAGATTCTCAGTAACATCAAAACTTATCACCTCTGCATCATCAGGAAATACAATGAAATAATCACAATTCCCCCACAGTTTTAATCATGAACAAGAATACAATCAGAACAAAGTCTGGCTTGCCAATGTTCTCTGACTACTCTTCTTAAACCACATGACCCATGTTCCCATCGAACACCACCACCACCACTCTTAAGCCTTCTGTTCCACTTCTGCCTTTCACCTCACACTCATCCAGAAGATGGCAGCTGCACTTTGTACCAAAACATTGGAAATAGTTTCAGCATTTAACACAAGACAGGCAATACCTATAAAAAATATGACACTGAGGCACATTTGCATAGCCACTGTTGCTGCGGACAAGCAGTAAGTATTAAATATTATAAGTGTGTCTGTAGCCTTAGGTATCTGGCATGCAAAGCGCATGCACTATTCTATATGATATATTTGTTAATTTCAATTGGGTAGCCACCCAATAGCAGTAGTACAGTACACATTTAGACACACACAATACACCGAACAACACAAAACAAACAATATTTAGAACAACACAAAAATCATCATCTGTAACATGTCTGGCTGTATCTACCATATTTTTCAACATTAGCTCATAAATGGCACAATCTTCAGAAAAAAAATTAATGAAGGTAAAATGTGCTTTCATTTCCTCTACAACTGTTGTATGAAACTTTCCACATTCTGAAAATACTTTAGCAAGATATAAAAAATGTATATTGGTCTTCAAGTAAAGTACACGTTTTTTCTGGTCAGATATCAATCAAACACGAATTATCTGGACAGATTTTTTAAAATACTTCAAATTTCAAAAATGAAAATTCATCCAGTCGGAGCCAAGTAGTTCCATGCGGACACGGACAGACATACGGGCTGATGGGACATACATGATGAAGCTAATAATAACTTTTTGCAGTTTTGCGAAAGTGCCTGAAAACCAAAACTCACAGCTAAAGTTACATCATAAACCGGCCACAAAAACCTAACAGGAATTATGTACACAACAAACAGAATATCTTGGATACACAGTCAGGAAATCTCCATAAGCAAATGCAATGTGGACAGTAGTAATATCCAGAACACTGTTTACTATGCTAGGTAGGAATCAATGTTCTGCAGCAGCATGCTGCCTCCATTTTCAAGGCAGTACTTACTACGTGCCCACAGAGGTATCGGCCTCTTTGGCCTATCTTCATCCTCACTGGACTCTCCTGATGAGTCAATGTCATAATCATCTACATTGACCATCTTCTTGGGCGCGTTGCGTTCGTCTGAATTGCTGCTGGATGGCAGCACATTAAAAGTTCTGTCCAAAATGACAGTTCTATTTTGGGCAGCTCTCAATTCTGTTTCAGTCTGAAAAACAAAATACTCATTAATTAGTCTCTGCAGCAAATGGTATAAACTCTACATGCAACAGTAACTTAATGCATTCAATTAGATGGGTTATACTGGCATAATTTCCTGTCCAGGGGCATGAAACATGACACAATATGTCGGTGGACCAAAATCTTTTCACACTTATGATGTATCACAGCAACAGTCCTTTCTGCTGAAGTGAAGGGGTGAAATTCACAGGTGTAAACTGTGGAGAAAGTTGGGACAGATTGAGACACGTTAACCTGCTGCAGTCAGCCATGAAGTGTGCACATCTGCTGCCAGTACTCATCACAATAGCGGGCCCAGTAGCTCAGTTGGTATGGCGACTGACTACAGGCTGGACGATCCGGGATCGAATCCCAGTGGGGACGAGATTTTCCACCCATCCAGCCTCCCATAAAATGGGTACCGGGTCTTTCCCGGGGGTAAAGTGCGGCTGGGGCGTGCCGCTGACCACTCACCCCCTTCTAGTGCCGCGGTCATGGAAGAGTAGAGCTATACCTCTACCCACCCTCTGGGCCACACCGGGCCTGTAACAGGATCACTTTACCTTACTCACCACAATATCTCAGTTTTAACGGTGGGTGAATGCTTACGATCTTCGGCAAACTAGGAAACTCAGCAGTGGAAACGGTTTTAAGCCTCAATGGAGTTTATGGAGATGAGAGGAGAAGAAAGTATGGATGACATTTCCATAACATAACTGAGAACATAATTAAGTTATGCCCTGATGGAAGAATTGCAGCTTCAAAGCATGTTTGTGTGTAATATTTTGCTTCTTAGCAGCTATTTCAGACTACAATTTCTTGAATTTATGTTAACTCTGATAATGGTATCAAGCTGTTAGCGATTAAGGGAAGCATGCAGCCTGAATAATTACATGGACCAGTGGGTGAGCAGTCTAGTGTTCTTATCCACATTTAGCGATGTTGCTCAGGCTTGGCGACATACGATGTGCAGCATACTGCACTTACCTTTTCATTCGCCTGTTTTTCCTTCATGAGTTTAGCTTGCGTTTGGGCCATCAGTGCAGTTTGTTGCTCCCTGAAAATAAAAGTAACACAGTATTCAATAAAAATAACCACAATAAGAATATATACATATTACTTATTATATTAGTGCCATCAATACACAACAAATACAAAGACCAGATATATTAGTACAACTGGGTTATATCTGGCCTTAGTACAACTGGGTTATACATCTGCTCTTTGTATTTGTTGTGTATTGACGGCACTAATATAATAAATAATTGACGATACACAACGGGATGGCCCCCCTTAAAAAAAAAAAAAAATAATAATAATAATAATATAATGGTAATACCATCAAAATGCACACAAGTGAAATTGTTTTTATATACAGTAAACTTCTACATGTTCCGGCCACTCACACTTCCATCTTCATGGAGGCAATACAAAGGATGAAAATATAAGAAGAGATACAATTATTGTAATGACAAAGCCAATCCAAGAAATAAAACAACAATGAAAATATCATAGTTTAAAATGTGTATGATAAGTGTACCATTACTGCAAGGATGTTACACTGATGTTTCATGCACCTTCCTGTAATGATAGGAATGCACGTAAGGAAATTTATAATGCATTATAATTTAATTACAAAATAATGGAATATGAAGGTAAACCGGTAGTTGACGAAATACATACCATGAGAACGTACTGAAATGTATAAAAAACTATTTCACTAGTGGGCATTGTGTTGGTATTACTATTATATATATATTCAATTCATGCATGGCTTATGGATCATGTAGACAGTAAGAACATATCAATATTTCAAATGGAAAAGGCTAACACAGTTAGTAGCAGAACAGTAATTTCACTTGAGGAGGAAGAATATCCAAATGTTGTTATCTTCAATACAGTAATATCCATGTACAGCACTGAAAGAATATCCGAATGTTCAGTTATCTTCAGTATAGTACCATCCACGTACAACATTTAAAAGCATATCCTGACAACGTTCAATGAAGGGAGGGAATTTTCTGACAGAACTTTATTACTGTTTTCACATTACAGCACCAGAGAACAGAAAATCGCTTGCCCCACTGTGAGTCAGACCCCTAACCTTCCAGCCTGTAGGCTAATCATCACACCAACTATAATGGCCCTGTTCCTCTACAGCATCATGCAGCAAACTTCATTTTAGCCCATTTCTTTGGCCATCATCAGGTTCAACTACAAGAACAGAGTTTTACAAAATGGTTTTCCAAAGCGATAAGAAACATAAAACATGTTGTAAATCCACATTGCAATCAGTCACCTCTTGACCCTTTAGCACTGAAGACCAAGAACAGTTGATGTGCAGCATGAATTTAAAAAACCAAACTAGACTAGCCTTCACCAAAAGAATACAACTTCATGACAGCCATTTAAACTATCGTTACTTTCAGATTACCCCAGGCATTTAATTCCGGTACAGAAGGTTAATCAAAACTGTGGATATTGTAATAATGTCCAATCTTCCATCAGTTCCAAATTCACAAAGTTTACATTTTGATAAGATGTCAGAATACAGTTAACAGCTTACCTAAGACGTGCAGCTTCCTTCTCTTCAGCTGACCGCTCCAAATGTTGCCTCTCTGCTTCTTCCTGTTCCTTTTTACGCTCTGCTTGGAGACGGCGCTGCTCTTCTTCCTAGTGGCAGCACAAACTCATTAATGCTATTCAATTTGGATTATCTTAGAAGGAGACAGCTCATTGTACAATAAATGGAGATATTAAATACCCCAACTCCACAAGTCAGGCAGCCATGTTTCAGCATGGGGGTAATAGCACTGTTGCTGAATACCAGGCCTGCAGGTGGGCATAACCCAGCTGGTACAATTCTTAGGCTCTCAGGAAAACCAAAATTACAGCCACTGCTGGGATACAGGACAAACCAAAACAAATACCACTGCTAGGATATGAAAGAAAGTCACATGCTGAGAAAACTACTTCAAATTATAACACTTTCTAAAGCACAGGGAAAACATAACAACTGTTCTAAAACTGGATGTGCAGGTGTCATTCTTAGCAGCTTGCTGACTCAAAGTGACAAGCAATTTAGTGCAATGTTTTTGTCACCTGCTTAAAACAACCTGTCATTCTTTATCCATCTATGGGATTCCCACTGACTGTTAACTGTCATAAATTTTACTGCTTAACATTTTCCTCAGGTTAATGTTAACAATCTTACAAAGAAACCAAACTGGAATGAAGAGTAAGCATGTGACTTAGGTGGGGGAGGGAAGGGACCCATGTCATTAATTGAAGTCATGGAACCTATGTTTATCCAGTAGGTATGCAGTAAGAATCATACAAATATTATTCCACTCAGCACCAATCTCCACTCACCCAAATGTGACAGGTGGACAAATTATCTCTAGAGCTGTGACTAATCTGTACTGTACATTTAGTATGTACTTCACACTCTTGCATTTTTGAAGTGGGTCTTACCTGTTCCTTTAGTTTGGCCAAACGGGCTGCTTCCTCTTGTTTTCTGCGTTCTTCTATTTCTGCTGCCTTCTTTTGGGCATGTTGCTTTTTCTGTTGCACGTGCTCCCTCATTTTATCTTCTCGGTTCTGGATAATCTGCCTCGATTTCTCCTCCTTCTTCTGCATGCGCAATTCTGCATCCTGCTTCTGTTTTTCAAGGACTTCTCTGGTTTTCAAAACTTTCTGCATTTTTTCTTCACGTTTCCTGTAAATTCATAACAACTGTGTCAACTCTACCTGTGATAAATGAAGTCTACATTGACAAAGGCATCACTCCAATGTTTCACATGCGCACCCAAAGAACATATACTGCAGTCCACACGCACAAAGAACAGCAGACAAATGGGCCCATTCCCAATTCTAACTTCCACGATGTCTCTCCTTTCTGAAACTAAGTCAACCAATTATATTGCATTTTATCATAGAAATGCAGTGACTGGAGAAATTACCTTCTTTTTTCCTCAACTTCTTCCTTCAACTTCTGCTCTCTCTTCTTTCTAGCTTCCTCCTCCTTCTCAATACGACGTTTCATTTCTTCTTCCTTCTTTTCTCGTATTTCTTCTAAAGCAGGCTGGACTGTCTGTTTAGTGATGAAAGTTTCTACACCAACTACAATGTTACCTGCTTGTTTCTTTATCTGAAATGCACCACAACAGTATATGAGACTGGTGACAAGAGCATTGCATAACCATTTACGTAACACAGGTCCCATAGCACAGACTCCCCTCACAATAAAAACCGCGCAAACTGACGAAGCAATCTGACCCCAAAATACAAATAATGAATCAGTAACACAGTGTAACCTGTTCACAAAGATGGGGGACAAGTCACACAGTGCAGCATCCTCACACAAATAAATCAGGGAAACTGCAGTGAAAACTACCTCCAATGATTTGGGTCAAAATTACAGTGCGGCTTGAGAACAGCTGGTTTCTGGATTATGTATTCAAAATCAAAATACCACTTCAGAAATTGTTCTGGTGCTTGAGTACATATGTTACACATTCTAATATGTTAGTATACATACCGTGATACATAAGACCAAGATCATGCCCACTAATCATCAGTAACTACATGTAAACTACAGGTATATAATTTCCTTTTATATGTCTGATATATACAGCCTGATGATGGTGATTTTGTGGCTGAAAAATTTAGCTGCCACATATAATTGCTACAGCAAACTTGTACACTGAAGGGCTGTATTTCTTCCTGTATTATGTATTCTAGAAGCATAAGGGGGATACCACACCTTAAGACAAATAACATAATACATTCCAACTCCCCCACAGAGCTGACTGATATCTGGAATTCCTATAGCACAGGTGATGATCAGGTCATGTGATGCATGTTAATTAAGTAAGGAGTAAGAAATAAAGCTGCTTACCAATAAACGTCCTTTTGAGGAACTGCCTACAGCAAAGCCATGAGAACTTGAGTGTGCAGACGTGTTGCTAATATTATGTGCCGACAGTGGTGTCTTTTTGTACTTCTCATAGTATTGCAAGCCAAGTGGAGTAGTATATTTAAGTCCAGCAACAGAGGTCATGGAATTCTAGGAACAGAAGAAACACAATATCATCATCTAATATACGATGTACAATGACAATTTAAGTAAATATTTTGGAACAAAAGCTGCTTATAAAAGAATCCGAATCTACCCAAACATTTTTTGATGTGCGTAAAGAACAGAACTGCCTACACTAAAGGCCCAAACACACCATAAATCAATGCTACACATGCAGTGTGTGCCATAATGAATGCAGACATTTTTTTCACCATTTCTGCCCTCTTTCCAACTTCAAACCTTTGGCATTGGAATTAAGAGCCCAATAAACTCTGCAAAAGACATGGCATTTAAATAGTCTCCCATTACTTCACATGTTCTTGGTCCATCACTTTTGGTGACATTTGATTTACTCAGAATCATACCGCACATCAATAGAAGACATCTTTCAACACCAAATGGTTAACAGGAAAAATGCAAGTTTATTACAGTCACAATTCTGTCTGTGGGTGACTAACTTTTACGAAACCTGATATGAATGTTACACCAATGGCCTACATCTCAATACTAATTTTAAATTTTGCATAAAGAGTGATAAAAAAAAGGCAGATCCACAAACTTGTGAGGTGGAAGCAACACTTTTGTTAGGCACTTAAGTGTACTGAAATAATCAACAGTGATGTATTGTAAAATAACCTGGAAAAGTACAGTAAGGTAACATCCTTGTAGGATTCCATATACAGATGTGTGTCATTTAACAAGAGGGATACGTCCAGAGAAATGCATTGTTAGGAGATTTTGTCGTTGTGAGAATGTCATAGAGTGTTCTTCATGTTTGTACCGTGCATGAATGACGATTAAAACAATTTATTATCCAACAGATGCACAAATATATAATTTGTAGATAGAATTATTATAAAATATTTAAAATTACTCCAACATGTTTTGAATCACAAGGGATCCATTATCAGGGAGCTTTATACAGCACTTGGCTAAAATTACAGTAATGGTTCTATCGTGTCCATTGACATGGACACAGCCGGTGTTAAGGCAGCATATTTGCCCATGGTGCATGTGTGTACTGCCTCTCTAGACTGTGCAGTACACACATGCATCAAGGGCAAATATGCTGCCATATCACCGACTACGTTCATGTCAATGGACACGACAGAACCATTACTGTAATTTTAGCCAAGCACTGTATAAAGCTCCCTGATGATGGATCCCTTGTGACCCGAAACATGTTGGAGCACTTTTAAATATTTTAAAATATTTTTTAATAATTCTAATTATATATACGAATTACATATTTGTGCATCTGTTGGATAATAAAGTGTTTTAATCGTCATAGAGTGTACTTACACAAAACTAGTTATAGCCTACTACACACCTAGTCTATATAGTATAGCCTATTGCTGCTAGGCTACAAACTTGTACAGCATGTTACTGTGCTGAATACTGTAGGCAATTGTAACACAGTGGTAAGTATTATAATGTTATAATCTTATGGGAGCAGCGTCGTATATGCGGTCCGCCATTGACTGAAATGTCCGTATGTGGCGTATGACTGTACCAACATGGTAGGTAGATAAACTTCTTTGTATTTTGGTCTGATGGCAATAATTAATGAACCAGTGGAGCTAAGCAAGTACAATGTGACACATGGAAAGATCACAATCACATCAAAATCTGACATAAGAAATGCTGTTTGTAAGTCCACAAACATAAACGTGGTAATTATGTGTAACTTTGGGGTTATGGTAAAAAAAATTTATGTAATAAAATAAAAGTATCAGATAATGATAAAGTGATAAACATGTTTGACAAGGGATCTAAGCAAGAAAGTAGGTTAACCAGAATGCGCTAGGAACCTCTCACTTCGAAATGGGGAATCAATATTCAATTTTTCCCTCTTCCAAGTGTCCAGACCAGCTCTGCAGCCCACCTAGCCCCTATCTAATGAACATTTGTGTCTCTGTCACCGAACAAAAGGCAAACTGGATGCAAAGCTTGCCAGTCAAATGCATCTAGTGCCATGGTAAAGAATTCATGCAGCTATATTAAAAAAGCACAGGGACAAATTTATATTCTTATAATAAAACCAACGAGATGCACCAATTTCTCAAATTTATTTTTGGAATAGAACTCTACATTTTTCAGACACTATCTCTGTCCATCGTCAGGAGTCTAGCACTGTACACACAGCAATAGGTATAGGTTATGCTGACTGCTTGCTAGTGGGATCAGGATGGAACCAGTTCCATCCTGATCGCACTAGAAAGCAGTCGGCATAAACTGTATGACACATACCTATTGT
>Ga0123352_10017938_pt1 | contig 11278 bp, 5 predicted proteins | sample TergutLab28metaG_FD_89700 | JGI IMG/M metagenome (GOLD analysis project Ga0123352, IMG submission 89700) | Labiotermes labralis P1 segment gut microbial communities from Petit-Saut dam, French Guiana - Lab288 P1 | ecosystem: Host-associated > Arthropoda: Insects > Digestive system > Gut ... | reverse complement strand
GACTGTGTGTGAATAAGAACAATATATGAACGTAAATTAAGGACGACTGTGTGTAAATAAGAACAATATATGAACGTAAATTAAGGACGACTGTGTGTGAATAAGAACAATATATGAACGTAAATTAAGGACGACTGTGTGTAAATAAGAACAATATATGAACGTAAATTAAGGACGACTGTGTGTGAATAAGGATGTTCACATTATTCAATAACGTGAAAGATATTGTTTAAGTAATCGAATCATCATAATTGAAAATGCAGATAGCAATTGAAAAATCAATAAAACAGGGCGTAAAACAGGGTACACGTACGTAAAGGAAACAATTTTGAAGATGTAACCGGCAAATTACAGAAGGAATTTGATAATGAATTTTACACAGGGCTTCTGTTGAGTGGCGCAGCAGCCCAACTCGGGCCCAGACCGCCTCATTTTTGAGGTTTCTAGATCACACACAATTAGACACACACACACACATACAGTCACACACACACATATACACATACGCACATTCAGTAGAATTGCTCTGGACGAACGATTATCTCGTCACAGAGTCCGCTACGCACACAACACACAAAAAACGAACATCCATGCCATCAAAGGGATTCGAACCCGCGAGCCCAGCAATCCTGGGTCTGAAGATCTACGCCTTAGACCGCACGGCCACCGGGATAGGCCACAAGACCTTTCATTTGTACACAATTGGATCATAAGCCAGTCTTCAGGGACACGGTTATAAATAACATAACTGAATTCATAAATAGGTTTTAGGACGCGGCCTTGATTAGCGCAGCTTAGAATGCAGAAAATGGTGGGCGTGTTCCTAAGAGCAACGAAATGATGTTGGAATTTCGCGCGGCAGTGATGTAACATCAAGATTTTTATAGTCACGACTTAATTACTGATTTACAAATTACAGTTCTATGTACTACGTACACAGGGCCGGTCCCAGTGGCCGCGCAGTCTAAGGCGTGGGTCTGCGGCGGCTCGCTTGTTGGGATTGCGGGTTCGAATCCCGCCGGGGGCATGGCGTCTGTCTCTTGTGAGTTTTGTGTTTTGGACAGGTAGAAACCTGTGCGACGGGGCGATTCTTCGTCCAGAGGAGTACTAACGGTGTGTAAATATTATTGAGTGTAGTCAGATGCAAAAATAACCATCTACAAATAAAATGAACAGGTAGGTCTGCCTAAAAAATTCATGCTTTCCTGTACTTGCACTTTTAGTCACAATTTTCTTTTCTTTCTTCTCCGTCTACCTTTACTTCCTTCCATTTTATTTCCACCATCATTTCGTATTTCCATTTTACATGATATATGAGAACTCCTTTTTAATTTCTCAAAGTATAAACGGATTACACTCGGTTACCTGGCGAGAGAGCTGAGGCTCTCACTGTGATATTCAATTCACATAATCTCGGTGTGCATGAAGCTGAATTAAACAAAAAATTTCACGTCGATTTTCTCAAAAAACAGCGCGATATATTATACAAAATTCAAACACCACTGCTATCTACAAATCAATCTAGACCACGTTTCGAAGTGGCCAATATTAAAAAAAAAAAAATGAAAAGAACACAAATTCTGATTTCCTGCAGTGTGATACTACAGGGAATTAAAGTTTTAACAATACATTTGTATCCCCTGCAAACAAGTACCGAGTTCAATGAAGTATAACAAGTCTACAGAAAAAAATAAACTGGTAAAATATCTGTATGTGCACATTTGCACTCATGTTCCTATTCATCTGGTTTGTGTATGGTAGATGTTACATATATTTTTAGAAAATATTTTTAGTGCGTTCAAATTCAAGCGACTGACCTGATATTTAAAATTCAAAACTGTTGACCTGTAGCACGATCACTGAGGAAAAGAGTTTAGGTATATGTGTATAGGGGGAGGTGGGAGGTGATTGGTAAAATGCCACCACGAATCTCGTTAACCTAGTCAATTTAAAACAAACAATGTCTGTACATGCGTTTTCTTTCTTTTTATTTGAATTGCACTGGTCTCTTCAGCACCAGTGGTTCGCCAACGGGCCGTAAACAGCACCGCTCTGCAGGAACATAATACCCGCTGGTTTGAACCTACACCGCACAGTAATGACACCGGTAGAAAGCGCTCTGAACTTCATTAGCTTACATTGCTTATGACCGGAAGCATACCACCAGATCTCATACGATAATCAGCGTCATTTGCGGAAACCAATAGCCGCTGACCCAGCAAAGAAATGCCCCGCCGTTTATATACCCCTTTAGACTTATTCCTGGTTTCGAAACTTGCACAAGACCAGAAGAATCCAGTTTACAGCACCGCTTCCTTACAGTCAGTTTTATTATTAGGCCTGCCCGCTTGTTCAAACAAAAGTCTCAATAGTTGTATCTGACCTTCAAGACTTCTGGCTAAAATTCTGTACGTGTTTCTCATTCGTGCTACGTGTCTAGCCCCTGTTATATTTGTAATTTAATGATACATATTAATACACAGTGCGATCCATAAGTTTTAGGACTGATTTTTTTAAGTACTAGAACTAGAGCTATCTATCGGCCAACCCACTAACTATGTACTATCAAACAACATCCGTTCACACACCGAGTTTAGTTTCTTTATCTTCGACAGTATACGCCTTGTAACTTGTCTTGTAAAGTCAGTTTTCTTTATACGTCACGGGTGGCAGAAATGAACAGACATTTCCCATAAAATGTTGTTCCAAAGCCGATCTATCTGCGACAGTAACACTAGTATTGGTACAAAAGCCTTACGGGAATGAGGCTCTGAACAGATCAAACGTTTTTAGGTATTCTCGATTTCGAGACGGAAGGGAGCTGGTAGAAGATGACGAGAGAGCTGGCGCTCCAATATCGACTCGAACTGAGGTAAACATTGCTGCTCTTGCTGATTTGGTCAAAAATGGCCGTCGAATCGCAACAGGAATGATAGCAGAATCTTTGAACATCCCCAAGACTGTAGTTCTTCGGATTCTGAAGGAGAATTTGGGAAAGAGAAAGTTGTGTGCACGTTTTGTTCCACACTTCTTGACACCTGAGCAAAGGGAAGATCGAGTCACATCTTGCCAAGACATTATCGCGGTGGCCGATGGATATACAATTTTTTTTAACGAAACTATTAGGGGAGTGAGACCTGGTGTTTTGCCTGTGACCCCGAAACAAAGCGACAGAGTTCTGAATGGGTTGGTGTGATATCCCCTCTGCCGAAGAAACTGAAATCCAAAAGTTCCCGCATCAAGACAATGGTGATAATTTTTTCGACTCTCAAGGCGCAGTGCACAAAGGATTCGCACCTGAAGGAAAAGCAGAAAATGCAGAATTTTGTAAAGGAGTAATGCATCGCCTCCCAAAGAGCATTCACTGGGTTCATCCAGCTGCGTTCTGCTTTCGAGATTTTTTCTTGTTTCACGATAATCCGCCCGCCCAAAAAGCTGCAAATGTTTGTCAATTTTTGACCCCAAAAAATGTTATAACCCTTTATCACCCCTCGTACTCTCCAGTTTTATCTCTGTAAGACTATTTTCTGTTCCCCAACTTGAAAATGCAGTTAAAAGACTCCACTTTTCGGTTGTTGTTGAGATCCAAGAAGCCGTAACTGATGAATTAAAGAAGGTCCAAAAAGAGGAATTTTCGGCAGCTTTTCAGAAACTGTACGACCATGCAAAAGCCTATATATATGCCAACGGAGCTTATTTTGAATAAGAAAAGGTATGTGTGTTCAATTTAAAAAAATCAGTCGCAAAACTTTCGGACCGCACTCTGTAGGTAATGTATTTTAAATGATCCATAAACGTGCATTGATATATTAGATGCGATATCACAAGCAACAAATACACGTAGGTGTGTTAAACTACACTATACACTCCACGTACATCTTACATTTTTTTTTGTGTTCATGGGTCCGTGCATCGTTAATCAAATTTAGCAAGTGTCCAAGAAGATGTGACTGTATTCAGTTTATTATATTTCTGTAGACAGCTCTACATGTTTCGGGTGTTGACACCCACCATTAGGAGCTCGAACAACTGTAACTGCAGCATCTGGCACTGGTCAACCGGGTCCATTACCATCCGCTCTCGTTGTTGAGTTGGAACTCAAAACTTCCAACTCAACGGCGACAGCGGATGGTAGTAGAACCGGTAGACCAGTGCCGGAAACTGTAATAACAGTTGTTCGGGCTCCTGATGATGGATGTCAACGCCCGAAACATGTAGAGCTGTCTACAGAAATATAATAAACTGAATACAGTCGTATCTTGTTGGACAATTATCAAATTTACCTCCCACATTTTTCGGCCAATCATATGGTCATTTGTAATATTTCGATGTATCTGTCCTTTGTAATGCACTTCCATGCAGATGGCAATAGGATTGGCCGAAAAAGGTAGGAAGTATATGGTGTGTATAATATACTTTCAAACACTCATGTGCATTTGATGGTTCTGAAATAATATTTAACGGTAAGGTGTGTTTGAGACATCATGATCTACTAAACTACCAAACGGATTTTTTCAAGACAGACATTTTTGGAAAGCTTGTGATTCAAAATTGGAGGCAAACTCCTTTGTTTTTATTAATTACCCCTTAAAAATTGTATTTTAACAAAAAATTCAAAGTTAAAAATTGAGAGTGCTGCCGGAAGCGGAGGCCTAGGAAAGCTAACATAACTCATGTACTTCCCCTGGCATCCGCTTGGGGCAGGACTGTCGATTTTAACGTTCTGTTGCTTATTTACATGTGCCAGGACGCTACTGTTTCTTAATTACGTGCTGCTTCCAATCCGTTGATCTCCGACAAAATTACTCAACATAAAGGATTTGTAAAGGAAAATTTGTAATGCTTATTAAGATTATGTTTCTGTAATTTTTGTTGGTCTAAATATTTTACTGTTTATAATTGCGAATTATTCGCAAGTGTACGACCAGTAGGTCTATAACAATATTATTTAAAATCTGACGTCCTCACAACTGTGACTAAAGTTCTAATTCTTCTGGGATGTGAAGCTGCTTAGTTCTGTCGTTAGTCGAAGATGCTAAGGAAGTAACATTGCCGCCATTTTGAGGTTAGAAGATCAACCCTGACATTGAGACACCAGATGCATTAAAACTTCCAGTGTTTAAGAAAGAAACTACACGGCATCATAGCTTAGAAAATAGTAATCCCGAAAACAATTGACTAAAATCTAATATTGTTAATTTGCCAATTACGTAGTTTTCCCCAGGCTCCCGCTAATTCGTCCTTCCTCCTTCTCCCAGTTATTCATCTCAGCGCACAGTTATCACAACAAACTTTCTCCGTATAATGTAAACTAATATTCATAAACGTCAGGGGTAATTAGCTTGAAGATTTCCATTCTGTGTATCTTTTCATAAATTATGTCTTTCATACACCAACCAAACACACATATACAATAAAATAAATGTATTAATTAGTAGTTAGTAATTGATACATGTGCCGATCCAAGTGGCCGTGCGGTCTAAGGAGTGGGTCTGTGGCCCCTCGCTTACTGGAATTGTGGTTTCGAATCCCGCCAGGGGCGTGGATGTCTGTCTCATGTGAATGTTGTGTGTTGTCAGGTAGAGGTCTCTGCGTCGGGCTGATCACTCGTCCAGAGGAATCCTACCCACTGTGGTGTGTCTGAGTGTGATCGTGAATCCTCCATAATGAGGAGGCCTTGGCCCACTAGGGCTGTTGCGCCATGGTAAAAAAGATTTATACCTGTATTTTATTGTATATATGCAGTTTGCTGGTGTATTATAGACATGATTTAAGTCACGAGCAATGTCTGAAACGTCGGACCTTGTGCATGCAAAATTAGATTTCAAAGACCCAAGAATAAAAGTGATGCAAAGCTTTTATCCATGCAGTGTTTATTCATCAGCGGATATGCGTATGCAGATTGCTCAAAATACGGCATATTTTCAATAATTTTCTTTAGTACAGTTCAAATATTTTCGAGAAAATTATCGACTGAACGAACCTGGTCACACCACAGTTACAAAATCTTTTGGGTTTTAAGATACCTCCTCGCCACACAAAACTACTCTCACGGGTATCGAGGTCTGGCAACACGTTCTTGCTAGACGTAATGCAAACCGCATCTCAGCGTCATCGATTTCACAGAATCTAAGAAAGGAGAAGTCCTGTTTTCTCTACCTAAGCACAATGGATGTGCGACGAACTGACTAGAAGTTTAGGCCTTTAAATGATAGTGGTTACGATATGTACCATGCAATCGAACATTCCTCGACTGGCCAATTTCGATTTTCAGGCCTTTGTTTTTGACTAGAAGCGGAATCATAGCGACGTGTGCGGTAAGCAAGTATTCGACTGTCTTATACCACACTTCAGTCAGACAAGAAGTGAGCGGTGCCTGACCAGGCAAGTCAAAGGACAGGGATCGCAGCACGACATCCATTTCGCCAGTCCTGTATTTCGACAGTGGGCCGAGAGCCGTTGCAGGTAGCGAAAAAAGGAAGGTTCTGTCATTTTCAAAAGAAACCTAACACTGCGATTTGAGTACTGCACATTTCATCAGTGTGTTCAACCAAGTCCCACACTTCAGAATTACATGGTTTTGAACCTTCGATCTTTTGGGATGTTACACAGGGTTTATCGGTGGTCGGTCACCTATGTTTCGGCGCGGTCTATCAGTCCCGTCTGCAAGAATTAAGCGTTCTGCCTCTTCCTATTCTTCTACTTGGTCTCCTTGACTCTTGGAAATGGAGCCGTTAGGCCTTCCCGAACCGTCGGTAACCAATCACCAATAAACCTCGCGCAACATTCCAGAAGAGCGACTGTAATTACCTGCACCATGGCAGAAGTATGAGATCTTGCATTATTTGTATTCATTATACAGACACTTGTATGGTGGAAACCTCGAACCCAGAGCTCGAGAGGGTAGACAATCAAAAGTGTTACAACCACTGCCATTACCCAAAAGGAGATATTCCCGATTTCGAAAGCAACCAATCAGATTTAGTCAGATTTGTAGACACTGAAGCACGGATTACCTTCTCGGCGATTGGGAAGAGGCTTGTGTTTTGAGTATTCGGAGGCTTTACTTGTCAAAATGCGCTCGTTTAGCACAACGTGTACTGGTAAGTGCGCTGTGAATGTTACGTACATAATGCACAAATTAAAGAGGTGTTCTGCAGTTTTCATACCATAACAAAGGCTTTGCATAAAGGATTATCAAGAAAGCATTTTAAAAGTCAAAGAGGAAAACCACTACTAATTACTTATTAGTGCTATTGTTTAACACTTTAACAAATACTCCTATCCGATAAGTGGACACATTTAACCCTAAAGGGCAGAACTTACCGACAGAACCAACAACGGGCAAAGCAATAAAGAATGTACGTGAGGATGGAAGTTTGGGTGCAGGTATAACCGCCATATTTAATATCAGCACATCCCGCTTTTCTTCCACACAACATATGTATGTGTTTCATACGCTTTTCCGAATAAACAATGATATTTCCCTAATCAGTATCAACTGACTTGTTTTAATTAGAAAGTGAGTGTTAATTATATGGCAGGAACTGAGTTTTGTACACAAATTGGACTTGCTTGTTTTACGATGATTAAAACGTACTATTATTCACTCATTATAGGACGGTGCAAATCAAATGCATTAACTGAGTTGAAGATTAAGTTTAAAGAATAAAACAAGATAAGCCGGTGCTGCAGCACGCAAGAGTGGTGTAAGGAATGGACCTAGGCGGAAAATGAAGAATATTAAGAGAAATCCTAAATAAATAACGTAGGGGCATGTGTAATGGATTCATCTTGCTCACTTCAGCAGTTGGGGGTTTCCTGACCAATATAATTACTTCTGACGTGTTTCATGATATTAGGACGTCTTGTGGCAGCTGACGAATAATCGGTTTTTATGACAGAATGGCAACGTAAGTACTTGGCATACTACAGTATTAAAATGGAATTTACTTACCACTACACAATTTGTCGAAACACATGTAAAAGAGAACAGACAATAAAGGTTTGCAGGCTTTCTTAATTTATATAATTTTTAAATTTTGTATCTTCATAATAACAAGTTTTATAAATGTGTAGGTGATGAATACATGCACTAATGGTAACATGTTTCGTGAAGTTGCGCCACATTTATATGGATATAATTACCGACTAATACAAAGTTACTAATGTACTTACTAAGCTTAAATAACACAATACGAAGAGCAATAAAGTCCAAAACAATGCCTCGCTAAAACAGATGGACTCGTTCCTCTGTGTCTATTTCAGAGCCGACTCTACCTGTTATCCTTACTTTGCGAATAATTTTGATGATTCATGAAGTGTACAGAAAAGATAAACTCCCTGTACGCAACAAAAAAGGCATAAAAGGAGTGGAGGAATGGCTCCACTTATGCTTAACTTCGGCTCAAGATAGAGGTAAGTGGTCCTACTTCACGCCTCGGTCGTTTTACCGCCAGGACAAAACCCCGATACCCACTGAACAGGAAACTGGATGGACCCCAGACAAGGTCTGGACGGTTTGGAGTTCAATCTCTTTTCCTTACCGGGCTTCGAATCCTGGATCGTTCAATCTGTAGAGGTAACATAAATTCGAAGAATGTGTCTATAAGGCTACTGCAGACTGTGAACAAAGTCACACAAATAACCAACTTGTTCTAGTTTTCTAAGTGCTGTTCCAATATGAATTACCAGAGCTCGCGATCTGAAATAATTGTGACCACTCCAGACTTTCGCTGGGTCTGAGTGCATGCTCTTTTCTTCACAGTGTTTTAGTACAAAAGCTCTGGCGCTGATGTGTGTCCATTATACTGTCTAGTGAGTATCCTGGGGAACATTCAGGTTGGTAACCTATGTGCTACTTAGTGAAACTGATATCGATAATCGATACTTCCGGCTGAGACAACCGAGTCGAAACGTTAGCGGAAGCACGGTATTCGAAATCGTTTATTACGGAACGAAATCGACGATATACAGATTCCCCCCGGGATAGAGAACAGGAGACGACTATTCACGGTGCCGGATTTGATTCACACGGCTTCAAGTCAGCGCCCATGTACGAAGAACGTTGCTTGATATTGCCTGAACTGCAACAGACTTACGTCACACGTTGAATGTCGTGGGATTTGGTTTGGAATCGGCAGGTATCAGGGATACGCATTAGACTTCCTCTACAATCCAGGAAAACACGAATATATGAATGCCAAGTTCTCGGGACTTATTTAAAGAAGCTGTGAGCCACTAAGTTTGGCGATGGAACAAAGAAAAAGGGCGTGATTCCAGGCTTTCGCCGCGAAATAGCTGAGAACTGCGCTATTCTGGGTTATTACGCAGCGAGTAGTGGAAATTTCTTACGGACGTTTCGGGACAAGAATTTTAGATTCTTGACGCTTGAACATGGGCCCGATAGGTTGTCCCGAAGCGTCGGTAAGGAATTACCACTACTCGCTGCGTGATAACCCAGAAGAGCGCAGTTCTCAGAGGTAAAGGGACTCGTGTTCGGAATCTTTGTATTTACAGACGTCTTCTGGTGGTGCAAGTATTGTTAGGCTCGTCTCGTTATCTACGCAGACCTAACTCGTGTCTCTAAACATACAGATACTCAGAACACATGCATTGACCTCATACGCCGCAAGTACAATTTGGTCTATTCCAAGCCAATTAAATCTCCTGTGTTCAACACAAAATCATTAAGACTGTCCAAATGTCTCACTTCATTCCTTCTATTGTAGTTCAATACCGAGTGTCTCTTTGTAATGCGATTATAAACTTTCGCTTCATCCTTTCCACACAGTAATCTGAAATTCTGTGGTATTAATTTTCATTAGTTTCACGCAACGGTAACATTGTATGTGGTTTCATATGGCTATGAAGCTCCGCTTTTCTTCCTAAACAAAGCTAAAGGATATCATCATAATTTATTGACCAGTACTCATACACCATCCTATGTATATTAGATAACGTATTAATTATAGCACCATCGCGTTTCAGTGTTCACTGACACCATCTTCATAGAGCCCCGTTTAACTGTAAGTTCTCTGAAACACATCAAATGATTGTAAGCACTTGGCCGCATCGTGTTGGAGCTTTAATTAATATGTGATCTAGTATACATAGGATGGTACATAAGTGTTGGTCAATAAAGTAAGGTCATGCGAATATGACGTAAGGCTTATACAACGTTAGAAAAGCTCAAGGATGTCTCGCTAAATGGTGCTAAGAATAGTATGAAATAAGTAGAGGATGGAGAAAATTATACGGCCGTAGATATGAAAATTATACGGCCGTAGATATACCAATTCGGAATTTCATAATTTCTCGTACAATTTAAACCAACAAAATGAACTTTTGTTACAAATAATATTCTAATTTTTACGTTCTACATGTTTCGAACCCGATGATTCATCTTAAGGAAGACGGTTGTATGTACAGTTTTGGTATAATTTGTTTACATGTTCACGGTATAAGCAGTGTGCTTATACCGTTGACACGTAAACAAATTACACCATTCCGGTACGTACCGTCTTCCTGAGGAAGAACCATCGGGTTCGAAACATGTATAAGACATCGTACTAATCAAAATGTTAATATTTTGTTGGTTTATATTAAACGATTATATTACAATACATGGTGCAAAAAAAATGTAAATTTCATAATTAAATTACGCATCAGATTTGAAAGGCGACCAATTAAGAATGACGGGACAGACGAAAAAGGGACAGCACATAATATATTACCTGTAGAGCCTAACGAAAATGTCCAATTAGCACATCTCAGCCTAAATAGGATGATAATAATAAAACGGGTCTGGAGATTGTCGATTAGACTGAATTCCAACTATGGTCTCCACAAGTGGTCTGAATTCTGTTGGCCAAAGAAGCGACAATCAGCTATTCTAGAACGACGCTTCTCCGCGAAAAGCAATTTGTTACACTGTAAATCCACTGAAATGTGTCCGCTCTTGCCTAACATCTTCACGCCTCTGCTATATCTTAAGGTCTCTGCAAAATCTTTGGGCCTCTGTAGTATTTTTACGCGTCTGTAACATTTTCACGCCTCTAAAACATCTTCAGTTACCTGCAACATATTGGTTTCTCTAGCATAATTCTAAAATGAGCCATCCCCGTTGTGTGTATATAAACAAGAGGTGTGGGTATCAGTCAATAACACAACAATATCTAAAAAGATGTTTAATAAAGGATGAAGTAAACTACATATTTCGGCCTAATGTGGCCATCATCAGGTTTTCATCCGAAAGTATGGTGGTAGTGCTTTACAG
>Ga0123352_10017936_pt1 | contig 11278 bp, 9 predicted proteins | sample TergutLab28metaG_FD_89700 | JGI IMG/M metagenome (GOLD analysis project Ga0123352, IMG submission 89700) | Labiotermes labralis P1 segment gut microbial communities from Petit-Saut dam, French Guiana - Lab288 P1 | ecosystem: Host-associated > Arthropoda: Insects > Digestive system > Gut ... | reverse complement strand
TTGTATTTTTTGTTTTTTTTTTTGTTTGTTTTTTGTTTGTTTGTTTTTTTTTTAATTAAGGTTTTTTTTTTTGTTTTTTTTGTGTTTGGGGGGGGGGGGGGGGCATACTGTAGGTACAGACACACAACCAGGGCTATAAAAAGCAAGGGGAAGAGTTGATGGTCAATGATGTGAATTCAGTTGTGGGTTACTGATGGTTTTTCAGTAATGGTAGCTAATGCTGCATATTCACTAAATGATACTGATGGGTGTTCAGTTGACAGTATATTGTTTAATGAGTCCTAAGCACAGCTGTGAGAAACAGAACTGCAGCAAACAATGTCTGGTTTAATATTAATATATGTATGTTATGTAACTGTTCTGTGTTTCCATTTTACATCATAAAATTCTACCCAAGCAGCATAAACCTCAGTAATCTAATGGGGTCCAAAACCCCCACTTGGAAGGGAAGATGTTCGAATTCCGTACCACCACTTTAAACTGAAATGAATGGTAGCTGAGTGAATTGTGTGACATAAATAAAGTGGTTTATTTATCCGTTCAGCAATTTAAATCATATTTCAAATTTTGATTAAGTTAACTCAAACAACTATCTCAGTCAAAATGATATCCAAAAGATTTTGTGTTTGCAGAGTACATTACATCATTCAGTTTGGGATTCCCTGTTCTGTGTCTTATGACTGGGACAGAGAGTTTCAGAAACTGAACCAGACTTCTAATCTACCCACCAACAAAGGAAAATAAAATTTATATTACAGTTGGGATGGCAAATTGCACATTATATTCATACATATACAATCTTGTTACTTTAAAGCTTGCACTACTCCCCTGTTCTGTGGACACTACATACATACAGGACACATTTTGTTAAATACTTAGCCGAAGCAACAGTCAAGAAATAGGAAGATACAACAAAAAGAGAGAAAATTTTGGATAAATGAAGATTGACACAGGCATGCCAAAACTGAATATGTAATCCAGTTACTTAAATAAATAATTCTGATATCTATTCCTCATGAGAAGAAATAGTTCTGCTCTTTAATATGGACTATGTTACTCACACGGTCGCGTCGGAGGTAGGACATGGCTTTCCTCCAGTTGTGCCAGGGTGACCTCAACCTTCCTAATGCTTGGGAAGCCATGCTGCAGCAATTTCATCACCTTCTTGATGAACCCCACATAATCTAAAATTAAAATTGCACTCTCCTTACATGTGGAGAATAACCACCACATTAAACAGCTTCCCCTGTCTAAACAGGGCATCAAATTCTAAGCACTAAAAATCACAGGTAAGGAGGCATAACTCACTTCCCAGGTTTAAATCTTGGCCTGGAAAGTACATATTCTGACAGTGGTTTCTCATGGTTTTCCTCATTCCCTCCAGGCAACTGCTGAAATAGTACTGCAAATTAGACCAAAGCTGGTTCCTTCTACACCTTTTACATTTCACCGTTCACTAGTCATCCCATCAGTCATTACTCTAATGTCTTAGTTGCTGACAGCATCATTACAAACACATGAATTCATAAGTGCAATTATATCATCTTACATGCACAACAAGATGTCTGTAGAAGTACCACAAGAACCATGTGTTTCTCTTTCACTTTTTTATGTAGGTAATGTGGCTGAGTCCGTGGTGCTAAGACTATAAGAACTTAAAACGCCTACTTCCCTTTAAATAATTCAATCTGCATGGTAAGGCTAACAAGGACTGGAAATTAACAATGCATCAATACAAATAAAAAAGCACCCAAAGTTGCCAATCACAACTATACTTCATTCCAGCATTCTGATACATGTTGCAGCCTAACTGATCATCTTCAGGCAGACTGCTTAAAATGTTACTACAAGGCACTCCAGTTCTAAATTTATAGAAAATACACATAAAACATGCCATTGTTTAACACACAGTGAGAGCACTCAGCTTGTTTTTCCATAATTCTCAGGAATCTTTGTATTCCATTTACTAAAGTACCTCACATAAACCACACACAGTAAAACAGTATACAAAATCATATATAGTTGTGAAACCTCTGCACAGTAATTTGAATGTGTATATTCTAATACTGTGCAAAAAGTTTCTCCAAATTTACACATCAACGCGTATACTTACATTTTTCTTAACTGTAATGTGTGTTATATTAAAAAATCCATATATTTTTTATGCATTCAATACATTAGATTTTTTGGGGGCCCAGGGTTGCAGTGTTTATCATCCACACACACACACAAACACTTGCACACAAAATGATCGAAGGATAAGAAATAAATCAAACCACATACCCCTTGGAAAGTCTTGTGGGCTCACTAATTCTCGAAAGAATTCCTGTGCTATTGTAGCATTTTCTGCATCAGAAGTGGAAGAAGCAAACCAGAACTGGAGAGTACGACTTTCCTGAGTATGTTTTCCTGTTTGTGCAGACACAAGGAACACACGGAATTCCAGCGAAAGCTGTGCTGGACTACTATCTTCATCTACAAATACAGAATACAAGGAAACGTAGTCCCAGTTCTATATTGTAGAAAGATCAAATAACATACTGAAACTTCAAAGCAAAATTCATCTCTCTAAATTACTTTACCTTATCTACATACAAAGACCTATCACTATGTTACATCATTGTCTTAATAGTAATGACTGATAAAGAAAAACAACTTAAAAGATAAAAGAATACATAAAAAACCAAATTTCTTTACTAATACATAAAAATATGTAACAATTTTAACAGCTCTAATATCACACAAATTTACTAGCGCTGTTGCTATTTTGCAGAAAGTTAAAATAACAGGAGTGATAATACATCATCTTCTGAGATGTGATGATGTGTAGTGTGGGAAATGGGTACCGGTGATTTGGAAGAACCTGCTGCTTCCAGCCCAATGACAGAAGCATCAGGTTTCTCTAAACTGCTGGCAATCTACCGGATTCCACAGTGCCACATCCCGGGAAACATATTACCACTGTGAGAACCTCAAATCTAAAAATAAATATAATTAATTACAGTTATTGGCTAATACTGTATTTCCTATATTCCATCCTATTTTATTGCTGTTACACACTGATACTACACTCCCTACATTTCATTTCATACTTCACAGGATCTGTAAGTACAAGAATGCTGACATGCTTCTTACTCAGTAATGTCTCACTTATTTTATCACAACAAACTCAGGTTAATCTACTAAGCATAAGCAAAATTGTAATTCTTCTCTGTCCTGTTTCCTGCTGCAGTGCATCCTCACTATCCACTCAGATGCCAGCATGCTTATTCATGCTCTCAATCATCCCTCCACGACCTGTGTTTACAACTTTCACCCACCATGTCACTTGAGTTACATACATGGTGCACATAAATGGACAGTGTAAAGCATTCCAAACACAGCAAGTGAATGAGATTACACAATACAGACCTCTGTTCCATGTTTCATAAGGATATCACACATACATACACTGTCAAGAGGAAGTGTAAGCTTTCCAGTTTCCTTCCCTGTCAGTGACAACAAAGGATGATGATATCATATGTAGGTTTATTTCAGGTTACGTTTTGTCTTTACATATCTGTCATGATTTGGACTCATCACTAAATATTATTTAGGTGATCAAATAAATGAAAATTAGATGGTAAGGGTGCCTAATGGATGATGATGATGATGATGGTGATGATAAAATGGATCTTCCGGGAAAGGGATGGGAGGGAATGACAGGCCCAGGACAAGGACAAATGGCAGGCTCTGGTAAGCATGGTAATAAAAACTTCAGGCTCCATATAATGCAGGGACTGGCTGAGGAACTATCAGCCTTTCAGGAATAATTCTGCTCCACTGAGTTTGTTGTTTATATCTGTCAACGCTACTATGCGTTGTTCTTTGCAGTATCAACATTCCTACCCAACAAATTAACATCAGCTGCAAACAGGTTTCTGAGCTCAGCCATTCAATTTAAGCCCTTCTTTAAACAGCATAGCTAGAGAAAAACAATTAAGCTAACACAACATCTTGATTTACACTAACAGTAGTTTGAAATGAATTCAATAAATGTTCAAATTACTGAACCTATATATCTAATACATGCACTTTAATTAACCTAATGAGCTGTTCCTAAATCTCAGGCTTTGGCAGCTGGTGCATAATGCACTGGATAAAATTTCAGAATTTTGCCACGTAAAAGGAGTAAGGTTTTGGTAAACATTACTGCTGCCACCTTCATGGTGAATGAATATGTTTCTTTTTGATATTATACTGACAGTCTAACCCATCACAATTAGCTTGCTGGAATAAGGTAAAATTTTCCATGTCCACACCATGAAGGCATATAGTGCAGAGTAGTGGTATAGAACCACATATTCAACTTGACACTAGATGGAAGCAATTAACTTCATGTCTTAGAAGAAAATCCCAGTACCCACTGAATAAGGCTGGGCAGTCCTCAGAGCCATTGTGGGCATTTCTGGAGAAGAGAAAAATCTCCTGCCCATACTATGGTTTGAGCCCCAGAGTTCCAAATTTATTTAATAAGTGTTACATGTTACTTCTCTTTAATAAATGCAGTTTTCCTAAAGCACGTAAATGTGTTGCACTGATCCATTACAATCTCACTCTTACTGTAGCAGTATTTGCACAAAAAATTTCATCAATATGGGACCTATAACCAAAGAATCCAACTGCCAACTATACATAACTTCAGTGAAAATTGTGTTTATGTTAATAGTGACAGAAGAATATGAGCTTAAATTTAATAGGTTTGTAAAATCTGATTCTCAACGATTATGGCCCTTAATGATCCCATTTTATAAATATAAATAAAAATGCATTATATCCACTGCTGGGGTAATTCCAAATTATACAGTTCCAACTAACTGAAATTCTGTCTCTCTGTATGTAGTGGATGCCTGGATTAGTGCAGACGGAAGTGAAATGATACCTTGAGATTTGTAATGATCACACTGTTAAGAGTAATTTAATCTTCATTAAAGTTTGGATCCATGATTAAGAATCTAGTAGTATACACAAATGTATCAGACTCTAGAAACCAATTAACTGTATATATTCTTAGCAATTTATAAAATACATTTTTCCATTTGTCAACAAAGCAAGTGGATTATCTAGGTAATAATATAGAATCATACATGCAGGTTGTATCACATGGAAAGCCAGGTAATACCAATTCATCTGCACAAATGGATCTTCAAACTGGCCAATATTTCCCCTATTAAGCTCTATAAATTGCTACTACATCATCTATCTAAGTACTGTGTATTAATTATTCTGTTCAATCATATACAACAAAGTCACATTTCAGAGCATGGTGCAAATGTAAGATGAATGCTACATGTATATTTAGACATTGTTCATGCCAGGCAATGTGATATAATTCATGTTACAAAACCAACAGCTTGCACAATAAACACACATGCATAATATTAATTCACTCCTACATGTTTTGGCAATCAACTGTCATTATCACAGAACCACATCAATCTTTAAAACCTAAAGAATTATGACATGGTTTGTGGTGTTAAATAACTTGCTATCATAATAAATTGCAGCCTTGTTAAAATACACAGATATAAAATACAGACAGATATGGTATACATAACATCAATACAAAAATGTTTCACTGTACAACAATTTTCAGTTCTTGATTTGCTCTGTATCTTACAGTTGCCTTTCTTGTGTTAATACACTGTTGTTTATTGCCTTTAACATTGGTATGTACTCACCTGGATATTAAGTAATTAATTTTGCAAATTCTGCTACACCCTATTTTTCATCAATATTATGTACAACACATATCCCTGTATTTTATATTACAGATATATAATACAGGGAGATGTGCAATTTATTGTGATACTAATAATTTTAATACCATAAACTGTATAATAATTCATTAGGTTTTAAAGATTAGTGTGGCTCCCAGATGATGGCAGTCGACTGCCAAATCAAAAGAGGAGATGATTAAGATTAAGAATATGTATTTGTATGTGCAAGTTGTTGGTTTCATAACATTAGCTACATGTCTATATTCACTTGTTAAACTGCACGAACAGTGATCAAAAGCGTAAGAACATTCACTGCACTGAGCCAACGGAACAGTATTTATTTACATTCCATACATCTGTCTTTGGGTTAAAAGGATGCAGAAAATACCATATTATATATGAACTGAAGTACTTACTTGACACAACTACAATTTTAAATGCACAGTTGTGCAGTCTGTTTCACAAACACTGTTTAACATGACACAATACAAGTATGGAAGTTATTTCATATAGAAAACACCACTACTTTAATTAACATGCATATAACCACACAATTTGAAAAACTACTTACAAACCCCACTATGAGCACACAGCATACAGCATAATCTTAGTATATAATAGAACACATGCCAACTTACATGCTCATCCAAGCAATATTCATGTATGTCCTTCATAAGCTTAAAAATTTTCAATTGAGGTAAAGGGATTGAGTATAATGAGTGTGACAAGAGATTTTTTTTTAACACAAGCTTCAATACTTTTCTATCACAGAGGAAAATTTCAATCATAGACAGATTACTGAACAACCCGGTAACTATGGTACACTCCTTTTTTAATGTGTCGTGATGTTAGAAGTTCAGCACTTGAAAATCACATTCATATTGTGTCTAAATTGTGTACACTGGAATTCCTTGAAATTTTTTCAAGTTTTTCATAGTGACAGTAACGATGGTACAAATCATTTGTATGCAGCCTAAACAATTTTCTACAAAAATCTGTTTTTTAACACCTGCTATTTTTGTAATAATTTTCTATCAGATTTTAAATATTTTATTTCTGTCAAATTTCCCCAGCAGCTTAGCCCATGTGATATTATGGAGTGGAAATAAGAGAATAAATTAATTTTACCATATTTATCCCCATGAGTTGAGTTAACTGCCCATATGGCAAAGCATGCAGCGATTAGTTTGGGTATAATATATTCAATATCTCTTTCATTCCAAGGAATTACCAGACTACAGACCATGGAATTTATATGCTTCTACTTCTTCTTCTACTTCAATTTACTGTCATAACCAATATTCAAACTAACAATGTCCTGGACACTACTCCACAACTACTGTACCATCAGTAATGATACCACTGACTGCAACTGTAGCACACCCAAAAGAAGTGAGATGAAACGGATGGAAAAAGTATGATGTCAAAAGAACTTACTTAAGATCAAAAACTTTTTCCTACATTATTTTCCTCCTTCTTCTTTCCATTCCTATTGTGTCCCTATTTATGTCCTATCTCACTACACAGTTCTTCATACTCATATTCATATTTATTCACCTTCTGTCAGATCTCTACAGATATGGAATCAGTCACAATAGTATATAAAAGTGTGAAGGGCATTTGTCATAACACAATTAACAAGCAGAAGCATACGTAAGATAAGCAAGAAGGTAATGAATAATAAGAATAAGTTCAGTTATACATTATATAAGATCTTATAGCTATTAAATTAAAATTAAATAAAAAATAAAGAACCATGATCATTGGGATGTTGATTGATAAAATTTATCTAGGCCGTAGAATGTATGTTCTACACGGTAACTCTTTAGTGTGGATTTGAATCGCTTGGCATCATTCGACAGAACTTTAATATTTGATAGTAAGCAATTATATATCTTACTTCCAGAATACAGTACTCCTTTCTGCACTAATGTTAAATTTGTAGAGGGTAGATGTAAGGTATAGTTGAAATGTGTATTCATATCAGTTCACGCATTCTGCACACTCAACAGTTAAATTAAAATCCCTGAAATGGCCTGAACCATGAACCCTGGTATCCATATGCAAAACTCATCACTAGTACACCACTAGAGGGATGATGAGAAATGCCTTCAAACCTTCTCTCACTGCAACACTGCACACGTCACACAGGTTACATAACGCACACTCAATTCTGTTCCACCGTAACTCAACAGCAATTATTCTCATGACTTTCCATAGCACACAAACTAATCTGTGGACAGGACATCATACGTTCAGCAAACATGCCAGCATATCATTCGTATTCTGATTACAGTATTTGTAAACTAAACCACTGTTACACCTAGCCCCTAATGTGTAAACTACACAAAGTGAGTGTAATTTATCTAGTGCTGTTCGTATTGTCGTGTGTGTGAACTGAAATGTTCCTAGTTCCAACCTTTTACCCTAACATGTAACATCAATACAATCAGTTCAAAGTGATTATTCCTGTTCATATCATGGCATTTCTGCACTCCAGTACTACTAACCTTAACCTCCAAGCCTAAAGTACACTCTATTTTATTCTATTCTTAACTACAGTGTTAAATGTAACCATGCAGTTGAACATATCAGGATAACACATTGTGCATAAGCACGAAAACTGGTGTGTACATTATTCTCCATAACAACATAAACATTCACGGCATTGGCATCGAAACTTCCGATAGTAAAGGGCCATGACTATTAATGTGAGCTAGTTTTAAAGCTGCACGTGGAAAAATAACAATAAGTGGTATATCTAACTGCCTTAATTACTGTATAATTTTTACAGTATACACACAATTCACAAGTATGGTAACTGGCCACACAATACAACCTGGCGGGCCACTTGCTGCCCGCAGGTTGCAGACCCACCATTTACATCAACAGTGAAGAAATTGAAAGTGTAAAGTCTTGTAATCCATGTTGAAAAGTAATTGATTCTACATGAATGCTACTGACAGCTCCTTGTAATACGTCTGCCTCTAAGACCTCTTTTTATTTCTAAAGTCAGCTACAGCTAAATCCACCTCCTAACCATAATGGGTAAAATAAATCATTCTATACTACATTTTCAACAAACTATAATGTCAAATCATGGGCAGTAAATAAGTAAACAAGGCCACAACAGTAATACAACACCCATAATATATCTAAGACACTTCACCCCCCTGAAAAAAGTGCACTGTCAACTGTGATGACATAAAACTATGGTACCAATTAAGAGTACAGCTCCCTCTTCTTCTTACCAGACAACTAATTAAATCAGTTTTATGAAAATTTAATGACAGTTTCCTGACTTTAAACCATATGTTTAGGATGGAAAATACACTATCCTTGCAGTTTTGAAAACATACCAATTCTCTATATGCAGTAACATCTGTACCTTCAGCAACCAGAAAAGGTTTCAATTGTGAGTTCATGTTAACTCTTTTCAATTGAATTAAATTTCTCACTCACAACAATCACACTGTAATGTTACCTATAGGTAACAAAAAACACACCAACAACTTTCACAGGCTTAATGCTGGAAAAGACTGCTGACAGTGTCATATTGGATAATGCAGACCTGCGAAACAAAAACGTTTCATGTTATTATTCATACCTTGTGTTACCTCCTTATTAATAATAATACCACGATGATCTCCACCAGCAACATATACTTTCGTCTTGTCTGTTTCCACCTCATTTGGAATAGCCCTTCTCTCAATAGCAAGTGTTGTTGAACAGGACGTCTTGCATTTTGGAGTCATAACAATGTGATCTGTTTCCATAACACAGAAGAATTACGGGTACAATCAAGATCGTCAGTCAACTGTAATTAAATTTCTTAGAATATACGCATATTCTTACAATGCTGCAGAAACTTGAACTAACCTCTCTGCGGTTCATTCATTGTGGGACACCCTACTCTCCAACGAGTTCGCTAGTAGATGTATCTCAACTATAAATAACGTGTTTCTACACAAAGACAAATAACTTAAGAAACTCAATGTGTATTGGCTAACAGTCGTAACACCATTACTGATTGCACAAAACCACGAACCGAAACGAAACCATCACGGCATCCAACCCCTTAACATGACCTACATAAAATGATGCAACCATAATGAACAAGGGCATATCTGAACCAGCCTCATCCAAACATGACTCACTCTGTTCGTAATGAGCTATACATGTCCCTGGCACAATCCAGCACAACCACACGCGATTCGTATCCTTCCGCCACAATAAAATTAAAAAGCAAAACGCTGTGATCTGTGCTTTCCCTCGAACTATAGAACTACTGAAGGAATTTCAATGAGTGCATAGTTTCCTAAAATTTAATCATGGAACCTTGCAAATTGTAAAACCACTAATATAGTGCTATGTACAAAGAACCACCGATTTAAGAAATTGCCCCATCCAACTGTACGCATTCAACGCGGTTCAGAGGGAATTATAGTGATGCATAACTTCTCCTAACCAACCACATAACTAGCTAACGACCGAAGTCCATGGAGCAGTGTCCTCCTTTAGAAGTTAATAGGTCGTTCGCTAGTGAAGAATTACAGAGTATTTTACTGAAAATTAAGGTTCATTACCACATTCACTACAGCCCCCCACCTGTCCTTATGCTGAGCCAGGGCATGTCTGCGCGACCCCCCCCCCCCCAATCTCTTTTTTAAGACCCATTTTAATATCATCCTCCCATTTATGCCTAGGTCTTCAAAATGGCCTTTCACCCCGGGTCTTCCCACCAAAATACGCTATGCACTTCTCCTGTCTCCCATACGTGCCACATACCCTACTCACTTCATTTTTCCGTATTTGATCAAACAAATAATATCTGATCAGTACAGATCATATACTCCTCAATTATGTAGTCTTCTCATTCCCGTTACCTCCCGTCCCTCAAAGGCCCAAATATCCTCCTCAGCATCCTATTATTGAACATGATCTACATTCCTATCGCAATGGGACAGAATAAGTTTTATAACCATACAAAACAATTATAGTTCCGTATACCTCAACTTAATCTTCATTTTTGGATAACAAAGTGGAAGACAAAATGTTCTGCACTGAATGATAGCAAGCATCCTCTGCTTGAAACTGCTATTGATTTCTTATTCCAAACAGAATGAACTTGCAGAATGCAAAACAAGTTGTCCTACCTCGTTGTAATCTGTTCTGCATGAATTAGATCAGTACCTGGCGATTTGTTTTTTGCTACATTTAAACCTCAAAAGGCACTAGTTTCCCTGCTGTTTGTATTTCAGTTGGCCAAACATTAACATTAGATTCAATAGCTGCACATAAATATTACTCCACCCAGCCAAAACAACTATGGCTGTTTCTGACCAGATCACCTGTCCCATCATCTCTTTTAGCACCAGTCTGGTAACCTTTCTAAAATTCATTGATACCCATGCACAAAACATTCCTGTTCTGTTTCCTCCCTCCCCCCCCCCCCCCCACTCCTCCTATTCCTACCCTTTTTTCACTTTCCACTCCCCTCCTCTCTTCTTCTTCCTTCT
>Ga0123352_10017935_pt1 | contig 11279 bp, 7 predicted proteins | sample TergutLab28metaG_FD_89700 | JGI IMG/M metagenome (GOLD analysis project Ga0123352, IMG submission 89700) | Labiotermes labralis P1 segment gut microbial communities from Petit-Saut dam, French Guiana - Lab288 P1 | ecosystem: Host-associated > Arthropoda: Insects > Digestive system > Gut ... | reverse complement strand
AAGTAGCTCCTCAATTGACCTCACGAGGCTGAGTGGACCCCGTTCCAGACCCACTACTACTCAGAAAATCTGGTAGCGCCGGGGATCGAACCCGGGACCTCTGTATCTGTAGCCAGAAACTCGCATTGTTCGTGGCTACAGTTAATAATCATTTATAGGAATTTTCTGTCTAATATTGATACACTCCGCGGGCTTATTGAAATGTAATTTATATATATATATATATATATATATATATATATGTGTGTGTGTGTGTGTGTGTGTGTGTGTGTGTGTGTGTGTGTGTGGTTTTGCGAGCGAGTTGTGAACAAAAATGCCTGAATATAGTTCCAGTAAAGTATGATTCCCATTTTCAGTTCAGTTCCCTTTTTCACTTTCAAAACTATATACGTTACATAAATCGCGTGCGTCTGTGTTTCAATCATTTAAATTCGCGTTCTTGTTTAATTTGCTGGTAGCATCAAAGGAAACGAGCGATTAGGTTTCAATTGCAGCCACCTTGTTGCCTGTTTTAATCCGTCCATTTGCTTGTTTGCATTTTATGGAACTCATTATTAAAATATGGTGCAGTGTGATGGTTTTCAGCGTGTATAGGCCTGTGTAGCTGTGAGCTTTGAAGTTCGAATGCCGTAACGATAATCACACGTTCGGTAGGGCTTCCAATCCATCCGAATGGACCTGAAATCAAAAGAAGAAATGCAGTTGGATCCTGGCAGTAGAACTCATGTCAAACTCAAACGCGATTGGTGAAATGTGAGCGGTTCTTAGACGTAAGTACGTGATCTGTTTTCCTGTATTATTTTTATTAGTATTATTATTGTCACTACCGTCGTTATCGTATCATTATGTGTTCTGCCCAAAAATGCTGCCTCAAGATAGATTCAGTGGCCAGATTGCTTTATTTTAACCGAATTTGGAATGAGTAAACATGTTTAGTAAGAAACTCCCATATCATAGCTTTATTAAAATTCTTTCGGCGAGTCTAGAATAGCGTGTGGGATCTGGTTGACGCACTTTTGCAGCTGTTCTTGTAAATGAGTTGACGTTATGGATATCACGTGTTAGTAGACACGAAACTGTGCAGATTTCTTGGAAACGGCCATTTTCGGTTACACTACAAGTAACGCGTTTGTTCGCGGTTTTTTTCCAGATAGTATTTGTTTGGAAAAGTACTGCCTTCTAGGATGTGATCCCGGGAAATCTGTTGAAAATACCCACATTCCCGAGGAACGTGCTGCATTCTGCAGGGCAGAGGGATTTCAAGAGCTCTGTCAAGACTAAAATTAATCTACGTATGTCCTTTATATGTACGAGATTCAGTTTGTTTCTCACACAGAGCAATGTGCTTCCATTAGAAGGACCGATTGGTGGGTGTTGTTTAGGGAAATGATGGCTATTCATTTTGAGAGTCATACAGAACACACAAATACGCTGTGATGAGTGTGGCCTCGCACGTGCAAACAACCATGGTTAAAGGGTTGATTTTTAAACATACGGTACCATAATTTGTGCTATTGTATGAAGCAGATGAGATATTTTTAGATGCTCTGAGCCAGTGGGAAACCGGGGAAATTGGGGGTACTTCCTGAAACAGATAGTGTTAAATGACATTCAAAAATCGATCTTAGAGGCACTCTTAATGGATTGAAGAACGTGTGCAGTATTGAACTTCCAGTAAGCTCCAGCGGCGGTCTACTGTGGCAACAGTCTTCGAGTTAAAGAAAAAAAGAACTTAGATTTACTTATCAGCTGAGATGATGATGCAGTAAGTTACTGTGGAGTTAGTGAAGTTAATGTAAACTTGAAACATCGCGTGGGCGGAGTAAAACTTCTCACATGGGGAGGAAGCAAACACTGGAAAGTTCATTTGCTGCGCAGATGCTACGTTCTGCTCGCCGTGTTTCATGATGCAAACTCGATGTACGTATGTAGCTGTGATGGTTTGATTTTTTGGGTTGTGGTCGTGTACAAGGGACAGACCCCGGCCATCGTGACCTGTGCTTTAAAAGTCTGGGATTCGCGCTGTTCTGTTGCTGCTGGTGAGTGGAATATGCAGATGTATTGGTGATCTCACATTGAAGTACCACATTACACAGTCGTACTGGCAACAGGATGACTGCTCTTCTGTTTCGTAATAAGTCGGAGACGAGGGAAACAGTTATTTGAGTAACTGATTTTTACCTCGCAGAAAAATAACCTACATGTCCATTACAGTGATCGCTTGGTTAACGTTATTGAAGTCAACATAAAAAATAAAATATGCATATCTTAATGTTATTCGTGTCGTATGTTTTTATAATGGTGTATATCCTTTGCCCGTTGGGCATTAACAGTCTTAATACAGAACTCTCCCCCCCCCCCGTTTTGTGATGGTATGAAGTTTGCTGCCCCACACTGAGGGAAGAACGTATGCTGGGGAAGATACATGGGTCCAAGAAGAAGTTGTAGGGTGATGGAGGAAAACTGCAACATGAGGAGCTTCATGAGTTGTGTTCTTCACCAAATATTATTAGAGTGAGCAGGTCAAGGAGAATGAGATAAGCGAGCCACGTGACACGTGTAGGAGAAAAGATAAATGCGTGCAGGGTTTTGGTGGGGAAACCCGAAGGAAGGAGAACAGCGTGGAAACAGGGGAGAGGGTGATAAATAGGATGGGTTGGCGGCGTGGACTGGATTTATTTGGCTCAGGAAAGGCACAGGAGGTGTGGTGGTGTGAATACGGTTGTGAACCTTCGGGTTGCATAAAATGGAGGTTGGGGAGGGTTTCTTGATCAGCAGAGGAACTAACAGCATTTCATTAAGGACTCAGTTTCATTGGGTTCGTCAGCAGTCTGTGTGTTTGCTGTCACCATACTGATCCCGCCTCTGTGTGTTTGCTGTCACCATACTGACCCCACCCCTGTGTGTTTGCTGTCACCATACTGACCCCGCCTCTTGTGTGTTTGCTGTCACCATACTGACCCCACCTCTGTGTGTTTGCTGTCACCATACTGACCCCACCTCTTTGTTTTTGCTGTCACCATACTGACCCCACCTCTGTGTTTGCTGTCACCATACTGACCCCACATATAAGGTAATTCGGGAGAATGTCGTGTTACTTCAAAGCAAGAGGTTTCTGCACTTAGGTCTAATTACTATGCGACCAGTGTAGCTCAGTCATTCTGGTGAACAGGCTACGGGCCGAACGATCGGGTATTCTGTCGGGGCTCCGGGAGCTATGTAGACTGGAGCAAAGCGGCCGGAGTGTGAAACTGGTCACTAATTTCCATCTGATGACGAAGTTAAAAGAGCGTATAGCTATGCCGTCACTCCCGTTCGTAGGTCTTCATGACGCAATATGGCCGCTTAGCTCTGGGCCAAATTTATCCTTAGACATAGTTCCTGTTGCCCATTTCACGGTTAAAACATAACGTCTATTTTCTTTAGGGATTCGTATAAAAATATTTCTCAGAAGCTGTAAGGATCGTGCCCTTTCGGAAAACAGTATGAATGACAAAGTTGTGTGAAAGGCTTCCAGTACCTCTATTGACTCAGCTTGAATACAGTCCGTCACTTCTGGTGCTTGTTCCATCTTGAAAGAAGAAGTGCTAGTACTTTCGACCGCTTCTGACTGGAACGTCTGCCAGTTATATGCCGTGGGGCCTGTGGGCTTTTGAATAAGTGGAGGAACTTCACGATTGTTGGAGCCACCGCCCGTCACGTATTTAGATCGTTCGGATGAGAAGTTTCCCGTGAACTTTACATGGGGGGAGGCAAAGTTCGTGGGAAACGGAGTTCGGACCAAATAAATTTCCTACACTGACACGAACTTTGAAGATGAATCCGGCCCTGGGTAGAGTGCATGAAACGTACCGCAGACGATGGACAGTGCACGTCTTCAGTAACTCACTCGCTCTTTGTAGACGAGTCCTCGTTGAGAAGCTGATAGCCGCTGACTTTTATGATCACCCGAAGGTTATTTCTCGTAATTTGGTCTTGCGCATGCAGAGCAATTGCACACCAGTGACCTCTTCGTACGAATGATACACAGTCATCACTAAGAAATATTCGGGCATTACTGCTTCTATGACTCCTCTTACGACCATACGTTAATGTTAAACGTTCGTGATTGAGTGTCCCCCCCCCCCTTGTCCTATGTTTGACCTCTAAAATGGTGCAGTTGTTCCTGTTCACGCCATGAATACGTATGGGGGATTAGAGGCATAACTCCACTCATTCTTAATCTCGTTAATAGGTGGAGATGAGTGGTCAGTTTTACGCCTCGGCCACTGTACCCTGAGGAAGAACCTCCGTGTTTACTGAAGAGTTGGCTCTGTGCGCCCCAAAGCCGGCCTGGGCGCTTGGGAGAAGAAAGAAATTCTTGTCCCTACCAGCATTCTAACCCTGGTCCGTCCAGCCCCTGGCCTAGTCTTTGCCCATTAACCCCGACTTACACATTTGCCCGTTGTTTTGCTGCTGCTCTTGATGAACGTGACCGATAGGAATCACCTAACCTTGCAACTTTGATGTCTCATGTCCGTATTCCTTTGCTAACGTCGTTCAAAAAATACGGCCGTGTCCTGGGCTGTCAGATTCCGTCACATGTTGTTTCTTTTTGTGTCTGGATTTTTAAGCTCCCAGCCCAAGTCCCGTATTTGCATAATGTGTGAGTAGTTTTGAAACAAGGCCGTGGTGTTACATAATCTTGGCGTCAGTTAATACCGAACGTTTTGTTCGCCCTTGAACAAGAATCCCTAAAAATTCTGTTTGCCAACCTGTGTAGCTAGGACCTCTGCGGTTATGATGGCGTTTATTCAGTTGATTCAAGGAATTCCGAGTTTTTGGTGATACCCGAATCCGTCGTCGTCGTCGTCATCATCATCATCTGCCGCCTCCTTCCAGTCTCTTGTTTTATAATGAGCCTTTCGCATGGAAGAATAATTAACAGGCTTTGAACGAATTTGACGTTCAGGTGACCGTGCATCGTGATAAATGCTTATAATAAAACCAACTAGATGCACCAATTTCTTTAATTTATTTTTGGAATAAAACTCTACATGTTTCGGACAGTTCCTCTGCCCATCTTCAGGAGTTTTTCACTGTACACACAGCAATGGTATATGTCATACAGGTTTGTTGACGGCTTTCGTCAGCAAACCTGTATGACATACCATTGCTATGTGTACAGTGAAAAACTCCTTATGATGGACAGAGGAACTGTCCGAAACATGTAGAGTTTTATTCCAAAAATAAATTTGAGAAATTAGTGTATCTAGTTGGTTTTATTTAAGAAAGCTTTGAACGTTAAGCTTAAAATTAGAGAAGTGACTGTGATATTTTATATTTGTTATTATATATTATATATTATTATTATTACGTTGTCGTAATATGCAGTATTGTCATACTGACGTACTGTGCTACACGCCGGCAGTTGTGTACACAAGTTTCGTGTAGCCGTATTTGGGTGTTAGACCCAGCAACAGCGACAGCAGTGTATACAGAGCAGGACCGAGTAAGATTTTCCTGCTCATATCACAGTATTTTTTTGTGTTGTGGCACACTGTGGTGTAAATGTCTGTACTGCAGCCTATATGATTGACGGTTGTAATAAATGACGTATCTTGCAGTCCTCACCCCCCCCCCCTACCTGATAAGACACAGATGGTGAACTCTCGAGGTGCGCCGACATAAAAGCGTCTACTTTGAAGCATTTCATGGTGTTCGTACCGCGTGTCTGTTTTGATTTTGATGAAATCCGTAGGAAGGTTTACGCAACTAATGCTTTCGTGGCTGGTATCTTCGATTTCAGCATGGCCGTTGTACAAAACCAGGAGACAGAAGGTTCTTCATTCTAGAATTCTGGAAGCACATTTGTTAAAAGAGCCCTTAAATTCTGCAGTCCTTTGTTAACGAGATATTTTTACCGACATAACAGCTGGCCTGAATAATGAGACAGTTGTTACCATTCATAAATTAACAAATGTCGGGGTTTAGAAAAAAGTGTGTGTCTGCTTAGAAGGACGAACATGGTGGACTGTGGTTGATGCTGGTACGTTTATGAGTTCGATGCTGTGAGACCGCGTCGGTGATATCGGTTTTTTTTTTTAACTGGGTCGAGTCTCGGAATCAGTTTGCAACTCGAAGCTGGAGACGCCACGTAAATCGCTTTTCTTTTGGCTATGAGTCTGCAGAAACTGAAAGAAGTTTAGCTAAAGGAAGGAAGGCAACAACACCACCACCAGCAGCAGCAGCAGCAGCATAGGTTTATTTTAAAAGCCGGGGGGGAATTATTGAGGCAAAAAGATCGTTTCTGTTGAAAGGCCGGGGCTTTACGACACTGCCAGGAAAAATAAACATGTCCTAAATAAGACGCTTGTTCATAATAATATCTAGTATCAACATTGTACTACTTCGCCTGAATATATCCGTCCGGTTGGCTTGCATGGGTTTTATGTTGCTGATGCCAGTAATGATGGGTGGTGAGGTGACTTGTCTTGTTCGAACTCGGCCTTGATGTCATTCATGTCTTTCGAATCTGCAACAGGAGTAATGCCAAAGAAATTGTACAGTAGCCGAACTGCAGAATGTTACACGTTGGTCCGTTGTTTTTTACTGCCAGCATTTTTTATAGATGGTCGGATCAGCTGAACGAAACAGATGGAACTGTGTAGCTGTTAGGTGAAGGAGGTGTTTGAAGGCTTTAGGTGTGAGGATCGCTAGAATTAACCCTTTGGCCCTGGAGCTGGACATTTACAGTTTAGCACACCGTTTATGTAAAGTGTGAATATTTTATGAACCAAGGAGGGTAACATTAGGAAATACACGACATTCTGTGGAGGAATAAACGAAGATGGCGAGACAAAGTCTAAAAAAAAAAATTAAATATATTTGTTGACTACATATATAAAAAGCGTACTCTGGGGAGTAGCGGTACGTCAGTCCTATGTATAGGATGTATGGTGCATGGTGCCTAAAGGTTAACCAGATGTGTGGGCATGTGAAGTAGGGAATAGTGGTGATAAAATATGTATGCACTAATAGAAAATGTGCATACGATGTGTTACAGGAAGTAAAAACTCTGCTAGAATTCTCAAGGGCAGTTACACACGTGCTAGTGTATGTAATGTTTTTGTCCTTCTGTTTTGTACCGGTAAGAGTAGCGTAATTCGATTGGCGGGACAGACGGGACCATTAGCGATGCTTATTAATTTTTATGTGTGGTGTATCCTCATGCCGTGACGGCTGCATCGTGGGTTGGTATTACTTTCATTTTACATTTTTATAGAAAGTGGCGGCGAAATTGTCAGTCCTGTTAATACAGTCCTGTCATTTTCATGTCACGTTGCTTATTCTTGAACGATATAAGTTGGCCTGGGTAGGATTACACCGTACTCTTGTCATTTTCTCATAAGGCACCGTTTCTTTCTACCGAGGCGTGTGACAGTCGTATTTCTCGAAAAGCTTGTTTTGATTCGACCGGAAACCTGCCTAAAAACACAGATTTAGACACTTTTTTTTTCGCGTAAAGAAAAGCCAACTTGATGCACAACTTGTAAAGTACAGTAAAGTGCACCCTTGAACAGGCACCGAGGCTCTGTACAGGCCGTACGGCCCATAGGGGAAGTAGAGGTATAGTTCTGCTCTGTCTTCACCACGGCACTAGAAGGGAGTGAGGGGCCAACGTCACGCCCCGACCGCTCTTTGCCCCCCGGGAAAGACCCGGTACCCATTGTACAGGAGGCTGTGTGGGCCCCAGGGCTGGCCTGGATAGGTGCGGAAAATCTCGCCCCCACCGGGATTCGATCCCCGGATCGTCCAGCCTGTAGCCAGCCGCTATACCGACTGAGCTACCCGGCCTAAGGTGCACAATTTATTCTTAGTATATTTCATCAACCTCTGCATGTTTCGGGCATATCTAGGCCCATCATCAGGAGGTACAACCGTGTGTATACAACAACTGGTACTTACTATTCTTTGTAGACGGCTGTCTGTTGTCCTGGTTGGACAACAGACAGCCGTCTAAAAAGAATAGTAAGTACCAGTTGTTGTATACATAGGTTGTACCTCCTGATGATGGGCCTGGACAACAGCCATTTAAAAAGAATAATAAGTACCAATTGTTGTATACATATAGTTGTACCTTCTGATGATGAGCCTGGACAACAGACATTCATCTAAAAAGAATAATAAGTACCAGTTGTTGTAAACATACGGTTGTACCCCCTGATGATGGGCCTAGATACACTCGAAACATGTGGAGGTTGACGAAATATACTAAGAATAGGTTGTGCATCAAGTTGGTTTTTCTTTACACGATTATATCGAGGTGCACGGTCAACAGAACATGAAATAAAAAGTTTTTCGGTCTGCCTACATATCTGGGCTGTGTTTATTCCATGCTGCTTCGTGGTTGTGTTATGTCCGATATCTGTGGTGCACAGTTTTGTATCAACTTTGTTATTGCTTAATATTGGGTTTAAATGCGCAATTAAGGTTTTATTGCGCAAGAAGGTAGGCCTGTGTTCTTTCTTCATAAGAGCAGAGCGTCGTTCACATGAGGCTCATAACATTCAAATTAAGGCCACTTTACGTGAAGGTTGATTAAACTTCGTTCCTCCATACCGAATAAAGTTCCGTAGTCTGTAGATGCAGCCAAAACGAAAACCTTTAGTCGTGAGGCTTTCATTTGTTTTTGTTCTGAAACAGGCAGCATATTTGGCGTAATAATATAAACAGCCAACTAGATGCAAAAATAATAGATTTTATTGATAATTACAATTAGCTCGACAGGTTTCGGGCGATAATTTCGCCCATCCTCAGGAGCACTAGACTGTGTTTACAGCTTGTGGTATAATGCACCGACGATGCTGCCTGCTGGCGAAAGCTGTAAACACAAGTCTAGTGCTCCTGAGGATGGGCGAAATTATCGCCCGAAACTTGTCGAGCTAATTGTAATTATCAATAAAATCTATTATTGTTGCATCTAGTTGGCTGTTTATATTATTGTATCAGTGTTGCACAGTCACACAAACATAAAAAAGAGCATATTTGGTATCTGGTTACCTACTGATTACGTCTGACGAAGTGTACCCTCTAGCCTTCATCTGTAGTGATTAATTTACAGTTCATGGACAAGTAGCGGTGCTTGTTATTAGTGGCTCGTGCATGTTGGGAGTTTTTATTCGTTTTCCCTGGAACGGAAGAAGTTGTGTCCTGTTTGTACGCCGGTATGATGAGCAGAACCGTTTTCCAGAAGCTAAGATGTGCTGGAGTGAAGGGCGAACTGAATTAATAATTTTGAATAAGGAATGTTTAGGACCTGTGTAAATGGCGCCCTCACTGCAATCGTGCGTTCCATTTGAGACCACCTATAACTATTTCAGAGGCCAAAATGTGAAGTTAGGTTGTTTTGTCAGTCCTTATGGTCTTCTTTGAAGGTGAATGGACTCGTTACGTCTTGCATGGCCCGTTCTTTGTGAACCAGTGGCGCTTATCCGCGTGATAGGGACAAGGCGTTCCTTGAATGCCATTTGGTGATATTTTGTTGCATGTCTTGGCAAATTGTTGCACAGAAATTGTTTGGTAAGCAAAGTTTGAGCTTCTGCAGACCCCCCCCCCCCTTTCCCTTTTTAGATAAAAGTACGTACAGTCGACGCCGACTGTCACACACTGATAGTCGCCTATAATTGAGTATGTGCTTATCGAGGCTGACAATTACCGCCATCTGTCCACCATGATAATAACTAGGTCCTCTGTGAGTGAATGACGTACACTTCGGTAATTATAAACTCTATGAATATGTATTTTCTCTCGTCCCCTTCCCGGTGGATAATTTTATTTCGTGTGCAGTCTAGCAGGTGGCGCCAAGAACGTAGTATAAATGCGTAAAATACGCTCTCTTGTGAACAGTAGGCTCGTAATGTTTGTTGGATGTGATAAGCTCTTCAGTTGCAGTTTTTAGGGGCTTTCGCAAAATTGCGAAAGGCGACCACGCGCTTCGTCATGTCTGTCTGTCTGTCTGTCCGTCCGTCCGCCCGCATGGAACATCTCACCTGCCTTTGGACGGATTTTCAGGAAATTTTTTTATTTGAGTATTTTTCGAAAATCTGTCGAGAAAATTCAAGTCCTTTTAAAATCTGACAAGGATAACGGGTAGTACTTTACGTGAAGACCAGTAGGCTATACATTTATGTTCATATCTCGCTCAGTTCTTCTTAGAATGAGAAGTGTTTCAGACAGTAGTTGCTGAGAGAATCAGAACACACATTTAGGTTCGCCTCTTTGTTTTTCGAAAATCTTACCTTTTTGAGATAAGGTGGAAAAATGTTGTAGAGCCGGACAGGCCGCGGGCGTCAATATGTCGCATGCGCATTGCGTGCTGGATACCTAAGGCTACAAACACACCCTCAGAATATGGAACAACTATTCGGCAACAGTAGTTGCGCGATAGTGCGTGGATGTTATACCCACATTGTCTGTCGTCTTACTTCGTACTTACCTGGCCTTTTATGTGTGGATTATGTATCGTTTAACAGAACCTGTTGTCTTTAGCTTGCCAGCAGAACGCTGCAAGATTTTACCCATATTAATGAGGTATAATGTTCTAAACTTAGGACTAAGCGTATTATAAATATATTTACCATTAGAGTATGTTAATATATACACCCGATAAAAATCTGACACCCAAAAGTAGTGTGGTAGACTCCAATTGAAATGTGGTGACGCACGGGAGGGGAGGTGGAGGGGAAACTGGTGAATGGAGTGGGTAGCCAGTACCCTTCACACTACCTCGGAACATGGTGTATCCAGCGTTAATACCAACAATAAAAGCTGATGCGCACACCTCGGCTGCCAGTAGTCTACTGAACTGACGCCCCCGCCGATTTAAATAGACTCGTCCGCTTCGCCGAAAGACGAAATCTGGTTTCTGCATGTGTACCATCACATTTCAACTGGCCTCTACCTACATGTTTCTTTGCTTTTTAATTCTGACAGTTGAACTTGATTGAAAGGTTCGTAACATACTGTTGTAGTAACACATAGCGCCTTTGCTAGACTGACCGCAGTTATTGTACGTATTTAGGCTTCTTGTTACCAAGACGTCGCGGGATTGAACGCCCTGAGACTGCGTGCAGAACGTTCCATAGGCCGCAAGTAAGTAGTCAAGTAAAAAAAAGGTAAAGTGATCCCGTTACAGGCCCGGTGTGGCCCAGAGGGTGGGTAAAGGTATAGCTGTACTCTTCCATGACCGCGGCACTAGAAGGGGGTGAGTGGTCAGCAGCACGCCCCGGCCGCACTTT
>Ga0123352_10017934_pt1 | contig 11279 bp, 7 predicted proteins | sample TergutLab28metaG_FD_89700 | JGI IMG/M metagenome (GOLD analysis project Ga0123352, IMG submission 89700) | Labiotermes labralis P1 segment gut microbial communities from Petit-Saut dam, French Guiana - Lab288 P1 | ecosystem: Host-associated > Arthropoda: Insects > Digestive system > Gut ... | reverse complement strand
GGGGGGGGTCGGGGGGGGGGGGGGGGGGGGGGGGGGGGGGGGGGCGGCGGGCGGCGGGGGAGGGTGTGTCCCGGGACGCCGTTGTCGGGGTGCGGCTCCAGTCGATACAGGCGGGCGTGGGGTGTTCGTGTCACCGCGTCCGTCAACCGGGCGTCGGTGAAGAGGGCTCCGACGCCGTCCTCCACGGCCCAGCCCGCGGGGAGCGCGTGGTTCGCCACGGCCGTTCGATAGGAGGCTCGACGTCCCGGTTCGCTGTCGTAGTGGGGGCAGACCGATCCGGCCAGCAGGCCCAGTCCGTCAGGGAGGTGGGTCAGCGGGCCGTAGGAGTCGGTGTGCGAGCCCTCGGCCCAGCAGTTGGCGCCGGCGCTGATGCCGCACAGCAGGGTCCCGCGGTCGAAAGCCTCGCGCAGCAGCCGGTCCACGCCGTGCGCACGCCAGATTGCCAGCAGGTTCACGGTGTTGCCCCCGCCCACGTAGATGACGTCCTGCGAGAGCAGGAACGTACGCAGGGCGCCGTCATCGAGCTCGCGCCGAAACAGATTCAGGACGCCGGGTTCGCAGGTACGCGGGCGGAATGCCGCGTGGAATCGCTCGACATAGGCGGGGGCGTCGCCGCTGGCTGTCGGAACGAAGCACACCTTGGGCCGGCGAGCACGCACGTGACCGAGCACCCAGTCGTCCAGCAGACCGTCGTCGTCGGTGGAGAATCCGCCTCCGAGAAGGGCCACGCGCCGTTCCGGACCATCAACCACGAGGGGCCCTCCTCATTTCGGGCATCGAGCAGCGTCCACGGGCTGAGTCTCTTCGATTCCCCGGGTGAGCGGCCAGGGACTTTCTTCCGGAATGACCGAGGAGGCGCCTGCGGCGGAGTGCCCCCGTGCCTGCGGCTGAACGAGAACGTGTGACAGGGAGCGGGGGCGCGGGCAGAATGGGGCGCCGGAAATCGAGATGGGTGTGGGAGGGGATCGATGGGGAACGCCGAGGCCGGGGCCGAGGTCGCCACGCTGCTTGCTTGTCTGGGCTCGCAGCGGCGGCACGTGCTGGAGGCCCTGGAGGGTCTGGACGAGGAGGCGCTGCGCCGGGCGGTGCTGCCGTCGGGCTGGAACTGCCTGGGGCTGGTCCGGCATCTCGCCCTGGACGTCGAGCAGTTCTGGTTCCGCGGCGCGCTCGCCGGCGAGCCGGAGGTGATCGAGTGGGCGCTCACGGAGCACGAGGAGCCGTGGGACGTCGGGCCCGGCGTTCCGGCCGCGGACGTCCTGGCGCTCTACCGTCGGCAGATCGAGCTCGCCGATACCGTGATCACGGCCTGCGCTCCGGACGCCGCGCCCACCTGGTGGCCGACCGAGATCTTCGGTGACTGGCGCCTGGACACGGCGCGCGAGGTGGTCCTGCACGTCATCACCGAGACCGCCTGCCACGCCGGCCACCTGGACGCGGCCCGCGAACTCATCGACGGTCACCAGCGGCTGGTGCTCACCTGACGGTCCCGGCCGGCGGTCACGGCGCCGGCGTCGCCGTCGGCCTCACGGGCGCGGCACGTTGCGGAGGTTGGCCCGCGCCAGCTGGACCATCTTGCCCACGCCGCCGTCCAGCACGGTGCGGCCCATGGACAGGGCGAAGCCGCCGATCTGCTCGCCGGTGATCTTCGGCGGGATGGACAGGGCGTGCGGGTCGGTCACCACGTCGACCAGGGCCGGGCCCTTGTGCTTGAACGCGTCCTTGAGCGCGCCGGACAGCTCCTTGGGCTTCTCCACCCGCACGCCGAAGGCGCCCGCGGCCCGGGCGAGCGCCGCGAAGTCCGGGTTGTGGTTGGTGGTGCCGTAGGCCGGCAGCCCTTCGGCCACCATCTCCAACTCGACCATGCCGAGGCGGGAGTTGTTGAACAGCCCGACCTTGACCGGCAGGCCGTACTGCACAAGGGTCAGGAAGTCGCCCATGAGCATGCTGAATCCGCCGTCGCCGGACATCGACACCACCTGGCGGCGGCGGTCGATCAGCTGGGCGCCGATGGCCTGGGGCAGGGCGTTGGCCATCGAGCCGTGCGAGAAGGAGCCGATGACCCGCCGCTTGCCGTTGGGCGTGAGGTAGCGGGCCGCCCACACGTTGCACATCCCGGTGTCCACGGTGAACACCGCGTCGTCGGCCGCCACGTCGTCCAGCACGGCCGCCACGTACTCGGGGTGGATCGGCACGTGCTTGTCGACCTTGCGGGTGTAGGCCCGGACGACGCCGTCCAGCGCCTCGCTGTGCTTCTTCAGCATCCGGTCCAGGAACCGCCGGTCGTCCTTGGGCCGCACCTTCGGGGTCACCGAGCGCAGCGTCTCGCCGACGTCGCCCCACACGGCCAGGTCCAGGCGGGAGCGGCGGCCGAGCCGCTCGGGGCGCACGTCCACCTGGACGATCCGCACGTCCTCGGGCAGGAAGCGGTTGTACGGGAAGTCGGTGCCGAGCAGGATCAGCAGGTCGCACTCGTGCATCGCCTCGTAGGCGGCGCCGTAGCCGAGCAGGCCGCTCATGCCGACGTCGTACGGGTTGTCGTACTGGATCCACTCCTTGCCGCGCAGGGCGTGCCCGACCGGCGCCTTGACCCGCTCGGCGAACGCCATCACCTCGTCGTGGGCCCCGGCGGTGCCGCTGCCGCAGAACAGGGTGACCCGCCGGGCGGCGTCGACCATGTCGGCCAGGTCGTCGATCTCGGCGTCGCCGGGCCGCACCTGGGGGCGGCGGGAGACCATGGCGTGCTCGGCCTCGCTGCGCGGGGCGGTCTGCGCGGCGATGTCGCCGGGCAGGGCGACGACGGACACCCCGCCCTGGCCCACCGCGTGCTGGATCGCGATCCGCAGCACGCGGGGCATCTGGCCGGCGTTGGAGACCAGCTCGCTGTAGTGGCTGCACTCGCGGAACAGCTGGTCGGGGTGGGTCTCCTGGAAGTAGCCGGTGCCGATCTCGCTGCTGGGGATGTGCGAGGCGAGCGCGAGGACCGGGGCCATGGAGCGGTGCGCGTCGTACAGGCCGTTGATCAGGTGCAGGTTGCCCGGGCCGCACGAGCCCGCGCAGGCCGCGAGCCGGCCGGTCAGCTGGGCCTCCGCGCCGGCGGCGAACGCCGCGGTCTCCTCGTGCCGGACGTGCACCCATTCGAGGGACGGGTTGCGGCGCACCGCGTCCACGACGGGGTTGAGGCTGTCGCCGACCACGCCGTACAGGCGCTGCACGCCGGCCCGGACGAGCACGTCGACGAACTGTTCGGCCACGGTCTGTTTCGCCATGCACACCATCACGCCATGCGGCCGCGCATCCCGCATCCCGGGTCCCGCCCGCCCAGCGGCACGGGAGACGGCGCGGGGACGGCGGCGGCCGCCGCCCGCGAGGGAGGCCGGGCCGCGGATCCGGCCGGTCCTCCCCCGCGGAGCGGGCGGGCTCAGCGCAGGACGGCCTGGAAGCTGCGGCCGTAGGCCTGCCGGGTGGTCACGTCGATCCGGGTGCCGCCGGCCACCCGGCGCACCGCGACGCCCTCGTCCGCGGACACCGCCTGGAGGGCGCGGCCGTGGACGAGCACCGAGACCGCGTCGCGGCCGGTGGTCGGGTCGGCGACGGCGAGCGAGGTGGTGCCGTCGCGTTCCTCGCGCAGGATCACCGACGCGGGGCCGTCCAGGGTCAGCCGCTCGGCGTGGTGGGTGCCGTCGGTGAACGCGTTGGCGGCCAGCAGGCCCAGCCGGGTGTGCCGCACGGCCTGCAGGCGGGTGGTGTTGGCGAGCACGGACAGCGGCCCGCGGGCGTAGCCGGCGAGCGCGTCCTCGGTGGCGTGCGGGACCAGCGCGTAGGCCAGGCTGGTGTGCGCCGCTCCGGCCGGCTGCTCGACGGCCACGGAGAACACCTGCTTGGCGGCGGCCGTGTCGGGGTTGGAGGTGCGGACCACCTGGCGGCTGCGGCTGACCTGCCGCAGCGCGACCGTCGGGTCGGGTCCGTCGAGGAAGGCGTAGCCGACGGCCGTGCCCTGGGCGGCGTCGGCGTAGCGCAGCCAGGCCAGCGGGCCCGTCCCGGTGCCGGACCAGGGGGCGCCGCCGCGCAGCCGCCCGGTCAGGGTGACGGGGGCGGAGGGTCCGGCGATGCGGGTGTCGAGGGTGGTGGTGACCGGGCGCCCCGCGCCGTCGCCGACGCCGGCGGCGAGCACCACGATCTCGTCGTCGAGCATGAACCAGGACTTGGTGGCGTCGGCGTTGCGGTAGACGACGAAGTCGTCGGGGAGCAGCCCGGCCTGCTTGGCCGCGTAGGCGGCGTCGTCGGACTGGACCCAGCCGGCGCTGCCGTAGGCACCCAGCCGGGCACCGCCGGAGTGGGCGTTGGTGGAGAGCGGGAAGTACACGTAGGTGTTCTGGGACACCGACGACGAGGTGAAGCCGAGGTCCGGGTTGTCGTACCAGGCGGTGCCGTACAGCTCGGGAACGGTCCTGCGCTCCTCCACGGGTGCGGTGACGCCGCCGAGGGCGTACGGCGAGACGGTGGTGAAGTAGTCGATGCCGAACGCCTGCGTCTGGTCCTGGCCGGCCAGGTACAGGTAGTGGGCGCCGGCGCCCTGGAACCAGGGCATGAGGTTCTCGCCGCTCATGTACTCGTAGCCGCTGATGCGGGTGGAGCTGCGGGAGAGCGCGAACGCGTAGCCGGGGCGCCGGTGGATGCTGCGGTCCATGGCGGCGAAGGCGGTGTGCTGGGCGGCCGCGTTGAGGTCCCGGGCGGTGACCGCGGTGTCGGCGAGCAGGTCGGCGTAGCGGACCACGGTCACCGGGGAGGTGAACCTGGCCGGGTCGGGGGCGCTGCGGGAGGTCTGCCGGACGTACTTGGCGTATCCGCCGAGCGCCGCCGCGTCGTCGCCCGTCGTGTACCCGGTGAGGTCGACGACGGCCTCGACGATGGTGGCCACGTCGGCGTACCCGGTGCCGGTCCTGGACACCGCGCGGCCCTTGACGGTCTCCATCATCCAGCCCTCGAAGATGAGCGGGGCGAACGCGCCGGACACCCATCCCTGCACCACGCCGACCAGTTCGCCGCCCGTCATGTAGCCGGTGCCGTCGAGCATCTTGATCGTCTGCACGATGCGGGTGAGCAGGCCGCTGCCGTACGAGCCGGTGTAGGCGACGGAGGCGTGCTGGATGAACGAGCCGTCGGCGTAGAAGCCGTCGGTCACGTCGTGCTGCAGGTGGTAGGGGTCGATGGCGGCGTACACGGTCAACTGGTCGGCGAGGGCCTTGGCGATGCGGGCGTCGTCGCCGAGGACGGCGCCCTGGAGGATCCGGTTGGTGGTGATGTCCGCGAGGTTGGCGCCGGTGTGGAAGCGGGAGTCCAGGTCGACGTCGCCGTTCTTGCCGTTGCGCAGGTAGCCGTCCATGGCGGCCACATAGGTGGCGGACAGGCCGGGGCGGTTCGCGGTGAGGAAGTCGTCGAGCAGGACGAGGGTCTTGGCGGCGTAGGTGGGGATGCCGATCTCCCAGTTGAACCAGTTGCCGTAGTAGCCCTGTGCCTGGTCGCCGTAGAAGTGGTCGTAGAGCCAGGTGAGGCCGTCGGCGACGCGGGTCTGCACGTCGGTGCTGCCGGACAGGTCGGACGGCGCGCCGGGGGTGCGGGTCGCCAGGGCGATCTCGTACAGGTACTGGAAGGACGTCGTGAGGTTCGGGTCGCTGGTGCCCAGGGTCACACCGTGGAACAGCTCCGACGGTCCGGACGCGGCGTCCAGCGCCGCCAGGTGGCTGCGGGCGGTCGAGGCGATGGACGCGGTCTTGGCGGCCGTCTCGGGCCGGGCGTTGGACTGCGCGGTGCCGGCGAAGATCGCCACGGTGTTGGCGAGCAGGGCCGCCCGGTCGGCGGCCGCGTCCGCGGGGCGGACGCCGGCCGGTTCCGCGGCACGGGCGTGCAGGGCCGGGACGAGCGCGAGGAGCGCGGCGGACGGGACGGTCGACAGCAGGGCGCGACGCGATATGGGCACGGCGGATGCTCCGATCACCAGGGATGGAAAGCGCTTGCCGCATTGAAGCAACCGCGCTCCCCCGTGTCACTAGAGGCGACCGCGACCGTCTGTGACCTGGGAGAGCCTTTACATGGGGAGTGCAACCGCCGGGAGGGGACACGAGTCCCCTTAGGGTGGAGCCAGCTGAAGCAGTGACACGAGTGGAGAGCGGACATGGGTCGGGGCAAGACAGGCATAGCCATCGCACTGGTGACAGGTGCGGTTCTGGCCGCCACCAGTGCGTGCAACGGCGGGGGTTCGCCGTCCGCCGCGTCGAGTCCCAGCGGGTCGGGATCGTCCGCGGCGTCGTCGACTCCGAAGGCCAGCCCCACCACCACGAAGCCGGCGCCCCCGCCGATGCTGCTGGAGACCATCACGCCGATGACCGGGACCACGGTCGGAGTGGCGATGCCGATATCGGTCCTCTTCACCGACGCGGTGGCGACCTCGGCCCGGGCCGCGATCGAGCAGCACCTGAAGATCACCACGTCCGTGCCGGTGACCGGCGCCTGGCACTGGTTCAGCGACACCCGGGTCGACTTCCGGCCGCAGGGCTACTGGAAGGCGGGCACCAAGGTCTCGCTGGACGCCGCGCTGACGAACGTGTCCAACGGGCACGGCCGGGTCGGCGTGCACGACTACCACCACGCGTTCACCATCGGCGACGACGACGAGGTCACCGTGTCGGTGCCGGGCCACACCATGCGGGTCACCAGGAACGGCACGCTCGTCAAGACCATGCCGATCGACGCGGGCAGCCCGGACTGGCCGTCGTGGGACGGCACCATGGCCGTCATCGACAAGCAGCCCAAGGTCCGGATGACGTCCTGCAGCGTCCACATCAGCTGCGACAAGAAGAGCCCCAACTACTACGACCTGACGCTGCCGTGGGACGTCCACCTGACCAACTCCGGCACGTACATCCACTACTCGACGGGTGACCCGCAGCCGGGACACAGCTACGGCTCGCACGGCTGCGTGCACCTGTCGCTGGCCGACGCCAAGTGGTTCTACAACTGGGCGCGTCAGGGCGACCCGGTGACCATCACCGGCTCCCCGCGCGGCAAGGCGCCCGGCAGCAACGGCTACGCCGACTACAACCTCTCGTGGCCGCAGTGGTTGCAGGACAGCGGCGCGGGCCAGATCACCACGACCGTCGGGGCGTAGCGGCCGGCCGCCGCCCGCCCGTGCCCGTCGGCCGGGCGGGCGCGCGGCGGTGGCCGGGACCGGTGCCTGCCGGGGATCGGCGGCCGGGCGGGCTACGGTGATCATGCAGGACCCGTCCGCGCACGACCGTAAGGAGCCGCCCGTGGCCGCACCCACGCCCCCCGCGTCCGGGGTCCGCCGGATGGGCCTCGGCCTGGCCGCGGTCGGCCGGCCCGGCTACATCACGCTCGGCCGCGACCGCGACCTGCCGCCCGACCGCAGCGTGGCGGCCCTGCGGCAGCGCGTGCATGACCTGCTCGACGCCGCCTACGCCGCGGGCGTGCGCCGGATCGACGCCGCCCGCTCCTACGGCCGGGCCGAGGAGTTCCTCGCCGACTGGCTGGCCGGCGCGGGCGACCGTCCCGGCCTGGTGGTCTCCAGCAAGTGGGGCTACACCTACACCGCGGACTGGCAGGTCCACGCGGAGGCGCACGAGATCAAGGACCACGGCGTCGCCACGTACGAGCGGCAGCTCGCCGAGACGCGCGCGCTGCTCGACGGCCACCTGGACGTCTACCAGATCCATTCGCTCACCCCGGACAGTCCCGCCCTCACCGACGCCGACCTGCACCGCAGGCTCGCCGAGCTGGCCGCGACGGGCGTCACCGTCGGGGCGTCGGTCAGCGGGCCCGGGCAGGGCGAGGCGATCCGCGCGGCGCTGGCCGTCGAGGTCGACGGGCGGCCGCTGTTCCGCAGCGTCCAGGCCACCTGGAACGTGCTGGAGCCGTCGGCCGGGCCGGCCCTGGCCGAGGCGCACGCGGCGGGCTGCACGGTGATGGTGAAGGAGGGCGTCGCCAACGGCCGCCTGGCGGTGCCCGATCCGGAGCTGGACCGCGTCCTGCTCCCCCTCGCCGAGGCCGCCGGCACCACCCGCGACGCGCTCGCCCTGGCCGCGGCCCTCCACCAGCCGTGGGCCGACGTGGTCCTGTCCGGGGCCGCCACCGTCGACCAGCTCACCTCCAACCTCCGTGCCGCCGACGTCCATCTGTCCGCCGCCGCTCTCGACGCCCTGTCCGCGCTGGCCGAACCCCCGGCCGCGTACTGGGCCCACCGCTCGGCGCTGCCCTGGCACTAGGCCATGTCCGGCGCACAGCGCCGTCGCCGTGGGGGGACAGGCGGGACGGTTCGGAGACGGCCCGGACACGGCGCCGGCCGGCGGCAGGCGGGCAAGCAACGGGATGACAGTGGCGCCGGGCCGCGTGGGCGCCTTCGAGGGCGGGGCCCGGTCCGCTAGCGTGCGCGGAGGTCTTGCTCGCTTTCGGACTGGAGGCCCGCGTGCCGCTCACCGATTCCATGCCCGTGCTGACCGGCGCCGCGCTCACCGCGCGACTGGCGGATCTGACGGGGAACGGCGTGCGGGTGCTCGTCGGTTCGGTCGTGGACATGGCCGGGGTGGCGCGCGCCAAGACCGTGCCGCTGCGGCGGGCCGCGGCGTTCCACTCGGCGGGGATGGGCGCCGCGCCGTCCTGGAACGTCTTCTGCGCGGACGCCGCGATCGCCTTCACCGACCGGCTGGGGGTCGTCGGCGACCTGCGGCTGCGTGCCGACCTGACGGCGGCGCGGGTGATCGGCGGCGGCTACGCCTGGGCGCCCGCGGAGTTCTTCGGGCAGGACGGCGAACCCTACGCGCCGTGCGCGCGGGGGCAGTTGCGCCGGGTGCAGTCCGCCGTGGAGGCGGCCGGGCTCACCGCGTCGGTCGGCCATGAGCTGGAGTTCGTGCTCACCGACGCCGACGGGCAACGGCTGCCGGAACGCCACTGGCAGCCCTACGGGCTGGGCGCGGTGCTGGAGCGCGGCGCCTTCGCCGCGGACCTGACGGGTGCGCTGGAGGACGCCGGGCTGCCGGTCGAGCAGCTCCACGCGGAGTACGGCACCGGCCAGTTCGAGGTCTCGCTCGCGCCGGCCGAGCCGCTGGCCTCCGCCGACGCGGTGGTACTGGCCCGGCTGCTGGTCGGCCAGGTGGCCCGCCGGCACGGCCTGCTGGTCTCGTTCTCCCCGCTGCCGTTCGCCGGCGGCGCGGGCAACGGCGCCCATCTGCACCTGTCGTTGCGGCGGGACGGCGTGCCGCTGCTGTCGGGCGGCGACGGCCCGCACGGGCTGACCGCGCAGGGGGCGGCCGCGATCGCCGGGATCGTGCAGGGACTCCCGGGGACGCTCGGGGTGTTCGCCGGGTCGGTGCTGTCGCCGCTGCGGCTTCAACCGGGGCGGTGGTCCGGGGCGTTCGCCTGCTGGGGTCTGGAGAACCGGGAGGCGGCGGTGCGGCTGGTGGCCGCGACCCGCGGCACCCCGCACGGCGCCAGCGTCGAGCTGAAGTGCGCCGACCCGTCCGCCAACGTCTACCTGGCGACGGCCGCGCTGCTCGGCCTGGCCCTGGACGGGATCGCCCGCGGCGCGCAGCTGCCGCCGGAGATGACCGTGAACCCCGCGCAGGACCCGGCGGCCGAGCGGCTGCCGGAGGACCAGCAGGCGGTGCTGGAGGCGCTGGCCGGCTCCGGTCCCGCCCACCGGATCCTCGGCGACGAGGTCATGGCCGCGCTGCTGGCGGTCCGCCGCCACGAGCTGGATGCCTACGCGGGCACCGGAGTCGGCGACCTCACCGACCGCTTCCGGTTCGCCTGGACGGTGTGACCGGCCCGCCCCGGACCGCCCGCCGCCCAGCACGCACCACGCGCCGCCACTGCCCGCCGCCTGCCGACCGCCGCCCGACGCCCGCCGAGGGAAGGACCCCGCCATGACGCTGGACGCCTACGCGGCGGAGCTGCGGCTGGTCGACCACCGCGTGCACGGCGCCTTCGTGGCGGCGCCGGACCGCGCCGGGTTCGAGGAGGCGCTGCGCGAGGGCCCGCACGGCCCGGTCCCGCCGTGGATGTCGGCGTTCGACTCCCAGCTGGGCTTCGCCGTGCGGCGCTGGTGCGCGCCGCTGCTGGACCTGCCCGCGCACGCGCCGGCCGACGCGTACTGGCGGCGACGCGACGAGCTCGGCGAGCCCTCGGTCGCCGCCCGGCTGCTGCCGGCGGCGGGCGTGGACCACTGGCTGGTGGACACCGGCTACCAGGGCGACGTGCTGACGTCCCCCGACGCGCTGGGCCGGGCGGCCGGCGGGCGCGGGCACACCGTGGTGCGGCTGGAGGCGCTGGCCGAGGCGCTCGCCGCGCAGGGCACGGCCGCGGCCGCCTACCCGGAGGCGTTCCGCGCGCTGTTGCACGAGGCGAGCCGGGACGCCGTCGCCGTCAAGACGGTGGCCGCCTACCGCGCGGGCCTGGACCTGGACTGGAGCGCGCCGGACCCGGCGGAGGTCCGGGCCGCGGCCGGGCGCTGGCTCGCGGAGGCCGGGCCGGCGCCGCGGCTCACCGATCCGGTGCTGCTGCGCCACGGCGTCCACTGCGCGGTGGAGCGCGGGCTGCCGATCCAGGTCCACACCGGCTTCGGCGACCGGGACCTGGACCTGCACCGGGCGAACCCGCTGCTGCTCACCGGCCTGCTGCGGCAGCCCGCGGTGGCCGCGGTCCCGGTGATGCTGCTGCACTGCTACCCCTTCCACCGCGAGGCCGGCTATCTGGCGCAGGCCTTCGACCAGGTGTACTGCGACGTGGGTTTGGCCGTGAACCACGTCGGGGCGCGCGCGGCCGCGGTGGTCGCCGAGTCGATGGAACTGGCCCCCTTCGCCAAGCTCCTGTACTCCTCCGACGCCTGGGGTCCGGCCGAACTTCACTACCTGGGCGCCACGTTGTGGCGGCGCGCGACAGCGGCGGCCACGCAGGCGTGGGTGGACGCGGGCGACTGGTCGGAGCCGGACGCCCGCCGGGTCATGCGGATGATCGGCCGGGAGAACGCCCTGCGCGCCTACCACCTGTGACCCGCAGCCTCGCCCCTCCCGGGCGGGTGACCGCGATGCCCCCGGGACGTTGCCAGGTGCGGCACCCGTCGGGGCTGGCCGGCCCGTCCCCCGCGCCCTCGGGAACCCGAGCCCGCGGATGGCCGCGAAGCGGCCGGCGTGGGCCCATCGCGGCAAGCCGCGAGAACAACCCGCGCGCCTACCACCTGCGACCCGCCGCCTCGCCCTCCCGGCCGGGTG
>Ga0123352_10017933_pt1 | contig 11279 bp, 11 predicted proteins | sample TergutLab28metaG_FD_89700 | JGI IMG/M metagenome (GOLD analysis project Ga0123352, IMG submission 89700) | Labiotermes labralis P1 segment gut microbial communities from Petit-Saut dam, French Guiana - Lab288 P1 | ecosystem: Host-associated > Arthropoda: Insects > Digestive system > Gut ... | reverse complement strand
GCTGAGTGGACCCCGTTCCAGACCCACTACTACTCAGAAAATCTGGTAGCGCCGGGGATCGAACCCGGGACCTCTGTATCTGTAACCAGAAACTCTGACCACTAGACCACAGAGGCGGTCACACACAGACTACAAATGACAAAATATGCATATGAAATTATTCAATGCAAATGTCATGTGAAAGGCTACAAGGAAAATATGCATTCCATGCATTAACAAAACACAAAGTAGTACAAAACAAATGCAGAACTGGATAATTCACACCAAGCATGTCTCACAGCCTGCCAGGATATGTACTGTGGCCATGTGCCACATTACACACACACATACACACACCACACACATACAAATATAACATAAGTACAAAAAATTACAAAATTCAAGGGGTTAGGTATGCCACTTAATGTGACTTTTTACATGTGTGGCCCACAAACCAGCACATAACTGTTGTGGCCCTTTGCCAAAAAATGTTTGGACACCCCAGCTGTACAAAAGCACAGTTCCAACACATTTCCAGTCCACCATCCTGGCCAGTCAGCAAAGATGGAGAAATATTTCAAAGTGCACAGTACCAACAGCACAAGCAAATAAAAAATTATATGATTTAAAAAAATAAAGTGTTCTCCATCCTACACTGTGTAAAAGGTGTGTAATCTCAAATGTACACAGATTAGTGTGTAACAGGTTCATGTCAATTTGACTACAGCATATTCCAATTGTTTTATTGCTTATATCATACCGACAGTTGGTGATCTTGTCAGAGTTACATCGCTGAAGTTTCACAGCTTGAATTTCATCATCTGATACAACAACCAGTTTGCTGTCTTCACCATCCATATGCACTACATAGAGATTCTTCACAGCCACACTAGGTGGTAGCACTTGTAGTTCTTCTATCACTACACTATTAACTGTTTTGTCCGAATCAAATGACGCTGAGTTCAAAGCTTTGATCACTTTTCCATCATCTGCAACAGAATATTGGAAACACATGCTTAAGTAATCGAATTAAAATATGAATGTATATTATAGTCTTAAGTTTATGTATATGAAGAGTTCCCCCATTTAGGCATTCTTCCAAAAACATTAAAAAAGGAAAAGGCTGTCTATACACAATAGCCATATCTATCTATCTCTTTCTCATGTCTGCTTTAACATAAACCCTTTGCCAAAGTCTGAACACATTTTGTATGGGACCGCCATCAGTATATGTTGTAGGGGGCAAAAGAATAAAAGAATTGGGGTAATCATGACCAATTACAACCAGCACTTAAAGACCAGACTGGACCTTTAAACTTATCCTACTGAACTTCTGCTACCATGCAGGATAATTTGTTTTCAAAAGGAGATTTAAATCTTGTACAATTCTAGCTACACATATATACAAACCAAAAACACTGTGAACAAGAGTTAAGGAGGGGAATTATGGTGAATATTTTTTAAGATGCAAAATAAAAAGATTTGGAGCAACTTGAAAAAATGTAACAAACACATACTGAATTAATAAATATGAACAAGGTACATGCTTTCATTTTGTGCCTTCAAAAGGACAAGAGAACGAGTACAGCAGAATCCCACTAGATGGAAGTTGGTGGTTGACTTCATACTCTGGCAGTTTTAACCCCAGGAAAGAATGCTGGCACACCGATTTGTTTTGCTCCTTTCTGCTTTAATGCCCTCTGCCAATGTGCACCACATCTTGATTTGCACTGTCTCTTTTTCTATGCAACACCATTTGGCTGGCTGCACACTTGGGCACTGCCAGGACGGTACGAGTCTCAAGGCACAGAGATGTAAATGGGTGGCTGTGCCCCCTACTGTAAACTACATCAGTCACTGTGCTCTCACCATTTAGTTCAGAACACGTGGTTGATTTGCACTTTTTGTTGTTGTAGCTACAAACACAATGATGACATGCCCAATGCAGTGCAACATGAAAACTGACAGAACAATGAATAATTGCAGCAATAATCTTAACAGCAGAAATATGTATGATCTGTGGGTAATAAATCCTGTCTCTGATTACCTGTGACAGCCATTGACGCCCACTTTTTCAGGAACACATCTAGGGCATAAAAGAAGGGCTACATGTATTTGTATTAGTGGATGACAACATTTGAGAAAATAGTTGGGGAAACCAAAGTTTGTGTTGTGACTGGGCTACAGGCTGCACAGGTGAGGAACTGCGGTTCGACTGCCATGAAGGGCAAGAGATTTTTCCTTGCTCCAAAAGTCTAGACTGGCACTTGGGCTCACCTAGATTCCTATTCCTCAGTAGGCAGGGTGTGAAGCTAACAACTCACTTTCATCTAGGGCAAAACTTATATAATGTGCAGAGTTATCTCCATTCTTTTATATGCCCTCCATCCTTGGGTTTAAGTGACTATGATACAAATGTGATAGGTTAGGAAGGTTGAAATGTAAGTCCACAGGAGGTGGCAAGAAATTCAACATCAATGGAATAATGCAAAGGAAAAACAAGGAAAGAAGTCCACCATTTATGGACAACAAAACCAAAATTTCTGTAACAGGAAGGATATGGAGGATGGGACAGTCCTCTTCAGGGTCACAGTGGACTGTAACTGGGAAGTGAGTCACAGCCCTTTGGGAAGGGGGGAGGGGGGGAGAGAAGGGGGGTATTATTCCACCTTCTACACATGCTCCAAAGGCCTTGTTCAGTTAAATAACAGAAAAAGCAGGCATACCTGTTCCAATGAAGAGGACATCATATGCTTTCCCATCTGGAGTCCTTACTTGTTGATCTACTGCTATTTTCGTAAATCTATACCTGAAAGTCAAAGAAATTATCTGGGTACACACCAGTTTATTATAATGCACTCTTAGTAAAAAAATATTTGTTCAACCAGGGCCCTAAACAAATGGTGTGTTCCAAAGTATTTTTATTTCCAACAGTAATAAAGATTACTATATAAAAATTTGAACTAAATGCACTTACAAATAAAAATCATACATTGTACTCCAGCAGTATTTGTTTTGTTTTTGTGTTTTAACAAATTGTGTATGGTATTAGATGACTGATAAGCAATATTAAGATTGGTGTTCTTGAACAAGTTGCTTACATTATTTATGTCTGTCATTTGGATGTTCTCCATTTTATTTCTAAAATTCTACTACATATTTCTTATATTGCTCAGCCTACGTCCAACTTTCATGTGGACTGGATTCTACAACCACTGCAGTTTAGTCTACTTCAGTACTACAGTAACTTTCAGTATTCCTCAGGATATCAGGAATGAGGCTGTTGTACCTCACATTAAACTAAACACCCCTTTGCTGATACCTTTAGAGCTCCTCTTGTACTTTCTCAAGCATACTGATTTGCTCATTTTAATCCAAATTTCCAAATCTGCAAAACTAGTTGCAATTTTAACCTGACCATATATTTTTTTTAAATTCTACATCATTTAGCTCCCTGAATTAAGTCTTTCTATAACCAACTTCAATACTGCTTGTTTCCTTAACAACAGACTCTCTTACTTGGCAACAGCCAGGTTCACAGTCAGCTCCACTAAATGATCAGATATCAAGCAGATTTGAATGCTATCTTTTGTCTACTCAGGCACAATCAATTTGACTGTGTCTGCATACCAGAAGTCCCACTATACTTGGAACTGTTGTAATGTGGTACTGTTGTTTGTAATTGTTGACAACTACTTATTTTGACATGGCAAAGTTTACTAGATTAACCACATGATAAGCATTATTGTAAATATTCTGAAACTATACCATATTTAATCCAAATACAAAATGACACACCACACAAGATTATCTCCCCTTCACAATTTTCAGTTTCCATGAAATGGTGGCACAAAATATATTTAAATTTGTGCATGATTATAGAGTATCCCCCCTTTTTTTAGATGAGGAAATAGAAAAATTTCTTGTCTCAGTACAAGGGTAAATACAATATTCATTATCTCATGAACAACAAGTTAAAGTTTATTAAGTTAATGCTATAATTTGTAAATCCAATATGCAAATGACAACTTACTGAAGGCTAATGCGAATAAGTAATGGTCGAGTGAAAAACGCTGGAACTGCTTCATCCATCAATGTATGGGACTTGACAAAATTGACCGACACATCTGGTAGAGTACGGCTGTCATTGACACACTGACCAGGTCTGGGTTCAGGCACCTTGAGACTTGGCACGGCCAGCCAGTTAGAATTCATTGTCTCCTGCTCTTTGAATGGTCCCTCAAATGTCTCCAACAATGATTTCACGCTGAAGGCACACACAGCAGAGCCACCAATGGAGTTGACAGGAGTTGTGAACACGCCATAAATCAATTTCTCAACGTGATCTCCATATGTGCCTTCTATTATATCACTAGTTGACTCTGTAAGCATTCAAATATTCACATTATTAAGACATGTATTAGTAAAAAGGCTACAGAAGAACCACCATCTAATATTCAGTTTAATGTGGATGGTAATTTTCAGTGATTTTGAGTAAATTCTTGCAGTGCATGCCTTCCTTTGTTTAGGAATATTTTAAATTTCATGTTCATTTCCATTGCTCCATACAGAAATAGGAACTGTATGTTCTGTCTATTCACGTCCATAGTGTGCAGCACTTATTTACAGAATTATTTACATTAGTGGCCCTCAAACTATGCTCCCATTGAATAATATTATTCCACAAGTGGAAATTAGATGTTCCACTATCAATTGTGTCACTGCAGTCTTTTATAATTTTACACCAAAAATCAAGTTAATGGATAGGATTGGCTCAGTTTTTACCCTCTTTCCCACAGTCCACAGTCATCCATCCAACCCATTAAGTAACTTGACATCTACTCCACCAATAATACTATACCTACTCCAAATGATGGCAATGGGAAAGACTGATGTTCCACAGACACCATTCTGAGACACTCTTGCCCACCTCCAAATCTCAAAACCTGTCACCACTGTCACCCTTGTCACCACATGATATGTCACACAACCTATTGAAGACTTCTTTTAGTGAAACCCTGCCTCACACTGGACATTATTTCGTGCATATCAGCATATACAGTGTGTTCTTTTGTCAAAGCAAGACCAAGTTAAAGCTTAAGGATGCTTCTTTTTTATAAGATAAAATACTAGCACATTCTAAGCATGAACTTCATATTCCTAATTACTCTGTAAACTTTATCCCTCTGAGGGCAAAATATTTTCCTGGGCACGTTACTTTTTGAGATATGTCACTAACATCCACCTCTCACAAAAATATTCCATGTTTCACACCAGTACAAAAAATGGCACAATTATGTGCTTTATATACTGATGTTTAGTGTTTCAGGAAGCAGACAAGTATGTAACAGTTTAAAACGAGTAACAAGAAGCATTTCCAGAATAATCAGTACAGTAACCAGGCCACAGGCTAGACAACTAAGCAATGATGGTTTGATTCCCTGTTAGGGCTTCAGATGGGAATGGACATGGACATCTGTACTTTATTGTATACAGACATTGTGACTTCGTTCCTGATGTCAGCTCTGTGTCAAATTCATAAATTTCTGATTTGTATCTTCTGGAATGTAATGCTTTGTTGTTGGTGCGGTGGCTACTGACATTTTAAAGAAAAGTAATGTTCTCATTTAGAGGTCAAGAAGTCCAAGAAGTATTCTGAGCTACAGGTGTAAACTTGGCTAAGAACAATCAGGAGGCCAAACTGACCACTAATATTAGGAACTTTAATTTATGAAGGAGCAAAGGTAGAAAGTAAGAAAACATACCGGAGGGGCCTTTGCCCCCCACCCCCCCTTCTCCTGCATCCCCCAGGTTATGCTCCTGTTCTAAGCTTTCTCTTGTTCGACTGCCTGACATCTTGAAGCTGAAGCCAGTATGTTCGTGCATGACATCTGGAACCACTCGCCAAACAAAAAATGCATCACATCCCAGAAGATCTGAATCCTCAGCAACTGTGAGAACCTCAAAACTTGCTTTATAAATTTAGTCTTTTTTTTCCTAGGCACCTCTAGACTAATTCTTCTAATGGCATACGGAAAATGTTGTACTTATGTTCTTTCCCAACATGATAACACCACCACCACCACCCCATGTGATGAAGGTCATTCAACTCCAGTTTTTTAATGGGACTGATTGTTGTTATGGACGTTGCACATCAGCATTAATTTATTACACCACATTTCAAAAACTGAACCAGTTTATCTGTAGGTGAAAATGGAGTAGTCTCAGTGATGTTTCATTATCTAATGGACTCACCAGATGAAGATTCTTCTCCACCCGAATACCAAGTTTTTAAAAAACTGTGGTGTAATGACCCTACAATGACGATATCAAAAACACTGGCAAGCCCACTGTAATATACTATCATCTGAAGCCTTTAAAGTCAACTCTTCTTAGGAGATCTGAGGTTTTATGCAGTAATGTGTCTGAGCATTGGGGTTTTCTGAGACATGGCACTATGTCACTGGATGAGTGCTACCCACCATTTTGAAGAAGTGTAGTACCTTCATCTTCAAGTGCCATGGGGCATTCTTCATGGCACTCTTGACCCTTGAAGATGAAAGAAACTATGTTTCTTCAAGATATCAGAAAACACTCACCCACTGACACTGCATCGTATACCAGAGAGACATGAATGTTCATTCTCAACTTTTTCTATGCAATTCTTTTATACTTAGTCTCTGAACTTTTTAGTTGGACCTAATGCAAAGCAGTATTAGATTAGACAACACTAGATTGAATTAGATTTATTAGTTGAATTCGATTATTACATTTCCCAGGCGTGTGGTGTGTCAGCTCCAGGTTTTTCAACATACATCTCTAGCAGCAGTTAACAGTTAATGTTGCATAAAATAGCATTTCTGACTAAAATTCATATCACATCATATCATATCACACCATATCATATCATATCATATCCAGACTGTTGCTCAGTTCCTTGTACCAGATTATTAAATCAAGTTCTTTACACAACTGTACGTTATACATACGAATTTCATTGAAGTAGAAGGGGTAGTCCCCTGGGACGGAACAATTGAGGCGAGACTTGAGGAAAGAGGTCCAGCGATCACCAAACTGATGTGGACCTCCTTTGTCATGCTTGCAGACCCGAGCCACCCGTGAATACACAGTCTGGAAGTACAGTATCAACTGACTTTGTACATGCTACAGTAACCAACTGGATATAACATATCTTCTACTTCTACATGGATGTCTATAAAAGTCATCAAGCTTCTACAAGGCACGTTTTTAAAGTAAGGTCTGGTTTGAAATTGCCGCCAATCAGCTGTACGGTGTGGGAGCGCGCATGCGCAGGATCATACATGTGTTCATTAGCTAATGTCTGCCATTTTGTTGCAGGTCGATCCTTGTTTCATGTCACAATGTGCGCTGTGATAAATAATCCCGCCAGGTGTGAAGTCCACGCTGTGATTCGGTTTTTGTTAGCAAGAATCAATAATGCTGCCGAAATTCACAGGCAGATGAGACGTGGATTTCCTACACAAACATCGAGTCAAAGCGACAGTCAGTGCAATGGCGCCACTCAATGCCCCCGAAAGCAAAGAAGTTCAAACAAGCATCTTCAGTCAGAAAAATCATGGCCACCATTTTCTGGGACAGAAAGGGGATCTTGCTTATTGATTTTCTAGAACGTGGATTTACAATTAACACTGATGCTTACTGTGAAACTGTGAAGAAACATAGACGGGCCATTCAAAACAAAAGATGTGGAATGCTGTCCAGTGGGATTGTGCTTTTGCATGACAATGCGCGACCTCATACCATAGCTCGAACTGCTCAACTGTTGCAACAATTTCGCTGGGAAGTTTTTGACCACCCGCCCTACAGCCCCAATCTCACACCAAGCGACTACCACCTATTCATGCATCTAAAGAAATGGCTTGCATCCCAAAGCTTTGAAGACAATGATAGACTGAAGAGAGACGTTACCACATGGTTCAAGTTGCTGGCGGCGGACTTCTTTGACACTGGAATAAGGAAGCTGGTGCCACGATACCAAAAATGTGTGGAGGTCGGAGGGGACTATGTGGAAAAATAAGGTAAATATGTAGATCTCTTTTGCCTGTGATAAATAAATTTTATCTCTTATGTGTTATTTTTAAATGCTGACCGGACCTTACTTTAAAAACGTGCCTCATAACTTCTCCCAGCAATGAAATAAACAGAAAAGTTTATAGACCTCTTCTTCAATGCCTATTACTGTTTCAGCAGCACCGCAACAATCAGTTTGAGATCTGCTTTACTTAATAATGCTTGATAAATTTTGGTATCATTTGCACATGTTAAAAACAACTCTGCATGTGTGTGTGTGTGTGTGTGTGTGTGTGTGTGTTGTGTGTGTGCGCACATATGCACACATGTGTAGTGCATCCTAAATTGTTCTGCATGTCTATTCACCCATATGCATACCTGTAACAAATCAAGAAATGCTTAAACAGATTTTTACCACAATAAATACTGGAGGATTTTATGAAATATTTTCTAGCCATTTAACTTCAGTTGAAACAGAACAAAAATAAAAGATGCTTTACAAGGGTGCCTGAAGGCATTAATGCAAGTATCGCCAGTCTAAATCACTAAATATGTACCACAGAGCAGCAGATGTCTAAAACACTGTAGACATGAATGAAATATTTCATGCCTGAAATATTTTTGCATAAGTAGTTTATATGTATTTTGAAGATCACCTGATAAATTTATGTTAAGCATACATTTCTGAACTTCCTAATAAATAATTCGAAATAGTTTCAAAATATTGTTATACCTGTTCTCCCACACGAAAAACAAAAGAGATACTTCACTGCACTTAGAACATAGTGAACAGATGCATTTTTTTTTATGTCTTCTTCTTGAGGCATTTGTGAACTACATAAGGCATGTGAGTCCTAGGTGTGTGTGTGTGTGTGTGTGTGTGTGTGAACACTGACTGTTTATTCATTCCGCATACACCAAATTTTCAGTTCTTATCAATGTAAATAAGTACCCACTAGGAGAAGAATTGTTTGAATTTAATGTTTCTTTATTACAGAAGGAAAGTACATCTCAATCTTAATGATTTCTTTATACTTCACATTTATTTCACCTTTGATGTGCTTGTGGTGTAAAAAGTGGAAATATGTGTTTACTACACTTACACTTATCACTGATATGCTTTAAATAATTAGTTAAATGTTATTTAAGGACAGTATCAAAAGTTACAGTTCATTAGGCAAGAACAACACAGCAGACCACAAGCATGTATTTTCATGGTTGTTGCTTTTACTGTCTTACCTTGCCACAGTTGATGTATTCAACCGCTGTCTCCCTAAAGAAGAAGAAAATGTAATCTTCATATGCCATGGAACTCACAAAATTTGGAGCTGAAACACAAATCAACATATCAGTGAACAGTAGCAGATGCTTGAAAATATGTATTTATCTCCATGTTACAATACAATAACATGGTGCATCACCATAATATAACCTTTGTAGTAGTTTTTCATGACAGACAAGAAATCAATCTCCTGACAGTGATAAATGATCATTAATGGAAACAATTTATTTCCTACTCAGCCTCAACACAAACAAGTAACTAAACACTTCTGGCATTTACGGCTGTTTATTTAGGCTATGTCAATCAATCTGAATTTTTATGTAAAAATTACGTGTCCATTGTTTTGGGAATAGGTTCTACTTCTATGGAGAATATTTGCACAGACAGCATGAAATGTTGTAACTTCTCTATGCACAAATAGTTAACAGACAAAACCCAAACAAGTGGCCTTCAACACCATTTATCTTAGTAATCAACCAACTTGATGCAAAAAATTTTGTTTTACCACAAGTTTATTTCATGCCTCTACATGTTTTGAGCACATGTGATCATAATCAGGAGGTCAAAACTGTATTATACAGCCTCTGGTATCATCACACCTATAGGTGTGATGATACCAGATAATACAACCTGTGCGCGGGACGGCCACCTCTAGGTGTGATGATACCAGAGGCTGTATAATACAATTTTGACCTCCTGATGATGAACACATGTGCTCAAAACATGTAGAGGCATGAAATAAACTTATTGTAAAACAAAATGTTGTGCATCAAGTTGGTTAATTACTAAGATAAATATACTGAGATGCATGGTCAGCAAAACATCAAAACTTCAACAACATGTTGCAACACTGTCAAATACTTTTAAACTCAGTTTACTTGTTTCTAAGCTGTTGCATGTCTTGTTGCAAGATACGACCTTCATTTATGATACTATTCTAAATGCATTATGTTGACATAAAAGTGTCCAAAAACTTAACAGATTTATGAACAAATTTATAAGGCATTTGAAAAGATTTTCATGAGAAAACAGTTACCATTCAATTGCTTCAGGTCTGAGCGCTCTGTTCTAAGTGGTTCCCTGTAGATGAGGGGATCAGTACCAGAGAAATCTGCTACAGTAGCTGTGTACAGCTGACCATCTGAAACAAAAGATTTAATTATTTACAGTTTTTATTACTTATGCTGTATGACAAATATTATCGAAGACAGGCATTAAGACACTAATTAGGTAACAAAATGTACAAGGCAAAGATGGGAGCCAACAATTAAATGTGTTACAATGAAATCAAATACACAATTTCATAATCTTTGTTATTTTAGGAGACTTAACAGCTACCTGACAATCACACACTACACATGTCAACACTGTAGTACTGAGAGAAAACATGTGACAAAATTCGAAATTCCAATGTTCTGCTTTATGACAGAGTAGCAATTATATAGTTTTTCTACCCATAAACCGTCATTTAGAAGTAAAAAACATTTTTAAATGCTAGGATGAAACTCGCAGCCTGCATGCAAGAACCTCTTTTGTAGTATATCACACTGCTCTGTATATGTATAAGATGGTATTTGAGATATGATGGGAACATTTCTTAACTGGGAGGACTTAAAAACATGTGCAATTGGAAGGCTAAGGGAGGAGGAAGATGAAGAGGAGGAGGTGGGAGGATAACACTAAACATTTTTTGGGGGGACTGATAAAAATAATGCAAGGACAGGATATTTAGATCATCTCTTTTATCACTGTCATGACCACAGAGCTGCCATGAGATATCCTGGCAGGTGCAGCCTTTCGGTGCAGTTAAACTACCATGCACTGGGAGATATTAAAAAAGACTTCTTGTATATGGAGCTGGCTTAGGATCATGGACTTCATATCAGCAGGATTGTACCTTCAGGATCTGCTACCAGACAGATTCTTTTGTGTGTGTGTGTGTGTGTGTGTGTGTGTGTGTGTGTGT
>Ga0123352_10017932_pt1 | contig 11279 bp, 5 predicted proteins | sample TergutLab28metaG_FD_89700 | JGI IMG/M metagenome (GOLD analysis project Ga0123352, IMG submission 89700) | Labiotermes labralis P1 segment gut microbial communities from Petit-Saut dam, French Guiana - Lab288 P1 | ecosystem: Host-associated > Arthropoda: Insects > Digestive system > Gut ... | reverse complement strand
TCTGGTACCAGATACTGTATAATACAATTTTGACCTCCTGATGATGATCATATAGTGCTCGAAACATGTAGATGCATATAATAAACTTATTATAAAACAAGAATTTGTGCATTAAGTTGGTCATTTACTAAGATATTTCATTATGTTTTGCAAAAAAGAATTGTCACATCTTCGCACTGAATTTCGAAGCTAAGCTCTAAAATAGAAGAAGGTATTGCTCTTTGGGAGAGCATGACGTCACGAGAGACTTCTGAACGAGTTCCTTAGGGCTATGCGCAGAGTAGACAAGGATAAATTGGTGGACCATAACGAATAAAAAAGGATAGAAACAATATAGATCCACGGCAAGAAGAGATAAGAGGAGAGATTCTGTGAGAAAGTTACATGATTCTGTAGGTGTTATAGGAGTGGCAGAAACCAAGTCACACTTTGTTCGGCTTTTATACCACAACATCTCAATTGTCCTCGGAGGTCTAAGGGATATTTCCTTCCATTTCTCACGTGGCAATCCAAATCCCACCAGTCACACATCGTCGACAGAAAATTTCGTAAAGCCCTTTAAAATGTGTTCTGGGAGAGATGATACAGAGCCTCATTTCCACGGTTTTCACATTTCTGTCATATTTACAATCTAGTCGACTGTTTCTCATAATGTCACGCGGGACAGGAAACTAAGGGGAGCACATTTTCAATAATGCACGGAATATCAGATTACGCACTCTTGTACGGCCGTAGGCTGTGTTCATGTTATTATATATACTTCTTGTTCCTTTTAAATATGTAATTTTCTTACATGGGTGTGATGAAATTTGGGTCTAGTCCGAAGTGGAGAACACAAATTGAGAGTCTCGAGTGTGGGGAGTTGAGGAGAATATTGGAAAATGAGTGACAGCAGAGAGCACAATGGAGGAAATTACATTATGGGGAAGCGTATAATTTGTATTCACCAGAGACTACCATGGTAATGGACTTGAGAAGTGTGAGATTAGCTGCACATGTAGTACTCAAGGTGGTGATAATAAATATGTACAGAATTTTGGGTGTAATACTTAAAGGAAGGAGCTCGCAGTGTAGACCAAGGAGTGCATTGGAAGTTAATACTGAAATGGATTGGGACGACGTAGATTGTGGGGCTGTGGACTGGATACAGCTGGCTGAGGCTATGTTCAGTTGTGGGCTTTTATTAGCGTGACTAATAAAAGGCGTGATAATTCTTGACTAACGGAAAGACTCTCCCTGTCTGAAGAAGGGCTCTATTCCTTGGAGTCGGTTACTTTAATGGCAGAAATAACGGATATAGCGACAAATAACAACACAGGCTACTCTGATGATTCACGTGGGCTAAATAGGTTGCCAGTCAATTACCACTCTCTGTGAAAAGCGTAGAAATGTTTAAATTAAAGTGCTGCAATACAGACTAATTAACACTATCATTACGACCAGTGATTACCTCCCATTTCTAGTGTGCTCGTGTTGGTATTTACCCCAACACTCGACATCTCACACCAAGAGATTTGTAGGGCTGCTGATGGTCAGCGGTTCAACAACAGACTTCAAAACGTGTCATCGCTAACAATCCGTACCTTGGACTTCAAAATGAATTGTGATTAATACGGCTATGTGGAGTAATGAGAAAGCCTTCAAGCTTTTACGTAATTTGTTGCTAAACGTTTTTAACTTGTTGAAGGAAAGTAACATGTCATGGAAACTGCAGTGGACAAGCAAGTGACGTCACGATGTCATCGCCCAAGGAAAGAACACAGGAACACGTCATTTTTACTGACTTTGATTAGTATCGTTTTTATATTTGACAGGAACAACTAAAGAGCCACGATGGCTAAACATGTGGACTTCGGTATGTAAGCAGGCAGTAAGCACAGCTATGAACTCGAATGAAAAAACTGTTTTACGGTTATATATATAAAAGTTTTTATGGTGCTAAATTTGAGGTTATACTGGGTATACCGACCTTGGTTAGAGTATTTGTTCGGGAAAATGTACAGACAGCGTATCACTAAACAGAGAATAATTGAGGAGCAGATTTTTTTACATAAATAAAGGATTTTAGTAAATTCTTCTGTTCAGAATACAATATTAACCTGCGGCTGCTAGAGCAGCAACAAAATGACGTGAAGTGAAAAAAAAAAAGATTGAAAGATTAAAGAATTTAAAATACTGTGGAGGATAAGTTTAATTAAGGTTACGAAGTAAAGGTCATGTTGGTCACGTAATATTCTCTCTTCTTGAATAATTTTTATTATTTTGGCAGCAACTTAATGATGCATACGTCTAGTACATGCGACTAGACTGTGGAATATTAGTGCATAAAAAATGGATAAATTTAAATTTCTTTTTGTTGTTATGCAATTTCTGGTTTTGCTTCTCGGCTCATTTAATTCAGACCCACATATGGGAATTTAAAATTCCAACGTATATTTGTAAAGTCTACAGGCTGAGAAAAATATTCAAGAATATAATTTAATGGGCAAAAAAAGCTTACAAAATGGATTTCCATATTTCACTCTGGTACTTACCTCGACCCGTTACACTTCTGATTGTGACACCTATCACTGAAATTCTAACTAATTTCAGGCAATTACTTTTACTTTTGTCATTCGAAAGTTGGCGTAGTAGCCCTGGTCTCCAGTTCCTGGTGAATTTCTACTTCTCTTCCTTCCCCCCCCTTTCCTTTCTTTTTTTCCATTCGTTACTTACTGAATCGGGGACCGCGGTGGCACAGTGGTTAAGGTGCTGTGCTACAAATCGGAAGATCGCTGGTTCGATTCCAGATGGTGTCATTGGAATTTTTTATTGACATAATCCTTCCGATTGCACTATGGCCCTGGGGTCGACTAAGCCTCTAACAGAAATGAGGAGCAGGAGCATTTCCTGGGGGTAAAGGCGGCCGGTGCGTAAGGCTGACAAACTTACCACCATCCTGTGCCGTTGTCATGAAATCTGGGAACCTTAACTTCCTGGAATCCTCTGGGCCACTCCGGGGCTGTAACGGGACTGCTTTACCTTTTCACTTAACTGCATCATCTTCTTTCGTTGTTTTATTCGTTCTGTATTTGTTCTGCTTTTTTTCCTTCCATCGCCCCTCCTTTCAAACCAGAAGTTGCATTTATAAGTTCCATTCATATTTCCGCTCCGTAAGTTTCGTGTCGAACCTATGCTGGAAGTCAGCAAACAAGACAAATCTTTCGTAGATTTCTCTACATTCTTCAAGCAAATGTCATCCTAATGCTTTTAAAGTAATTGATCTTGCTCATTCTGTATCATCATTCTGCATGCCTATGAATTTCTTTTCATTCCTGTAAAAGGAGTCAGTGGATTCCGCATTCACACATTTCACTTACTACTGATGCATGTAACGACTCCGACAGTATATCTGGCGATAGGTCTTCAGCAGCATCTGGTGTTTGAATAATCAACAGTGAATTCGAAAAGATGGGGAGGAAAACCATCGTGCCCGAATCTGAGATGTTATCGCGATATAGCGTTGAAAGAACTGACAAAACCCCGAACTCCCTCATTGTGGACAGACGGATTCGGGGTCTGTAATTGAACCCCAGACCTCCAAAATACGTAGCGGAAGTGCTGTTCATTTGACCGTGTAGTTCTCTCACGCCGAGTATTATAACCGAGAAAAATTAATTTCTCCCACTCTTTTTTTTATTTATGCTTATATCCGACTTTGTTCACCATGTTATTTTTCTTACATTTCTTATTACGTCTGTTACTTATCCGGCATTTTATGTCCTCTGTTAGGTTATAAATTAATTGTTTTGGTATTATTGCTTCAGTAACATCATACTTTAAGCACTGCATCTATGGTTTCTTTACAAGAATTCAGATACGTATGGCTCCTATTTTGAATATTAACTTCTTTCATTGTCTGTGAATTATATTACTGTTTATTAAAATCGAACTAAATACACTTAATAATTTGTGTGCCTCTTACCTGGATCACGCAACAGAAACAAGAGAGAAAGCAAGATGGGCAATCTGTTTTTACGCTCTTGTCTAATTTACGAACATTGGAGGAAACCAAGCTTTTAGTTCGTACGAGATTAATATGTTACAAACACGCCAGATGCTGAGGTTTCTTTGTCTGACGTCCAGCTTCTGCTATTGATGTATATTTGAAATGAAATCGGGAAATGAATATTTAGTACAGTCTTCTTGTTAAACAATGGCCTACGTGTGCAAGAAACCCCATTTGTGTCATTCCAGTTCATGAGGCCATATTTTCGCCTTGTGTCCACGCGAACAACTTGTTTGTCCTTGAATTTAATGACGGCCACAGATAACACAATCATAGAGGCACAGTCAGACTCCCAGAACACCAGAGGTTGACGGGCTCACTCACTCTAATAGACATCCGGGCTCCATTATCGAAATTATGGATGAACGAACGTAGGCTTTGCATGCCAATCGTCCCTTCAGAACGTGACTTTGCGTAACTTTGAGTGCTGTCTATGCTAAGAAACAAGCCTGCTGTGTGCATCTTAACTATTAACTGGACCGTTTCCTTGTTAGAGGACGTTGCGCTTCACTGCACTATCTTTCTTGCCTGATAATGATGATGATAATGATGGCATGTTAGATAAAAAGGAATGACTGCCGTTCTGACGCAGATCGTTGATGACCTACTCTAATAATGGACGAGCCGGGATAGCGTAATCGGTATAGCCACTGGGTCACGGACTGGAAGGTCCAGTGTTTCGAATTTTCACAGGAATATAAAATTTGTCTCTGAAACTTCCAAACCGGCCTCGGGTCCACCCAGCCTTCTGTTCAGTGGACAGAATGGTTCTCTCTAGGGTGTAAGTCGACCGGGTCGTGAAGCTAACCAATCATCTCCAACCAGTGCAGAGGTTAAGATTGAATTGATTTATGCCTCTTCTTCCACTAATTGCTTTCATGACATGGAGAGGGAAACCTTTACTTTACCTCTAATAATAGGTCCGACGCTAGGAATATCGCGTTTGCTTGATTGTCGGATTGATTCGGACAGTCCAACAAACAAATTAAATTCAAAGTGGTGGGTGCAGTACTTCGTTTTAACACATGACTGGTGCTGACCATGTGTAGGTGTGACAGACGTAATTGACGTAACGACGTAGTGCTGACTGCATAATCCCTACAATAACATCGTGCAGTACTGGAATATCCGCTCCTCCGTCCAGTTAGGACACGACACTCTGCATCTGACACTGTACTTACGCAACGTCAGGAAGAAATATCACCAGTGACTTTATACTTGTGTTCGAGAATATCTACATCTGTGATTCGTGTTGAGAACGGTAGCAGAGAATACGAGTGTATGCTGATACTGATGTATGTACGTATCATTTTGCATTTCAGCACTCCAAGGATTCTGATACTCCATGCGTCATTTACCTGGCTGAATGAATATTCTGTAGAGTCTCAAGCCCAGTGAAGTCTGTAATTCCTCATACCTAATTCTTCAGCAAAACCACTTTTCATTGTCGAACACTGTGCGACACGCCTCATAAAAATACCTATTTACTAATTATATATTTAGACCTAAATTCTTAAGGGAAGAGACCGCTTGGAATACCGAAACATTGTTGGAAGAATGATAAGAAAATTGACGTTAGGGAAGTAGTATTTGACGGTGTAGATGTACTTAAGTGTCTCGACTACAGTACAAGTACTGAATATCTGAAGACAATAATAAAGCTTCTCATTCCCTAAAAATCCGAAGAGGCCGTGTCGTAAATGAGAGGGCTATTTTCTGGTTTCTCACCGCGAAGCCCGCTCTAGAATGCACGCCAATCCATGTGGGATACGTACTTGGTTCTTTTCTACGTACTTCCGTTTTCCCGTTCATTATAATTTCACCACTGCTCTGTACTTTATATTTATCTATCAAAATAAATCTGCATAATCGTAGATATTAACAGTGAATTATTTGAACATAAAAAAGAAAGGCTGGGAATTTCTTGAACAGATGAATGACTTAGTTTGTGAGACGTACCCTGTGGAAGTTGTTATTCAAGAGGTAAGTTATTCCCAGTCAGTGGCGTGAACGCATATAGGGGGAGGCAAGTTATTTTTCCACTCATTGTTAAGCTCGACACTGAATGGAGATGAGTGTTTAACTTGGCGCCCCAGCTGTTTGCCCTCGAGAAAGAACCGCGAGGAGGTTGTTATTTATATATGTTTATCTAAAGGAAAATCTGTGCTGTCATTCTTTCAACGTCCAATATTTAGGTCTTCTCCTCGTCAAGTGGAATTCGCTGTTTCGTTTTGACATAATGCTCAGTAGTTTGGTAGACAGAAATATCGTGCAGAACTTTCAGGTTTTTTTTTATACAAGAACAAATACTTGAATTGTGTTCCACCGACTGTATGGTTCCTATTCTTAATCTAACACGGGGCCAGCAGTCAAGAGGGAATAGAACATGTGATAGAAAAAAGGGAAGCACAGCGCAATAAACTTGGATACAGAATCGAAGTGAGGAAAAGAGAAACTAAGTTATAGAAGAAGAGCGTGACAAGGACGGGAACAAGAATGGTTCATTTTGGCGAGGCAAGAAAACATCAAGGGTCTGGCAGACATCGGAACTTGGCCACGAGCAAAGCCTTCGAGTTAAACTTGTCGTGGTAGGGCTTCGTTTTGGAAAACTTGGTTTCCCCTCCGCCCCAGCCTACAGTAGGAGAACGAGTGAAGGCGGTTGTGCTCGGCTTGCGCGCTACAGGACAAGTCTCTTGGTACGCCATAGAAGCGTGCTTTTGTTTCAGTGCACGATGTTGTTGTTGTACGCGTGTGGTAGGGGCTATTATTGAAGGCATTCTAATGGGATTTAATCCGCTCTGTTAGTGTTTCACTGCGCTGAATTAATTCACGATACAGTAACAGCAATGTAGAAAAGTGTAAGAAGTGTGTTACGGGATTCACAGTTATGTCGATGTCTGCACTCATTCTTTTGCACATTATTAAATCTTCGCCTGTCGTAAATTAGGCCAAATTGTGATTTACGATTCTCTTTCAATTTTGAATCATGGATTCCGATCCTTCTGGAAGGTTGGTAGGATTTTCTGGCAGCCGATCAGCGCACCATAATTAACCCATAAACATTACTTTCTAATTGTTATTAATTGATATTTGTGAAGTGTGTTGAGATAATAGGAGTTGAGGGTTTTGAAAGTTATTAATAATGAACGATACATCTCTCCCTGATATTTCTATTTAATCGGGAATATTCTTGAATTCACGAGAATATGTTCATATGCCCCAAAACATGCAGGAAGTGATATAGATGACGTGATATCATGTGATATGTTGGTGTGGATTGCTTCGAAGTGTGGTAGGATATGAACAATTTGTATTGTAAAATATGTTGTATGTGTTTATGTGTAATTTTAAAAGCGAAATATTCAGCCAAATTTGAACTCTGATGGATATTGTGAATGTCGGGAGTGTCTGTAATTAAAGATATCAGGCAGGCCGTGTTATATATTTGCGGTGTGTTCACTTTCAGAGAGTGCTGGTTATGACCAGTGTGTCATTACAGTGTATGTCCTTCAGACACATCTTGTTTGTTTCTGTGAATTAATGTGTCAACACGGAGCACAGAAAGAAGAATTTGATGTATCTGTGGCAGTTTTAGAGAGTGATCGTGTGTTCCTGGTGCTTCATTCTTTACACTCAGAAGAAATATACCAAGAATGAACAGTATGGCCTCTTCAAAAGTGAGTGTCCTTTTTGTTCACAGAATACAAAGTGGAAACTGCTGCTCCACAGAAGTGAGTAAATTTATTTCAGTTTTGGCGAGGCGATTTTAAACCTACACACACACACACACACACACACACACATGTATGTGTATTTTATTAAAACTGAAGTATTCGGGACATCAGTCTGTGAGATATCTGGACACTTTTTTTTTTCAAGTGAGACATCCCCGTTATGATGAATATAAGCTAAATGTAATTTAAGATATATATAATACAGTCATACAAAACTTTATTTTATTAGAATATATTCGATATATCATTCCAGGTACATGTTTCGGCCCAATTGTAGGGCTATCTTCAGAATGATCTTTGAACACGAGGAGTGTAAAATTGATAATTCTTTCAATTTATGAGATCTCATATTACAAGAATTAGTTAAAATAATAACATAAATAATAAATTGTAACATACAATTATTTTTTTACGTTTTGCTGGCCGTGCATCTCTGTAGTAACCTAGTAATTAACCAACTTAATGCACAAATTCTTGTTTTATAATAGGTTTATTAAACGCCTCTACATGTTTCGAGCGCTATGTGCTCATCATCTGGAGGTCAAAATTGTATTGTACAGCATCTGGTATCGTCACACTGTGTAGGTGGCCGTCCGGTGCGCAGGTTAACCCGCGCACCGGACGGCCACCTACAGAGTGTGACGATACCAGATGCTGTATAATACAATTTTGACCTCCTGATGATGAGCACATAGTGTTCGAAACATGTAGAGACGTTTAATGAACTTATTATAAAACAAGAATTTGTGCATTAAGTTGGTTAATTACTAAGATTATTTGGCTAGTCGCAGTCTGTACATGACAGTCCTCTCTCAACCTGTGCACCGGACGGCCACCTACAGGTGTGACGATACCAGATGCTGTACAATACAATTTTGACTTCCTTGTGATGAGCACATAGTGCTCGAAACATGTAGAGACGTTTAATGAACTTATTATAAAACAAGAATTTGTGCATTAAGTTGGTTAATTACTAAGATCATTTGGCTAGTCGCAGTCTGTATATGACAGTCCTCTCTCAACCTGTGCACCGGACGGCCAGCTACAGGTGTGATGATACCAGATGCAGTATAATACAATTTTGACCTCCTTGTGATGAGCACATAATGCTCGAAACATGTAGAGGCCTATAATAAACGTATTATAAAACAAGAAATTGTGCATTAAGTTGGTTAATTTCTAAGATTATACCACAATTATTTTAACGAATTCTTGTAATATTGGATCTCGTAATTGAAAGCATTATCAGTTGTACACTCCACGTGTTCAAAGATCAGCTTGAAAATGGCCCTACATTTGGGCCGAAATATGTAGCTGGAATTATATATCTAATATAATCTAATAAAATAAAGTTGTGTATGACTGTATTATATATATATATATATATATATATAATATTACATTTAGCTTATGTGGACACGTGTCCAGTTTATGACATGCGGTTAAGGATTAATGTAATAAGTAGCCATCAGGTGCAAGCAGAAGTCCACTGTAGGAATTTCCAATCCCAGACAATATTTGTGACAGTGAACTGTGCGTGGAAGTGTGCGAATGAGAGAATCGAACTGTTCATTTGCGTAACGATGCTTTATAAACTCTGGGGGTAGAAGATATAGAGTAAGAAACAACAAGGTCTCTGTATTTTATTGTTATTTGTTTATGTGTTCAAATTTAAGAGAAGGGCATGTAGCTTTTGTGGCAGAAATTAATAGATGCTCTATATAGCAGCTCGGTTCTTACGTTACAAACAAATTCGGTCCTCTCTACCGTCAGTGAATGTCGCTTAAGAAATTTATCGTTCTGATCGTGAGAATCCTGCGAAACCAATAAACACATTGTGTGGGCGTGCATATTTGTAATTGCTACAGTAGGTGGTACATATATATATATATATACCGCTGGACTGGAAATGTTAATGTTCGTACGAGTACTCTGCTAGGAGCCGGTTCAGCATAGTGATGAATGTATAAGAATGGAGGATCTGAGGCTCCAATTCCAATAGGGGCAAGAAAGCTTTCTCTTCTCCAAATCGTCCAGGCTGGTTTTGGAGCCCACCCATTCTTCTAATAACTGGGTAACGGGGTCCTTTCCCAATGGTACAGCGGTCGTGCCGATGCAGTGAATGAGTAGAGCTATACCTCTACTCCCCCTACATGCCTTCATAGTGTGGTCAGAGACAATTTTGTCTTCGATTCTTGTTCTAAGCTGGAGACTTCGCTTGAAATCCAGGCTTCGTTTATGATATATCATTTAATAGTCTGCAGACTGAAAGCGCCTGGTGTCATCATTCTGTAGGACGGGAATAGAATACGTACCGTACAAAATTACAGCCTTTTGCGGTTTGTCGCGAACATCTTTGCATTACCCTGACAAGTTGTGCAGTGTACTACATCCGAGTGGCTTGTGTAGTGACCATCAGCACGTATTAAAATATTTTTAACACTTCCATTTAATCCACGCTTGATAGCAGCCTACATACTACACTGTAGATTTCCTGAAAACAAATCGAACATCGGCCTGTAGTGGTTCTCCTTCTGCTGTATCTGAAGGCCTGTGGTTGAAATCTGTGTTATACAAATTCTTCATAACGAAATGCAGAGTTATACCGCAAAAAGGCGATGCCTGCTGAATACAAATATTGTAGATCTTGCTATTTATTATTTTATGACTTGTAACGAATTAAGCAGAGGAAGAGTCGTTAAATACAAAGCAGTTATTCGGGAGATCTTTAGTGCTTCTGGATACGTTGAAAATATGCGGATATTCTGTGTATTTTCAAACATCCGGAAGCAAGTCTTCCTGTAGCGAATCTGAGCAACTAATTACCCAAGTACGTAATAAAAATTATTGACATTTAACAAAATACACAATAGTAGGAACACAGTCGTCTGGAAATTGACACCATGAAATTTGGTAGATGAGTCTAGTCGTGAAGGAGGCGCTCACTTCTTCCATGGTCAGGTTAAATGATTCTGCGGCCCTGCTGGAGGCAACAGGTTACATCTGAACTTGGTACAAATTGCACGACCTCACATTCCAGACCACTGCAACCTTGATATTACCGTCATAACCCGCATATGTTGTATCTGGCAGCAGGCGGAATGTGCGTGGAATCGTGCAGTGTATAGGATAAAACTGTACAGCAGACAGTAAGCATTCCTGAAGTCACCTTCCTAACTTTACACATGACCTATATTTTAACTGCACCATCTGCGGACACGATATTACGTAATATACAGGGTGTCCCAGGAGGAATGTTCCAGACTTCGGGAGAGTGTTCTTTATGTTAAAGTATACCGATATAACCCAAAACACCTACGTCCAAAGTCGAACGGTTACGGAGATAATGGCCAGAGAAGTTTGAAACTTTGACTGCTGTTACACACTTATTGATTACCAAATACATATTAAAACTGGCAGGAATATTTGGTTTCTGTAATGTTAATATCTGTACTTAACATCAAACTAACTTGTGAGTGACATAAAGCCATTAAATT
>Ga0123352_10017931_pt1 | contig 11279 bp, 8 predicted proteins | sample TergutLab28metaG_FD_89700 | JGI IMG/M metagenome (GOLD analysis project Ga0123352, IMG submission 89700) | Labiotermes labralis P1 segment gut microbial communities from Petit-Saut dam, French Guiana - Lab288 P1 | ecosystem: Host-associated > Arthropoda: Insects > Digestive system > Gut ... | reverse complement strand
TGAGCGCAACACCTGCCAGGTTAACCAAAAGAAGATGAGCGGGCAGCAGCGGCAGGCCGAATCCCAGCGAGGCTGCGGTCAACAGCGCAAATCCGACGGCCAGCGAAGTCCCAATCAGAAGCGCAACTACCCTACGCAAGCGCGCAACCGCGCCCCGTGCCCCACGGATGGACTTGGCCAGGTCAGGCAGTCCTTCGCCGGTAAAGAGGACCGGACTGGCGGCCGCCGCAAGGCCGGCCGGCTCATTGCCCAGCGCTATCCCGAGATGTGCGGCTTTCAGCGCGGGCGAGTCGGCGCCGGTTCTGCCGGTCACAGCCACAGTTTCACCGCGCGCGCGCCACGCTTGTACAATCCGGTGCTTGTCTTTCGGAGTAATCCGGGCGCAAACGCTGTAACTCCCGATCTTTTGAGTTAGCGCCTGATCGTTCATCCCGGCCAGCGCATCCCCGGTCAGTACTTGCTCGCCCTCCTCGAGAATACCGAGTTCTTCGGCGATCGCCCTTGCAGTTATCTCACTGTCAGCTGTAAGCATGACCGTGCGCACACCCGCCTGACGGCAACGGACAACCGCCTCCTGGGCTTGGGCAAAAGGGGGGTCATACACGCCCAGCAGCCCGATCAACGTCAACTCACCGGTCAAATCCGCGGAGTCTTGAGGGAGTATGCTCAGCTCACGGACAGCGACCGCGGTCACACTTAGTTCGCCCTCTCCCATTTTTTGACTGGCCAGTGACGCGGCCCTGCTTTCCGCGTTTTGGCATCGGGGCAAAACATCTTCGAATCCGCCTTTTGTAATGGCGAGCAAATGATCTCCCACCTGATGAACGGTGACTGTCAGGCCCCGATTAGGCGGCAGCGCAAAAACACGGGGATAACGGGTCTCCAGTTCGCGGGTGGTCATTCCGTGGGCAAGGGCGGCGGTCAGGATGGCTGTCTCTTCCGAGTCGCCGGTCCGCGCAACTTCTTCTTCACGCAGCTCCACCCGCCCGTCACAAGCTAAAGCGGCCAGCAGCAAAAGGTGGGCGGCCGGCTCGCTGATCTGGTCGGCGTAGTCCTCACCCCCACTGCCTGCCAGCCAGATTTTTCGCAGTTTTGCCCGCTCAAGCGTAAGCATCCCGGCCTTGTCAGCCAAAATCACATCCACACTTGCCAGAGTTTCCAGCGTGGAGGGGTCGCGCAAGGCCACACCGTCTTCGGACACTTCCTCCGCTTTGCGGGCAAGGGTCAACTTCAGCGCCGCGCGCACCCCGCCGGGCAGGGTGGTCACCGCAAAGGCCGCCGCCGCCAAAAGGAGCTGTGCGGGCGGAAACCCATGCAGCAGTCCGGCCAGAAAAAGAACCCCGCCAGCCAGTAGCCCGGCAACGGCCATCAATTTGCCGCCCTCTTCAAACTCAGTTTGTATCAGGGACACAGCCTGGTCATCCGCCCCGGCGGCGCGGGTTTGCATCTCAGTGCCGCCGCCGGTGGCCGTCACCAGAAATTGCCCACATCCGCCGGTCACCGCACAGCTGCTGAATACCATGTTCACTCGCTCACCAATCGGTGTGTCGTCCGGCAGAATTGCCTCACTGTTTTTTTCCTGAATAGTGCCGGTGAGCGCGCGCTCATCGCAGGTTAAGTTCTCACTGCGGGTCAGCCGTCCGTCGGCGGGGATGATGTCGCCCTCGCTGAGCACCGCGATATCCCCCGGCACAATTTCGCCGGCCGGTATGATGGACAAAACACCCTCGCGGATTACCTTTGCCTTTGCTGCCCTGGCTAGTCGCAGCCGCTCAACCGCCAGCGTGGTTTTATCCTCCCGCCAAAGAATGAGTGTCAGGCCGGCGAAGACAAGCAGGATAACCATCACCGGCCCGATGATCCCCACATCCCGCCTGGCCGGGCTGATCAAGAGTTCAGCGGCCGCCGCCAGCAGCAAAATGGCAACCATCGGCTGCCGGGCCGCCAAAAGGAACCGGGTGATATGGCTTTTCTGCGCTTTGGGCGGAGGGGCGTTGGGGCCGAAGCTTTCCCTACAGTCCTCAACCTGGCGGGTGGTCAACCCCACCGCCGGGTCACAGTCAAAGCGGCCAAGCTGTTCGGCCAGCGTTCCGGTATATCCATGCACTTTTCTTTTGCCTCCAAGTGAACTCGTAATGATTATATTATGATAAAAAAACGGCAAAAACATGCAAAGCATGTACTTGCCGCCAAATTTGTGGTATATAATGGGAGTAAGAACTCATACAGGAAAAGCGAGGACACAATGATAAACGATCAAAACAAGGCCGGATTATCTGCTTTTGCGCTCAAAATGATTATGGCCGCGCTCATGCTGGTCGATCACCTGGGTTATTTCTTCCCGCATATCTTTCCGCTCTGGTTTCGGTTTGTCGGGCGGCTGGTCGCGCCCAGCTTTGCTTTTTTGATGACCGTATCCCTCGTTCACACCCGCAACCGGCTGGGGTATATCCTGCGGCTTGGCGGCATGGGGCTGGTCATGCTGGCCGGCAGCACGCTGATCACCCGCTCGGTGGACGGCTGGCCGATCACCAACACCATCTTCCTTTCCCTGGCTGTGAGTGCGGCCATGATCGTCATGCTGGAGGGAATTCCCGCCGACTGGCAATCGGGCAGGATTGCCCATGTTTTCGGCCGCGGTGTGCTGCTGCTCGCGCTGATAGTCGCCGCGCTCAATGTCGAGGGGTATTATCTATTGCCGTTTATGGCACTCACCTTTTACTTTTTGCGGGATAACCGGATTGCCATGTGTCTGGTTTATGTCTTGGGGGGCTCGGCCATCGTCTGGCTGTCCGGCTTTCAGGAATACCAGCACCTGCAGGCGCTCGCGCTGATTCCTATCTTTTTATACAACGGCGAAAAGGGTGGGGGCGGCGCGTTCGGCAAGTGGTTTTTCTATCTCTTTTACCCGCTGCACATCTGGGCGCTTTATCTTTTGCGGCATTGGCTGTTTTTCGGGTGGTGATTTTGGCGCGAAAATACCCGCTAACTTGGCAAAGTGAAAGTTTGTCAAGTTAGCGGGTCAAACATACTTGCAAGCATGTGGTTATATGTGATAAAGGCACTCACAAATGATTAATCACCTTATTGATGTTCTCCAAAAACGGGTCAATCTGTGATTGGTTTATTTGCGAGTCTTTGTCATATACTTTATATTTTTTTTGCTCAAGCTTTGAAATGGGTATCCCATTGTAATTTACAACCAGTGAGATATTATTACAGTCCTTTATATCTTCAACCAAAACTTCTCGAGAAACATTGCGGTCGTTTTTGTCCTTGATATCCTTTATAGAATCGAAATACGCTTTTATTTCTTGTACATGGGCGCCATAGGCAACAGTGGCTTTTTTATCTAGCGTTCTAGCTTTATTGATTATACCCAAATACGGTATCGGCAGATTTAGTTTCAAATTAGCTGCCTTTTCGCTAAAGCTAATCATGTTAAATATACTTTCTTTATCCTTACCACTGTTGGGATTATATAATGTTTCGACAACATTCTTTACTCCCCGAAGCGACGCGAAATCACCTGTACATGGAATAATCAGTCTATCACTTGCAAACATCGCCAATTCTGTATAAATGGCAAAACTGGGATTGCAATCAACAAAAAAAGTTACTTTTTTGCCCTTGTATGATTCTTCAAAAGCCGACAAAATATCCTTTAACATTGTCATTGCTCGCTGTGCTGCTTCTTTTATAGGTTCCGTTTCCACTCTGCGAATAAGCGCTGATGTCAAATCCAGCTCAAAGTCGCCGGATAACAAAAACAAGTTTTCTGGAACGCTGTTATTGTAATCGAAAACCTTCACAAAATACGACAGCTCCGAACCCATCATGCCAAATCTGCTTTTTGTGTAGCGATCTTTAATATATCCGGCAATGGTTCGCCCGGCTTCATGAAGTTTAAATTGATTTTCCTGCCCGTCACCATTCCCGCCAAGTAACATCTCACTAGCATTAGCTTGTGGGCATAAATCCGCCACAACAACAATTTCGTCAGGTTTTTGTAAAGCATACTCCGTTGACAAGCAAAACGTTAAAAACGATTTGCCAACACCGCCCTTATTATTCCAGATGCAATATTTCACGCTCATTCCTCCTTACAAATGATGCTCATACGCTTTTGTATGTTGTAAGTATAGATAGTTTTATATATATTGTCAATGCCAGATCAATTGTTAATCCGTGCACACTTTGGTCTTGCGCAAAAATATGTAGTTATTTTTAGTTTTGACTTGATATCGGTTACTTTCATGCTGACAAATTAACGTACTACCTCGCCACCCCCGCGCATACAATGTACGGGGGTGGCGCATATGCTCTGTCGTATATCCGATTTGCGGTACAAAGAAGTGATCAACGTGCGGGACGGCTCAAGCCTTGGCGCGGTCTCGGACGTGGAGGTCGACACGGTGACCGCCAAAATTTGCACCCTGATCATCTACGGCAAGTGCCGGTTGTTCGGCCTCTTCTTGCGGGAAGAGGATACCGTCATTAACTGGTGTGACATAGAAATGATCGGCGAGGACACAATTCTGGTCAATATGCGCCCCGAAGTGCGCGACCATCGAAAGCGAAACCCCGGCCTGCTGGGCCGGTTATTCGGATAGTGTATTTAACAATGAAAGTATCGCTGTGCGTGATTAAAATCATCACGAAGCGATACTTTCATTGTTAATTGTGCATTGCTAATTGTTAATTGTCAACTGTTCCGCCGCCAGCATCGCCCCCAGCTTGCCGGTCGGGTAGTTCAGCCCGCCCTGCATCCACGCGGCAAACGGAGGACGAATCGGACCATCGGCACTCAGCTCAATCGACGCACCCATATGGAAAGTTCCCGCCGCCATGACGATCTGGCTGTCATAGCCGGGCATATCCCACGCCTCGGGGGTGACAAAGCAGTCAACCGGCCCGCCTTTTTGAATCCCCTGGCAGAACGAAACCAGCCGCTCGGCACTGCCCAGCACCACCGCTTGAATGATATCGGTGCGCAGCTCATTCATCTTGGGCGTGACTTCGCAGCCCATCGCCTCATACAAACCGGCAGCAAAGATGGCGGTTTTGACTGCGCTGGCCACCACCCCCGGCGCATAGAAGAAGCCTAAGTACATGTCCTTGTTGTGTTCCATCGCACAGCCCACATCCCGGCCAAGGCCGGGGGCGGTCAGCCGGTGGGCACACATCTCGACAAATTTTTCTTTTCCGGCAATGTAACCGCCGGTGGGTGCGATGCCGCCGCCGGGATTTTTAATCAGCGAACCGGCCATCAAATCCGCGCCCACATCGGTTGGCTCACGGGTCTCTACAAATTCACCGTAACAGTTATCCACCACCACAATGGCTTTGGGATTCGCCTTCCTGATAATCTTAATGATTTCAGCGATTTCGTCAATCATCAGCGACGGGCGCAGGCTGTACCCGCGTGAGCGCTGGATGTACGCGACTTTCACACCTTCGACCGCGCCCGGGATAGCGGCCAGATCAACTTTGCCGTCCGGGAGCAGGTCGAGTTCTTTGCGTATTACCCCGAACTCGGTCAGCGAGCCGATCCCCGGTTTTCCGCCGATTCCAAATGTTTGATGCAGGGTATCGTGTGGTTTTCCGGCCAGGCATACGACGGTATCCCCCGGCCTGAGCACCCCGAAGAGCGCGGTAGAAATGGCCGCTGTCCCGCTGACAATGCTGTGCCGGACTATGCAGTCCTCCGCCCCGAACGCGCGGGCAAAAACGGCGTCCAGCTTGTCCCGTCCCCGGTCGGAGTAGCCGTAACCGGTCGTGCCGACCAGATGCCCCTCGCTCACCCACTCCTCCTGGAATGCGGAAAGCACTTTGAGCGAGTTATACTCGGCGACTTCGTTCACCCGGGCAAAGGCTTCGGCGCACTGCGCCTCTACTTGACCGGCAAGTGTTTGCACCCGCTCGGATATCTTAAAAAAAGTCTGCTTCATGATCTTCCTCCGATTTCATTGATCAGTGCCGTTAAGAAACTTTGGGCCGCGGCTGCGTCCGCTTTTGAGATAACCAGCGAGGGCGAATGAAGATAGCGGCAGGGCAGGTTGACGGCCAGCACCCGCGCGCCGCCCCCCGCCGTTTGGAGGGAGCGCGCATCGTTTCCGCCGGCCACCACCGACTTGGTCTGACAGGGCAGACCGGCTTTTTCCGCGGTTTCAAACGCCAGGCCGTACAGTGCTTTGTCGTAGACCGTGCCCTTATCCATAAACGGGATGACCGGCCCGCCGCCCAATTTGCAGACCTGTTTGTCGGGGGCTGTCCCCTCGATGTCGGCGGCGGTTGTGGTCTCGACCACGATGGCAATGTCTGCCTTGAGCGCATATCCGGCCGTCTTTGCGCCCAGACAGCCGATCTCCTCCTGTACGGTAAATGCAAAGTGGCAGTCGTACAGCAATTGCCCGTGTATCAACTCGATCAGCAGCGCACAGCCCGCCCGGTCGTCCAGCGCTTTGCCTATCAGAAGACCGTCGCCAAATTCGGCGCACTCGCCCGCGAACACCACCCGCTCACCCGGGGATACTCGCTCTGCGGCCTCGTCTTTGCTTGCCGCACCTATGTCGATGAACAGCTTGTCCCAGGCGGGAACGGACTCTTTCTCGTCTTTTGACAGATGATGCACCGCCTTGCCGCCGATTACACCGGGCAGGCGGTTCCGGCCGACTTCCACCCATTTTCCGAAGGCGACCCGGCCATCGATCCCGCCCACCGGCGCAAACCGGAGCATCCCGTTGTCTTCAATGTGGGTGATGATCAACCCGACTTCGTCCATGTGTGCGGCCAGCAGCAGCCGCTTTGGCGGGGGCTTCTCCCCTTTTTTAAACGCGATCAGATTGCCGAGCGGGTCAACCTCACAACTTTCGCAATGGTCGCGAATCTGGGCAAAAATCTCGTCGCGCACGGCTTCTTCCCGCCCCGAAACACCGGGCAGGCCGCTCAGGCGTTTGATGTTCTCGATCAACTTGCTCACGCGGTTTGGCCCCCTTTGCCGAAATCTTTGACGAACGCGGCCAGCAGATTGCCGGCCGCCTCCAAGTCGGCGAATGACAGCGTCTCGACCGGGGTGTGCATGTATCTGATCGGTATTGAAATCAGCCCGGTGATCACACCGGCACGGGTTGCCGCGATCGAATCGGCGTTGGTCGACGTCTGGCCGGACATCACCTCGAACTGATATGGGATGTCCGCGTCTTTCGCGATTTTAACCAGCCGGTCACTCATCCTGCTGCTTAAAATCGGCGAGATGCCGATCATCGGGCCTTTGCCCATCTCGCCGCATTCGGTTTTCTCAGACCCCGGCGTGAGCGCAAAGGATGTGTCCACCACAATCGCGTGGGTGGGGGAAATTGCGTGAGCCGCCGTCTTTGCGCCCTGCCCGCCGATCTCCTCCATAGACGAAAAGAGCAGGCTCAGCCCACAGTTAAGCTCAGCCTCGCGCAACAACCGCGCCGCGTGGAGAATCGCCGCGCACCCGGCGCGGTTGTCCAGCGCTTTTCCGCTTACACGATCACCCAAAAGCCCGCGGAACGCCGCCGGGAGGCTGACCCGGTCACCCGGCCGCACCCGCTTTTCGGCCTCGTCTTTTGTGTATCCGATGTCCAGATAAAGCTCGTCCGGCTTCGGGAATTTCTTCTCCCCGCTGCTCAGATGGGGCGGCGTATTGGCGATCACCCCGCACACCGGGCCGTCCCGGCCGTGTACAGTCACCTGACAAGCGGGCAGAACCCGGCGGTCCACCCCGCCGCAAGAATCCACCCGCAAGAATCCCGAATCCTCGATGTGTGTAACGATCAGGCCGATTTCGTCCATATGCGCGTCCAGCAAAAGGTCGGGCTGGCCGGGTTGCGGTTCGCGCACCCGGCAGATCACACTGCCCAGCGGGGTGAAGGATATCTGGCCGAACCCATCGAGCAGCTCCGCGATTTTTTCAGCCGCACCGCCCTCTTGTCCGGCCATCCCGTTTTGGATTGAAAGTTCCCGCAATACTTCTTTGATTTCCATTTGTCCCTCCGGTTACAGGGCGCGCACCAGTTCTTTAAAGTGGCGGCCGCGCTCTTCAAAATTCTTATAGCTGTCAAAGGACGCGCTGGCCGGTGAGAGACTGACCACATCGCCCGGCTGCGCGTGTCTTGCGGCCAGGCGCACCGCGTCTTCCATATCCTTTGCCCGGACAATCACCGGCGCACCGTCCTGATAACCGGGATATTCGCGCAGGGCGGCCTCGATTTTATCCGCGGTCGCGCCCATCAGAACCAGCACTTTCACCTTTTCGGTCAAAGCGGGAGCAAGCGGTGCGTACTCCAAGTTTTTATCATAACCGCCCGCGATCAGGATAATCTTTTTTGAAAAGCTGGCCAGCCCCGCCATCGCGCGGGTGGGCGAGGTCGCGATGCTGTCGTTGTACCAGATCACCCCGCCCTGCTCACGGACAAACTCGATCCGGTGCTCGACCCCGGCGAATGTGCGGGCAACTTCTGCGATGGTCGAAACATCCACCCGGTCTCCGCAAGCCGAGACAGCCGCCAAAAGGTTTGCTATGTTGTGTTCACCCGGCAGGCGGATTTCGTCCCGGTGCAGGATTTCTTTCTCTTTCCCCTGCGCAACCCGGCAGAGCAGGCCGTCCGGGCGCATGTACGCCCCGTTCCTGACTTTTTCTTTGAGCGAAAACATAGACAGCCGCCCGCGCACTTCAGGGGCAAAGGACGCCGAAATCTCGTTGTCCGCGCCCAGAACCGTCCGCGAAAACGCGTTCTGGTGGGCGAGGATGTTCCGCTTTGCGTCGATGTATTCGGGCATGTCTTTGTGCACATCCAAATGGTTGGGAGTCATGTTGGTGACCACCGACACCTCGGGCGCGCACCGCATAGAGATCAGCTGAAAGCTGGAAAGTTCAAGGACAGCCAAATCGCCCGGCGAGATTTGTTCGAGTTCAGGCAGCAGGGCCCGGCCGATGTTTCCGCCCAAATGAACATTGTACCCCTGTGCTTTGAGCAGTTCGGCGATCAGGGTGGTGGTGGTGGTCTTTCCATCACTGCCGGTTACCGCCAGAACCGGGCAGGGGCAGAACTGGCAGAACAGTTCCATCTCGCTGGTCACAATCCCGCCCCGGGCGCGGAACTCGTTTAACTCAGGCAGGTTAAAATACATCCCCGGTGTGCGGAAAAGCACATCCGCTTCAAACGCCGCAGGGTAGTCTTTGCCCAGCAGCAGCTTGACTCCCTTGGCCGACAAGCGCGCACAAATTTCGCCCAGCTGAGCGGCCTCCCGTTTGTCGCAGGCAGTCAAGTCCAGTCCGGCGCCAGCCAGCTGTTCAATCACCGGGGTGTTGCTGACCCCAATGCCCACGAACAGAATCTTGCGCCCCGCGAGCAAACTTAGAAACTTGTTTTTGTCTTCGAGCATATGTTAATACCTCCGCTCAGGTGTTGTTTGGATGATTTAGGTTCGTGCTGTACAGCGGCTTTGCCCAAGCCGGTTTGGAGGACGCAACTCTTGCGAACTTTCCCATTATACACCTATTTCGCCCAATTTCCAAGATGCACTGCTTTGCCTGCGCCGACTTTACAAGACCCGCTTAATCCGTTACAATAGGCTTATCAGCAACAACAGGGAGGTCGCAGGCGTGCAGAGCTTTGAATTTCTCAATCCGGTTCGGGTAATATTCGGCAAGGACACCGAAGCACAGGTGGGTCAGGCGGTAGTGGCGGCGGGTGGCAAAAAGGTCCTGCTTCACTACGGCGGGGGCAGTATCAGGAAATCCGGACTGTATGACCGGGTGATGGCCTCCCTAAACGACGCGGGGCTATCCGTTGTTGAGCTGGGCGGTGTTTTGCCCAATCCCCGCCTTTCACTGGTGCGGGAGGGAACTGCCTTGGCCAAACGCGAACAGATTGACTTTGTTCTGGCGGTTGGGGGTGGGAGCGTCATTGATTCCTCTAAAGCAATCGCGGTCGGCGCGACCATCGAGGACGATATCTGGCCGCTCTTTATCGGGCAGGAGGTGGTGAAATCCACTTTGCCTACCGGCAATGTTCTGACCATTCCTGCCGCGGGCAGTGAATCCAGCCTTTCCTGTGTGATTACAAATGAAGAGACCGGCTACAAACGCTCAATCAACACACCGCTCATCTTTCCTAGGTTCGCTATCGTTAACCCGGCGCTCAGTTTTACCCTGCCGCCTTATCAGATCGGCTGCGGCTGCGCGGATATTCTGGCACATCTTATGGAACGCTATTTCACGTCAGACACAAACGTAGACGTGAGCGACCGGATGCTGGAGGGCGTAATGCGCTCTGTCCTTTACAACGCGCCGATCACTTATTCTAACCCGGCCGACTACCATGCCCGTGCCGAAATTTGTTGGGCGGGTACACTGGCACACAACACCCTGTTTGACAGGGGACGCAAAGGCGACTGGGTTTCACACGGTCTGGGCGCCGAAATGAGCGCGATATATGACCTTGCACATGGTGCAAGTTTGTCTGTTTCTTTCCCCGCTTGGATGAAATATGTTTACAAGCATCATATCCCGCGGTTTACGCAGTTTGCGGTGCGGGTGATGGATGTTGACCTTGCTTACGATCATCCGGATGCGGCTATTCTTGAGAGCATCCGGCGGCTGGAGGCGTTTTTCACTTCAATTGGGATGCCGATTCGGCTGGGTGAGGCAGGGATTCCCACCGACCGGCTGGACGAGATGGCCGATAAGTTTTCGCATTTTGTCAGCCGGGGGAGTATTGTGCCGGTCGGGGCACAGGATGCCGCTAAGATTTATCGCCTTATGATTTAGGCTGGGGGTTTTACTCTTTATGGAATGGGAGCGCAAGGGTCGGTTTGTGTCTTCCCGGCGGCGGATGGCTGGGATTTGTTTGCTTTGTTTTGGGGTGGTTTTGTTGGCTGGCGGGGTGGCGTTGGCGGTTACGGTTGGTACGCTTTATGCTACTTTGCTTTTGGTTGGGTCGGTAGTGGTTAATACCGTGGCTGTGGTTTGCCTGCGGGCTGGGCGGAAGTCGTCTTAGTTGGTTGGCTTGTGCTTTGCTTTGCCTTGCCTTTCGGGCTTTTTATCGGGATCTCCGATGTCCTTGCCTTTCGGGCATTAAGGACATATCGGAATCTCCGATGGAAATGAAATGGGGCGCTTCGCCCCCAAACCCCCGAGTTACTCTTTTTGCTTGCCCAAAAAGAGTAACCAGAAAAAGGGCACTTAAGGGGGGCAGGGGGCTCGCCCCCAGCTGGCCCCCCTTAAGAATCCCCCGCACCCCCCGATA
>Ga0123352_10017928_pt1 | contig 11280 bp, 8 predicted proteins | sample TergutLab28metaG_FD_89700 | JGI IMG/M metagenome (GOLD analysis project Ga0123352, IMG submission 89700) | Labiotermes labralis P1 segment gut microbial communities from Petit-Saut dam, French Guiana - Lab288 P1 | ecosystem: Host-associated > Arthropoda: Insects > Digestive system > Gut ... | reverse complement strand
TTCCATCAGCACCGCGTTGGCCTCCAGCACGTCACCGGCCTGCTGCGCGGCGCGCAGCGCGGTGGTGTCGACCAGCAGCGCCTTGGCAGTGGCCTCCTGCACGTTCATCACCGAGCGGATGATCGCGGGGATCTTCGCCTCGATGTTGTGGCACTGGTCGAGCATGAACGCCACGCCCGTCTCCGGCGCCAGGCCGCCGTTCTTGACCACCTCGTGCATGATCCGGAACAGCTGGAACGGGTCCGCCGCGCCGACCATCAGGTCGTCGTCGGCGTAGAAGCGGGAGTTGAAGTCGAACCCGCCGAGCTTCCCCTCGCGCAGCAGCAGCGCCACGATGAACTCGATGTTGGTGCCCGGCGCGTGGTGCCCGGTGTCCACCACCACCTGCGCCTTCGGCCCCAGCTTGAGGCAGTGCGTGTACGCCGTACCCCAGTCCGGCACGTCCGTGGTGTAGAAGGACGGCTCGAACAGCTTGTACTCCAGCAGCATCCGCTGCCCCTCGCCCAGGCGCTCGTAGACCGCGGTCAGCGCCTCCGCGAGCCGGTCCTGGCGCGTGTTGACGTCGTCCTGGCCCGGGTAGTTGGTGCCGTCGGCGAACCACAGCTTCAGGTCCCGCGAGCCCGTCGCGTCCATGATGTCGACGCACTCCAGCAGGTGCGCCAGGGCCTTGGCCCGTACCGCCGGGTCCGGGTGGCAGACCGACCCCAGCTTGTAGTCGTCGTCCTGGAACACGTTGGTGTTGATCGCGCCGAGCTCCAGACCGCGGTCCTCGGCGTGCGCGGCGAGCGCCGCGTAGTCGTCGACGCGGTCCCAGGGGATGTGCAACGCGACCACGGGTGCCACTCCCGTCGCCGCCTGGACCTGGGCGGCGTCGTCCAGCTTCTCGTACGGATTCCTCGGCACACCCGGTTGCGCGAACACCTTGAAGCGCGTTCCCGAGTTGCCGTACGCCCACGAAGGGGTCTCGATCCGCTGGGACTTGAGCGCCGCCTTCACGGCCGACAGATCAGTCATGGCAACCTCTGTGAATCGTTTCATTTGGCCGCAACCCTAGGGGCCGCGTTTCGCCCTGTCAATGCGTCGGGGAGGTCTCCCCGGGGTGCAGCGTACGCCGTTATTGAATCGTGTCATAGAGGTTGAACGGCTTGCTCGTTGGCACTTCCGCTGGCGAGCACAAAGGCTTCACCATGGCCGAGTCGGCAGGGAGAGCGACTGCAACTCTTGACGCCCTGATCGTGCGGGGCTAACGTCCCGGCAACTCCATTGAAACATTTCACCTCGTGGGCCCAGCCAATGGTCCAGAACCGGGAGACCCAGGAGACACCATGACCGACCCCGAACCGGAACGGACTCCGGTCCTCGCCCTGGAAGGGGTGAGCAAGTCCTTCGGTGCGGTAAGGGCGTTGCGCGATGTGTCGCTGCGCCTGTACGCCGGTGAGGCGCACGCCCTGGCGGGGGAGAACGGCGCCGGCAAGTCGACCTTGATCAAGGCGCTGGCCGGAGTGCACCGGCCGGACTCCGGCACGGTGCTGCTCGACGGCGCCCCCGTGGTCTTCCACGGTCCGGCCGACGCCCGGGACGCCGGCGTGGCCGTCATCTACCAGGAACCGACGCTGTTCCCCGACCTTTCGGTGGCCGAGAACATCTTCGTCGGCCGCCAGCCCCGCCGGTCCTTCGGCCGGGTCGACCACCGGGCCGTGAAGGAGGCGACCGCCGCGCTGTTCACCCGGCTCGGCGTGGACCTCGACCCCGACCAGCCCGCGCGCGGCCTGTCGATCGCCGACCAGCAACTGGTCGAGATCGCCAAGGCGCTGTCCTTCGACGCCCGCGTGCTGATCATGGACGAGCCGACCGGCGCCCTGACCGGCAGCGAGGTGGCGCGCCTGTTCGGCGTCGTGCGCGCGCTGCGCGAGGGCGGCGCGGCAGTGCTGTTCATCTCGCACCGGCTGGAGGAGGTCTTCGCCCTCTGCCAGCAGGTCACCACCTTGCGGGACGGGGCGCTCATCGCCTCCGAGCCCGTCGACGGGCTCACCGAGGACGATCTGGTGCGCCGCATGGTCGGCCGCGACCTCGACGAGCTGTACCCCAAGCAGGACGCCGAAGTGGGCGAGGTCGCGCTCAGCGTGCGGCGGCTCACCCGCGAAGGCGTGTTCACCGATGTGTCCTTCGAGGTCCGGCGCGGCGAGATCGTGGGCCTGGCCGGACTGGTCGGGGCCGGCCGCAGCGAGGTCGCCCGGGCGGTGTTCGGCGTGGACCGCTGGGACGCCGGCGAGGTCGAGATCGAGGGCAAGCCGCTGAAGTCCGGTGCGCCGAGCCTGGCGATGGCCGCGGGCCTGGCCCTGGTCCCCGAGGACCGGCGCGCCCAGGGCCTGGTGATGGACATGTCCATCGAGCGCAACATCAACCTGACGGGCCTGCGCACCAGCACCCGGGCCGGGCTGATGGACCGCGGCGCCGAGCGCAGCCGGGCCGTGGACTGGGCGGTGCGCCTGCAGGTGAAGTACGCCCGGCTGGCCGACCTGGTCGGCACCCTGTCCGGCGGCAACCAGCAGAAGGTCGTCCTGGCCAAGTGGCTCGCCACCGGCCCCCGGGTGCTGATCGTCGACGAGCCCACCCGCGGCATCGACGTCGGTACCAAGGCCGAGGTGCACCGTTTGCTGTCCCAACTGGCCGCCGACGGCCTCGCCGTCCTGATGATCTCCTCCGACCTGCCGGAGATCCTCGGCATGGCCGACCGCGTCCTGGTGATGCACGAGGGGCGGCTCACCGCGGAGATCGCCCGGGCGGACGCCACCGAGGAGTCGGTGATGGCGGCGGCCACCGGACGCGGAAGGAACGCGGCATGACCACCACGATCACCGGGCCCCCGGCCGCGGCCGCGCGGTGCGCGAGGAGGAGCGCATGACCATGACCGCAGAACCCACGCCCGCGACCGCCCCCGAGGCGCCGTCCACCAGCGGTGTGCTGGACCGGGTGCTGAAGGTCCGCGAACTGGCCATCGCCGCCGTGCTGGTGGTCATGCTGACGGCCACCCAGCTGGACAACAGCGCCTTCCTGTCGCAGCAGGGCATCAAGGACCTGCTGCTCAACGCCACCATCCTGGTGCTGGTCGCGGTCGGCCAGGCCGTCGTGGTCATCACCCGCAACGTCGACCTGTCCGTCGGCTCGATCCTCGGCATCGCCGCGTTCGCGGCCGGCGACGTGCTCAACGGCGGCGGCAACCCGGTCCTCGCCGTGCTGCTCGCCGTCGCGCTCGGCGCCGGCTTCGGCGTCGTCAACGGCCTGCTGGTGAGCCTCGGTCAGGTGCCGGCGCTGGTCGTCACCCTCGGCACCCTGTACATCATCCGCGGCCTGGACTCGATCTGGATCGGCTCGCGGCAGATCACCGCGGCCGACCTGCCCTCGGGATTCACGTCCTTCGGTCACGACGGTGTCGGCGTCATCCCGTACCTGGCGCTGCTGACCGCGGTGGTGCTCGTCATCGCCGCGTACTACCTGCGCAGTTACCGCAGCGGGCGCGACCTGTACGCGCTGGGCTCCAGCCCGGAGGCCGCCCGGCTGGCCGGTGTGCAGGTCCGCAAGCGGATCCTCGCCGCGTACGTCACCTGCGGCGCGCTGGCGGGACTCGCCGGAGCCCTGTACCTCGCCCGGTTCGGCAACGTCGACTCCGGCACCGGCAGCGGCTACGAACTCACCGTCGTCAGCGCCGTCGTGGTCGGTGGTGTCGCCTTCACCGGCGGCTCGGGAAGCGTGTACGGCGCGGCTCTCGGTGCGCTGCTCCTGACCTCCATCAACAGCGTCCTGCCCTCGATCGGCGTCAGCTCGGTGTGGGTGCAGGCCATCGACGGCATCCTGCTGCTGCTCGCCATCGCCGTCGACCGCGTGGTGGCCCTGCGAGTGGCCTCACTGCTCCGCAAGCGGGCCGCACAGACAAGGAGTGCCCACCATGCCTGAATCCCCCCGCGAGACGGTCACGTCGCAGTCCGGGACGGGCAAGTCCGGGGCAGCCAGGTCCGGGACGGGCAAGCCTCGGTCCGGGACGGGGAAGCCGGCGTCCGGCGCTCCGGCCCCCGCCCGCGCCTGGGCCAGGGACGCGTTCCGCTGGGACACCGTGGTGGGCGCCCTGCTGGTCGTCCTCCTGGTGTGCTCCTTCTCCTTCGTGGACAACTTCGGCAACGCGCTGAACCTGTCCTTCCTGATCGGCAACACCCTGCCGATCGCCATGATCGCGCTCCCGATGACGATGCTCGTCGTCTCCGGTGAGATCGACCTGTCGGTGGGATCCACCGCGGGCCTGGCCGGCGCGGTCATGGGCAGGCTCTGGAACCAGGGCATGTCCATCGAGATGATCATCCCGCTCTGCATCCTGCTCGGGGTGGCGTGCGGTCTGGTCAACGGCCTGCTGGTCACCCGGCTGGGACTGCCCTCGCTGGCCGTCACCATCGGAACCCTGGCCGCCTACCGCGGGATCGCGCAGATCGTGCTGGGGTCCAACTCGGTCACCGACTTCCCGCAGCAGTACCTGACCTTCGCCTCCGACCGCATCGGCGGGACGTTCATCCCGCAGGCCGCGATCCCGTGGGCGATCCTGCTGATCATCGCCGTGGTGGTGCTCCACGCCACCCCCGTCGGACGGTCGCTGTTCGCGGTCGGCGCCTCCCAGGAGGCGGCCCGCTTCGCCGGCATCCGCGTCAAGCGGCTCAAGCTGTCGATGTTCGTCGCCACCGGGACGGTCTCCGCGCTCACCGGCGTCTTCTGGGCCCTGCACTACGCCAGCGCCCGCTACGACAACGCCACCGGGCTCGAACTGTCCGTCATCGCGGCCGTGCTCCTCGGGGGCATCGACTTCGACGGCGGCAAGGGCACCCTCGGCGGCGCGATCGCCGGCGTCTTCCTGCTCGGCGCCCTGCAGAACGTGATGAGCCTGGTCAACGTCTCCGCCCAGTCCCAGACCCTGATCACCGGAATTCTGCTGGTGATCTCGGTACTGGCCCCGCGGGTCGCCCGCCAGGTCGGCCGGGCCCGCGCCCGCCGCAAGGCGGCCGGCGCCCCGCCACCCGCGGCCCTGGCCGCCACCGGCTGAACCCCCTCCAACCCGCCCACGCCCTCATGGCAACCCTCCGCACCCCTGTCACCAGGTCCCCTGCCGCGGTGCGGCAGCGAAAGGAAACCGGCATGTCCCTCAGAACCGCCCCCGCCCGTCGTGCCGCGGCCGCGGTCGTCGCCGCCACCGCCCTCGCCCTGACCGTCGCCGCGTGCGGCGGGACCACCAAGAAGTCGACCGACAACGCGGCCAACTCCAGCGGGCCCAAGTCCTCGGCGTCCGCGAACCCCAGCGCGGCCACCAAGAAGGGCCTGACGATCGCCTACCTGCCCAAGCAGGTCAACAACCCGTACTTCACCATCTCCGACAACGGCGGCAAGAAGGCCGTCGAGGCGCTCGGCGAGAAGTACAAGGAGGTCGGCACCAGCAGCGGCACCGACACCGCCGGCCAGGTCTCCTACGTCAACACCCTGACCCAGCAGCAGGTCAACGCGATCGCGGTGTCCGCGCAGGACCCGGGCGCGCTGTGCACGGCCCTCAACCAGGCCCGCAAGAACGGCGTCAAGGTCGTCACGTACGACTCCGACACCAACGCCACCTGCCGTGACCTGTTCATCTCCCAGGCCAGCGCCGAGGACCTCGGCCGCACCGAGGTGCAGCTGATGGCCAAGCAGATCGGCGGCAAGGGCCAGATCGCGATCCTGTCGGCGGCCCAGACGGCCACCAACCAGAACACCTGGATCGGCTTCATGAAGGACGAGCTGAAGAAGCCGGAGTACAAGGACATCCAGCTCGTCAAGGTCGCCTACGGCAACGACGACGCCCAGACGTCGTTCCAGCAGACCCAGGGCCTGCTGCAGCAGTACCCGAACCTGAAGGGGATCATCTCCCCGACCACGGTCGGCATCAAGGCCGCCGCCCAGTACCTCAGCGGCTCCAAGTACAAGGGCAAGGTCCAGCTCACCGGCCTCGGCACGCCCAACGACATGCGCGCCTACGTCAACAACGGCACGGTGCAGGCGTTCGAGCTGTGGGACCCGGCCAAGCTCGGCGCCCTCGCCGGCTACGCCGCCGTCGCCCTGGCCTCCGGCCAGATCACCGGCGCCTCCGGCGAGACCTTCACCGCAGGCGACCTCGGGTCGTTCACCGTCGGCCAGGACAGCACCGTGGTCCTGGGCAAGCCGACCGTGTTCGACAAGAACAACATCGGCCAGTTCAACTTCTGAGCCGCAGCCGCCCGAGCCGGCCGGACCACCCGCCCGAGGTGGTCCGGCCGGCCCGGCCCCCCCCGCGGCCCAGGCGGCGGGAAGAGCACCAGGGAAGGGAAGTGAGCCCGCCGTGCGGCGCGTCTGCTTCGTGCTGAAGGTCCGCCAGGACCGCATCGAGGAGTACCGGGAGCGGCATCGTGAGGTGTGGCCGTCGATGCGTGCGGCCCTGTCCGAGACCGGCTGGCACAACTACTCCCTGTTCCTGCGGGAGGACGGCCTCCTGATCGGCTACCTGGAGACCGACGACTTCGAGCGGGCCCGTGCCGCCATGGACGCCACCGAGGTCAACGCGCGCTGGCAGGCGGCGATGGGCGACCTCTTCGAGGAGCTGGACGGGACGGCCCCGGACGCGGCGATGGTGCCGATCCCGGAGGTGTTCCACCTGCCCTGAACGGGGTGAATCGATTCATGGTGGGTGCGGGATCGGCCCGTGCCCTGTGATTGAATTAGGGTTTCAATGGAGCCGGCCGGCAGTGGCCGGAACGGAGCGGTGGAGTCCATGGTTGGCATCAAGGACGTGGCACGGCAGGCCGGTGTGTCGGTCGGGACCGTGTCCAACGTGATCAACCGGCCCGACCTGGTGTCCGAGGAGACCAGGACCCGTGTGCAGTCGGTGATCAGCAAACTGGGCTACATCCGCAGCGAGTCCGCTCGGCAGTTGCGGGCGGGCGCCAGCCGGATCGTCGCCCTGCTCGTCCTGGACATGGGCAACCCCTTCTTCGTCGACGTCGCCAAGGGCGCCGAACGCGCCGCCCGCCAGGCCGGCCTCGGCGTCATGGTCTGCAACAGCGCGCAGAGCACCAGCGAGGAGGTCGAGTACCTCTCGCTCTTCGCCGAGCAGCGGGTGCGGGGAGTGCTGGTCACCCCCGCCGACCCCACCGGCCACAGCCTGGACGGGCTGCGCCGGCAGCGCATCCCCTACGTCCTGGTCGACCGGGTCTCCGCGGACGCCGCCGCCTGCTCGGTCTCCGTCGACGACGTCGCCGGCGGCCGGCTCGCCGCCCACCATCTGATCGCCGCGGGCCACACCTCGCTGGTCTACGTCGGCGGCCCGCGCGACCTCCCCCAGGTCCGGGACCGGCGGGCCGGCGCCCTGGCCGCGCTGGAGGAGGCGGGCCTGCCCGCCGAGGCGCTGACCGAGATCTCCGCCGAGCGCCTGGACGTGTCCGCCGGCCGGGACGCCGGCGCCCGCCTGCTGGGCCTGGCCCCTCGCCCCACCGCCGTCTTCTGCGCCAACGACCTGCTCGCCCTGGGCGTCCTTCAGGCGGTGTTCGCCGCCCGCATCAGCGTCCCCGAGCAGATGGCCATCGTCGGGTACGACGACATCGAGTTCGCCGCGGCCGCCGCTGTCCCCCTCACCTCGGTGCGGCAGCCCGCCGTCGCGATGGGCCGGCTCGCCGCGGAGATGCTCATGGAGGAGACCTCGGGCGACGCCGAGGGCCATGAGCACCGCCAGGTGGTGCTGCAGCCCGAACTCGTGGTCCGCGGCTCCAGCCTCACCCCGCACTGACCGGCCGCCGGGCCGCGGCTCACGGCGCGCCGTGCGACTCCGCGTGGCGGCGGATGGAGTGCAGCATGCGGCGCACCGCGACGGGGTGGGCGCCGGAGCTGATGACCATCTGCCGGTAGAGGAACCCCAGGACGCCGGGGAACTCCGCGTACGAGCGGGCGGCCAGGACCGTCCCCTCCGGCTCGGCGGACATCGCGAACACCAGCACGTAGCGCGCGAAGTGGTGGCGGCCGGCGAGCCGCACGTGCTCCTCGGACACCGACTCGGCGACCGCGAAGCCGGGCACCGTCGCCCCCTGCTGGAGCGGCGTCCCCGTGGCCCGCTGCGGCTGCGCGCCCAGCAGCCGGACCAGTGCCGGAGAGCCGGTGATGTTCTGCTGCGCGATCTGCCGGGTGAGCGAGCGCCATACGACGTCGACCGGAGCGGCCACGACGATCCGGTGCTCGTCGATGAACGGCGGTGCGCCGTCGGGGGATTGAGCGTCCGAGGGTGATCCGGGACCCGCGGGACGCGAGGTCCGGGGCGGTGACGTGGGGCTTGTCGGGTGGAGCGCTCGACGGGGCAATGGACTCTCTCCCTCCAGTCGTTGGCGGTGTCGTCCTTGCCTGCCGAAAAGCCTACGCCGGTGCCCGGAGGGGGCGTACGGGGGTGCCGGGTCTTCCCGGCGCGGGGCGGATGTCGGGGATGTCCTGGACCCGCCGGGGAACGGCTGGATTCAGCCATTGACGAACGCGGGCGATGCTGGATGGCCGGATCCGCCGCGCACTCACGCGGTTCCTACGCGGTACTCGCTAGGGTGCTGTTGACCTGCAACTGCGGAAGCGTGACCGACGCCACGGGGCGGAGCCGGTGTGGGTGCCCCCGGCAGGACTCGAACCTGCGGCCAAGCGCTTAGAAGGCGCCTGCTCTATCCGCTGAGCTACGGGGGCCGGACAGTGGCCGCGGCTGTCTCCGCCCCTCGGTGGTTCCGTGACCTCGTATCGGGGTCAAGGATAGGGCGTCGCATGCCTGCTGCCGGGCGCTTCACCCGCGTGACACCTTGTGGAGGTTCGGTGAAGCGGTCCGATAATCGCAGCCAGGGCCAAAAGGTGCACCGCTTTTGACGGCTCGAAATCCTGCTGTTGTGCACTCGTTATGCCGATGGCTCATTCTGTCCCCTGCCCCCCGTACGTCACATGGGGATGTCCAGCGGGCCGAATAGGGCAAATTGCCACGAATACGCTTCAAATGTTCCGCGTGGTGCGGCATTCTGCCATTGTGGTGATCTTGGACGTTCGGCCTGAACTGATCGACGCGCTGTCCGCTCTGCGTGATCGAGTCGACGCCGCACGCTTCCCCTTCCCACTGCCCGGTGCGGCCAGAGCCCGGCGCACCCGCCTGGAGCTGCTGACCCAGCTCGACGACTACCTCGTACCCCGGCTCAAAGCCCCGGAAGCGCCGCTGCTCGCGGTCGTCGGCGGATCCACCGGAGCCGGGAAGTCCACGCTCGTGAACTCGATCGTCGGGCGCCGCGTCAGCGCCTCGGGGGTGCTGCGGCCCACCACCCGCACCCCTGTCCTGGTCTGCCATCCCGAGGACCGCGCGTGGTTCGCGGACCCCCGGGTGCTGCCCCGGCTCACCCGCACGTGGTCGGTGCGGCAGCGCTCCCGCGCCGACGAGGACGGGCCCGAGCGCGCAGAGGCGGAGCGCGCCGCCGGCAGGGGCGAGGGGCGTCAGTCGGAGCTGCGGCTGGAGACCGACGACTCGCTGCCCCGGGGCCTCGCGCTCCTCGACGCCCCCGACATCGACTCCCTCGTGACCCGCAACCGGGAACTGGCCGCCGAACTCATCTGCGCCGCCGACATCTGGATCCTGGTCACCACCTCCGCGCGCTACGCAGACGCCGTGCCCTGGCACCTGCTGCGCACCGCCAGGGACAACGACGTCACCCTCGCCACCGTCCTCGACCGCGTCCCCCACCAGATTGCCGACGACATCGGCGGCCACTACGCGGCGCTCCTGGCCAAGGCCGGCCTCGGAGACGTGCCCCGGTTCACCGTCCCCGAACTCCCCGAATCGGCCGGCGGCGGCGGGCTCCTGCCGCAGACCACCGTCGCCCCGCTGCGTGCCTGGCTGGCGCACTGCGCCGACGACCCCGCCGCCCGGCAGCACGCCGCCCGCCGCACCGCCGTCGGCACCCTGGACTCGATGCGCAGCCGCGTCCCGTCGCTCGCGGCCGCCTCCGCTGCCCAGCACGCCGCCGCGGTGCGCTTGGCCAGGAGCGCCGAGGAGGCCTACCGGCAGGCCGAGGCCCGGATCGAGACCGCGATCGCCGCAGGTGCGCCCTTGGCCGGCGAAGCCCTGGCCAACTGGCAGGGCTACCCGGCCTGCGGGCCGGAGGCGCTGCAGCGTGCCCTCACCGAGGAATTCGCCGCCCTGCTCAGGACCGAGACCGACGCGGCCGACGAGCAGATCGCCGACGCATGGCGGCGCGACCCTGCCGGTGCGGCCCTCCTCGACGGGGCCGGAACGCGCCCCGACCGCGACCGGGTGGCCGTCGCCGCCCGCATCGACAAGGGCGTGCGGCGCTGGCGGAAGTCCCTCACCGGACTCGCCTACGGGGCGGTCCGCGCGCTGCGGGCCGCCGACCGACCGCCCGCCGACCCCGAGGACGTCACCGCGCTACTGGCCTGCACCCTGCTCGGCGGCCGGGCCGGAGGAGCAGCGGGCGAGCAGCTCGCCGAGACCGTGGGCGCCCAGTCCGCCCTGGCGCTGCGGGACGCCGGCCGGGACCGCCTCGAGGGTGCCCTGTCCGCGTTGCTGCGCGGCGAGCGCGAGCGGCGGCTGGCGCCGGTCGACCGCAACGACGTCTCCGCCGCCCAGCAGTCCGCACTGATCGCGACCCTGTCCGTTCTGCAGAAGGAGAGGTGACCGGGTTGGCCACCACCCGACCGTCCCAGACGGCACCCACCGCGTCGGCAGCCACCGCGCGCCCGGGCGTGCCCGCCCGTCGTTCCGCCGACCCGCTGGCCGTGCGGGTCGACGCACTCGGGGAGCTCCTCGGCCTGTCCAGGACCCGGATCAGCCCGGACGCGCTCGCCGAGTCGAGCGAGCTGCTGGCCCGCATGGCAGAGCGGCGCAGGCTGTCCCCCCACCACACGGTGGTGGCGCTGGCCGGGGCCACCGGCAGCGGCAAGTCCAGCCTCTTCAACGCGCTGGCCGGCCAGGACCTGTCCCGCACCGGGGCCCGGCGTCCGACCACCGCGCGACCGGTCGCCTGCACCTGGGGACCGGAGCAGGCGACGGGACTCATGGACCGGCTGGGCGTCGCCCCGCAGGACCGGCACACCGGTCGGGACCTTCCGGAGGCCGGGGCTCCCGGCGGGGCGGCAGGCGCCGCTTCCGGCGCTGCACACTGTTCAGTTGGCGACGGCGCCGAGGCCGGTGAGGGCCACGGCGACGCCAAGGAGCGAAGCCTC
>Ga0123352_10017927_pt1 | contig 11280 bp, 8 predicted proteins | sample TergutLab28metaG_FD_89700 | JGI IMG/M metagenome (GOLD analysis project Ga0123352, IMG submission 89700) | Labiotermes labralis P1 segment gut microbial communities from Petit-Saut dam, French Guiana - Lab288 P1 | ecosystem: Host-associated > Arthropoda: Insects > Digestive system > Gut ... | reverse complement strand
CCTCTGAGTTTAACAGGTAAAAAGAGAATGTAGTTTTAAATCTAAGGGTCAGGTTCAATGGATTTCTTTTGTCTGGTTGTAATACTGTGGCCCCCCACATCCCCCCCCCCCCCCAGTTGAATGGATAGGCCTGCAAGTACTTTGTGTTTGTACATTTTTAGTTTTTTCTATAGACTTCCATACAACAGGTGTCCCCTCTCCCCCCTGAGGTTACATAAGCTGTGACTTATGTAAAGTCATAAAGTCAACCCCCTCATGTATACTTTTCTATAAAATAAATACACAAAATTAAAAGGAGACTAAATATAATCTTAATGCTGACAAAATAAATTGTCATTTTGGTGACATTACATTATGTTCATAAGGTAAAGTGACATTACATTATGTTTGTAAGGTAAAGTGACATTACATTATGTTCGTAAGGTAAAGTGACATTACATTATGTTCGTAAGGTAAAGTGACATCACATTATGCTCGTACGGTAAAGTTCCCCAAGGATCAATTCTAGGTCCTCTGTTGACCATCATATATATAAATGACTTCCCCTGAGAATAAATTCTTTATCAGAAACTGTATTATCTTCTGATGATACTAGTGTCATAATTTCAAGTAGAAATTTGAAGGATTTTTGTTCAGTGTCAAATTTAGTTCTCTCTCATATGATTAAATCATTTGCTGCTAATAATACTGGTAAATTTCTAAATTTAGATAAAACAAATATAATGAAATTCATAACAAAGAATTCATCACATTCTACATTCCATATTGGTTATAAAGAAAAGTGTATAGAAGACAGAGTGAATACAAAATTTCTTGGTTCACAAATTGGTAACAACATAAATTGGAGGGTCCATTTTGAGGAAAGATTCCTAAGTTAAGTGCAGCATGTTATGCTGTTAGGTCAATGGTCCCTGTCAGTAAAATGAATTTACTATGCATATTTGACATTCAGAGGACCGTGCAGTGTGACATATTCTTGTAATAAGAGCCAACGAGATATACAATTTCTCATATTTATTTGACAAAGTACTACATGTTTTGGACAGACCCACTGTCCATCATCAGGAGTACCTCAACACTGTATACATGAAATAGGTATTTGTCATGCTGGTTATGTTGGCTGTCTGCTGGCGTGGTCCACCATGCCAACAGACAGCCAACTGAACTGAGATACTGCTGATGATGGACAGTGGACCTGTCCAAAACATGTAGTACTATATCAAATAAATTTGAGAAACTGTGCATCTCGTTGGCTTTTATTATAAGAATTACTATGCAAACTTTCATTCTATTATAAAGTATGGAATCTTGTGGGGTAATTCTTCTGACAGTGGGAAGATTTTCACTTTGCAAAAGAAAACCATCAGAATTATGGCTGGTACACAATCCCAGAACCTCTTATAGAAGTCCACTTAAACAATTAGGGATTCTACCTGTTCCATGACAGTATCAACTTTCATTAATGAACTTCATTATAAATAATCAGGAATTTTTCAAACAAATTCATCTATACACAATACTAGGAATAAGCATCATCTTTGTAGACAAAATTACAACCTATCTTGTTTTCAAAAAAGTACATTCTCTGCTGGCATAACAGTTTTCAACAGTTTACCACCCAGTGTGACAATCCTCATGAATGACAGGGCAAAACTTAAAGTAGCCTTAAGAAAATAACTACACACACATTCCATTTATTCTCTAGATTTTTTAATGTGTAAAAAGGATTTATAACATTTTTGTAAAATGTCTGTAGTATTTTACACTGTAAATTGGTATTTGTGTATTTATGACTTGTTCCACATCCTACTGTCTTTATGACATGTTTATGGATCCATGGAATGTATGTGTGTGTGTGTATGTATGTACATATGTATGTGTGTGTATATGTATGTATGTATGTGTATGTGTGTATGTACATATGTATGTATATGTGTGTGTATGTATGTATGTTTATGTATGTATGTATGTATGTATGTGTATATGTATGTACATATGTATGTAAGTATGTATGTATGTATGCATGTATGTATGTGTGTGTATGTATGTTTATATGTATGTGTGTATGTTTGTATGTACATATGGAGCTACATTGTATATGTACATACATATGTATGTATGTATGTACATAGTACATACATATGGAGCTTCATATGTATGTATGTATGCACATAGTACATACATATGGAGGTATGTATGTACATATGTATGTATGTGTATGTGTGTATGTGTGTATATATGTATGTATGTATGTATGTGTGTGTATGTATGTATGTATGTATGCACATATGTATGTGTGTGTGTATGTATGTATGTATGTATGGAGCTACATATGCACATACATACATACATACGTACATATGTATGTATGTATGTATGTACATAGTATGTACATATGGAGGTATGTATATATGTATGAAGGTATGTATGTATTTTCGTATGTATGTATGTACATACGTATGGAGGTACGTATGTACTTATGTATGTATGTTTGTATGTATGTATGTGTGTACGTACGTATGTATGTATGTAAGTATGGAGGCACGTATGCATGTATGTGTCATTACTGGTGACATTACATTATGCTCATAATGTATACTGATGTTATTGGTGTTATGAAATTATACTTGTTATGTAAACTGTCATTATTTGTAATATTACATCATACTCATAATATTGGTAATATTACATTATACTTGTAATGCAAACTTCCATTATTTGTCATGTTTTTTTTTAAAATTAATACACACCTGATCTAAGAGACTGCATGCACACAGTATGGCACTCTCCCTCAAGAACTGTTACCCCACTGACAAATTTACTATGACCAAAATTTCCGTTAGGGCTTTAAGGCAATTACACTTTGCTTTATCTCAGCAGTCACAGGATTGTCAGTATACAGACATAAGCATAACAAAGATATAAATGAAATTATATATATATATATATATATATATATAATGTTTGGTGGGTGGTGGGTCAGATTCTGACATATGGTGAAGTCAAGTAACATAAAGGCTTGCAAAGTGGAACCATTAACATAAGCTGAGGAGTGTCTGTACATTTATCACATTTTCTGCCCGCAGCATTACATGATATTTCATCTGACTGCACCCACCCCCATGTAAAATTTGCCCATTAATTACGACTGGTATAACAACACATAGCAGAGAAAAGGTTTGAAGCCAGTAACAGAATGAGAATGAATTATAGGCAGAGGTAAAATGGTTAAATGCCTACAGTGATTCATAAGGATCCTGGAATATGGGGGACCATGAAATATTGCAATGGGTTGCTCTGAAACAGACATGTGTCCGTGCTAAATGTGAATGTAAAGTAAGAAGTGAAGGTAAAGTCGTCACAGCACAAATCATGAAGGAATGTAGGCAGGGAGCAAAGATACAGCTCCATTGGGCACTCTACAGAGGTACATGGTCACCTGCATGTACTGGCTGAATGTTCCCAGGAAAGGAGCTCCTGGTACCTCTAAAATAAAGGGCTATGTGGGTTCCAGAGCCGGTCTGGATGTTTTGGAGAAGAAACAAATCTGTTTCCTGTACCTGGCATTGAGCCCCAGATGGCCCAGCTCATAGCATAGTCACTATGTGTACCCCTGGCTCCTTTCTCAAAATCAAGTTGGTACCGTATTCTGAATTTTTTTGTGAAACGCATTATTGAATGGAATCCTATCAACTGCAGAGACAATGCAACTTTAAGTAATCATGAACGGCAAATAAGAGGGGAAAGACTCTGCAAGACATCAGAATTCACAGAGTCACAGCAAATGAGATGAGCATGTCAGCCACTTCTAAATGACAAGCTGTAGGAATATCAAGTGGCAGAGCAGCCAGGAAACAACTGACACACCGAGAGGGTTTAAACCACATCTTGTTTAGGAACCAATGTTACTCAGTGATATTACATTAAACCATAAATTACCTTCATTTTTGCAGCTGTCCTTTCATATTTGAAGTGAAAATGCATGAAAGGGCAACATTTGAAACATGTAACAAGGTAAAATTGTACCAGAGGGAGTGGAGGTACAGCTCCATTTATTCTTAACCTTGGCACTAGAGGGAGATGAGTGTCCAGCTTTAAGATCTGGGTGGTATGCCCGCGGGGAAAGAACACTGCACCCATTGAATAGAATGCTGGGTTGGCCCCAGAGCTGGTGTGTATATCTTGGAGAAGAGAAAACTACATTGTTACTGCCAGGTGTCCAAGTTATACCCTAGTGAATATTCTGATTACACTATCCTGGAATTCTGAGCGTGTTCATATTCTAATCACTTCAAATATTTGTAGTATATTTACAGCATCTTAGTTTTGGTTGTGATCCAAACACACATTGCAAAATCCCAAAGCAGTATTTGTACTACACACACATTGTGTAAAGACGCCAGATGAAAGACAGTGGGTACACTTTGCAGCATCACTCTGGGAAACTTTAATACAAGTAATACTGGTATGTACTATTTCAAAATTACAGATTTACCATACCTTTAAATTTTTCAAGTAACATCTACGAGTAAGTCACGCAGTTCAAGTATGCAAAATGATATTATTTGCCAGCTGCAATGACACTGCATGCAGCTGCTTGTAGTCTTGAGTCCTTTGAACATGGGAGGGGTTAGTCAATTTATTTCACCTACAGTACCAAGCTCTTATAAGTATGCAAACTGGGTACAAAATACTTCAAAGCAACAAATCTTTATAAATATAGAATAATTCAGTTACATTCATGTTAAACCATTAGGGCCATTTTTTCTTTTACAGTTTTTAATCTATAAAAACTGCAACTTATCTAGTTATTGGGCAACATGCTTAGGCTGAAGGCAGAAACAAGGTGAATGAACCATATTCATGTGTAGCACATGTGAAATTGGAAGTAATATTTATAGTTGCATTTGTAGCTATAATTCAAGTCATCAGATTTTGTGTTACAGATGTAAAACACATTCATTAGGATCAATATAAGCTATAAATATAGCTACTTATCTTCAAGGAATTTTGATGACAAAGACTCCAGTCTTCTGGGATGTGGTTACAGTTCTCATGTTCTGAAGGACTGTAAGTCTGCATCTTCAGCATAGAGCACCCCAAGAAAAATTCTTTGATCTTACAAGCCTTCAAAACTTCAGGAACTACTCCACCAGTGATAAAGTGTCACTTCCCAGAAGATTTTGATCTTAATCGGACTGGTCTCATATATTACTGTTTTCCACTCCACAAAAACATGAAATCTGTTATATGAAAATTCTAGTCCAATACATTTGTTCTACAGTTTTACTAAGTTCTTTTATGAGAATTTGCAATACTATGTACACAGTCAAGCATGGCTTTTAAAATAGATGGAAGCATTTGAAACAAAATTTCACAGTTTCTGTGCATAATTGATGGAGGAAGCCACAGTTCTTCACAAGGTCTTAGCTGCTCAACTCCTGAACAAATTCTCTGTCAGTCATGGGAACTCCACATTTCAAGGACATGTTCTGAAGGACCTGCCACTAGTTCCTACACTCCCAATGTGTCCAGTCCACACTGTCCCATCTGTAACTTCAAAACCAACTCTAGTATTATCATCCTACCCACACCAATGTGTTCCAAGATACCTACCTAGAAAACTAATGCCATCACATTCTAGAAGACAGCAAGCATTTTGCCTTCAAGTTTTTTTAATATTTTACTATGTATTTCTCATCTCTACCACATGCATACCCCAAACATAATTTTTAATTTTGAGGTGCGTCATCCCCGTTGTGTTGGTTCAATAACAAAGAATTTTTGTGTATTACACATACAGTCGAACACAACTATAGTTCACCTAGTAGTACAGTTGGAATACACCTACATATTTCGGCCCTATATGTGGGCCATCTTCAGGTTGTGATTTAACTTACAGAGCAGCTATACAAGATGTGTGGGGTGTTCTTTGTGGGTATTGGGGGTTGGGTGGGTGGAATGAGATCTCGTTTCTATAGTGGGTACCATGACCTAGGGCTGTTACAAGTGAATTATCATTAGTTATTTATGTACATGTCAAGGTATGTTACTATTCTTATGATAAGGATATGTTACAATTAGTATCATTAGTAAAAATTGGTGTCAATATACTTAATAAGTAGCATGCTATAATGCTATACCGTTATAGTTCATACGTGACACTATGATATTATTGCTAGAGTTTTATGAACTATAACATTATAGCATGCTAGTTTTTAAGTATATTGACACCAATTTTTACTAATGATACTAATTGTAGCATATCCTTAGCATAAGAATAGTAACATACCTTGACATATGTACATAAATAACTAATGATATTTCACTTGTAACAGCCCTAGGTCATGGTACCCACTATTGAAACAACGAGAACTCATTCCCCCCACCCAACCCCCAATACCCACAAAGAACACCCCACACATCTCATACAGCTGCTCTGTAAGTTAAATCACAACCTGAAGATGGTCCACATATAGGGCCGAAATATGTATTTGCATTCCTACTGTACTACTAGTTGAAATATAGTTGTGTTCAACTGTATGTGTAATACGCAAAAATTCTTTGTTATCATACCCCAACCAGCCCATCTTCCCTTATATGTCATCCTACATATGCTTGGTCAGAGTACTGAGTATGTAACTAAGAAAGACTGACAACTGGGTCAGACACATTAGTCTACTATATGCTGACAATGATAATTTATTTTACAAAAACATAAATACAGTAAAGAAAATCACAAAAGGTTTAATACTCACTAGCAAAAAGTTGGTCTGGAAGTAAATGCTTAGAAAATTAAGGTCATGTTCATTTCTCTTCAAAAGATTGCAGGACAAAATCACAACACAAGGCAAGCTAGTAAACCCTTTGAAAATGTGGCAAAGTTCAGATGTTTGGGAACAGCAGTGAAAAATCAAAATAACATGATAATATGATGGAATTAAGAGCAGATTAAATTCAGGGAATGCCCTGCCCTGCTGCTATTCAGTTCAGACTCTTTGGTCCTTTCACCTTTCAACCTCAGAATGTAAAGATTAAAATACATAAAACTCTAATTTTAGCTGTTGTTTTGCTTGAATGTAGGATTTTGTCCCCCAGCTTGATGAAAGAACATTGGTTGTAGGTGCTTAAGACGAGAGTACTGATGGCCGTATTTCTTCCTTTGAGGGAGGAAGTAACAGAAAGACTGAGACATCTGCACGGTCAGCTTCAGTAAATATTATTAGGATAATCTAGTCAAGGAAGATGAAAGAGGTCAGGGATGTGGAATATATGTGTAAAGGTAGAATTACATAGAGGGATTTGGTTGGTAAACCTGAAAGAGACCACTGTCAACTGAAATGGCCATGTGCTTCCACATACTCAGATTATGACAGCAGAATACCTTCCATTTGTTTGACCAAACTTTGCGGTCCTGTGAATAGAAAGTGTGCCTTTCTTCCTGGAAGGTTCCAGTTTAAAAGCCAGGGGCTGGCTCTGCTAATTGAGGCTCACTGTGGTTTAAGCAGTGCCTGTAGGCAAATGTTGGGCAGTACCTTATGTTATGCCAGGTACTGTACATCTCTCTATGTTCAACTAATTATTCACTAATTATCTGACAATTATATGTTGTATACTCAGCACTACTGTCAACATTATCAAACCCTAAATGCAGAAAATCTTTTCCAGATATACGGTCTTGACAGTAGCACTGCTGAGTTCATGAGACTGTTTCACTACATGAATGGTTCCTTGCATTTCAGAGGATTGGGAACCACTCAACCATTGACAACAGCATCATAACCCAGAAGACTGAATCTGAAAAATAACCATGGACATTACCAACACTATTACAACTGTAATGTACTCACAATTCGGTATCCAGTAAACATGACGAATACATTTAAATAAATAGTGATTATTATGCAGTACCTCAATAATTAGTATACAACATTTCCATGACAGTCACTGGCATCTACTGCCAACTCTTACCCCTTGACATACCAGTCACTGATGTCTACTCTGTGACAGACATGTTGCCATGTCAGCCCTGTGTGTCTGTTGGTCACATGCAATTTGCACATGAATGTGTCCACTGTACTTATCGCAACACCTGTTGGTGGTTTGTGTGTTGCAGCACTAGTCACTGTCATGCCATACCGCCACAGTGCAGAGTGACACATCTCATTGTGAATGGGAGAAAATAAATACCATGGTGGCAGTCAGCATGTTCATCATGTCAAATATGACCTGCATAACTCACCTTTCAGCTGTGATTAAAATGTTATTGAGAAAAAAATGAATCACCTTTAGCACTCTAGTGACATGAACATATACAGCACAATTCTGTTAATTCGACTTGCGTGGGTGGACAGTTGCTGAATTATCGAATATCACAGATTATCAGATGGTACCTATACTGACCTGAGTTGTCTACAGGTATTTTTTTGTTACCATTCCAATACTTGGGCTGTACATCTAATCAGAGGAGTATTCAATTTGGATGTCTCCAGCTGCTGGTCCAAGGTCATCAGGGCCTTATGTGTTTTATGGAGTCTTTGTAGCTGCAGGCACTGATGGAGCAGGGGACAAGGGCTGAAGGAGATGCCCCATTGGTCAACCTACAGATAATCTTGGAGGCCTTTCTGAACATGTCTATGAGATCTGCCTGTTTCACTAATGCAGTTTTTTTATGGTAAAAAGCAAAACTTTCGATCTTGGGACTACTCCCCTCAGGTGGTGGATTTTCAGATTAACAGACATTGTATTAAAGGAATTTTGCTGTACATTCTTTGGTTTCAGAAATATTTGAACTTTGCCCCAGAAATCTCTCTGCCTTTCCTTGAAATTAACATATTTAAGAAATTAAATATTTGTAAAGCTCTTTGTACCAAAGACTATTCACCCTTTCCAGCTGAGGGTGTCAATTGATTATCACCATTTCTACATCCTTCCACATTTTTGCAATATCTCTCGCACAGATTACCACATATATTCTTGAATGCTCTAAGGAACTCTTCAGATGGTCAAAAAGTACAGCTGCAGAATCCGTTAATGTTATGTACCAAGTGCCATCAGTTTCTTGAAAGCTTTGCGAAATTCTGGGTTAAATATGGTATAGATGACAGGGTTCACAAAGCTGTTCATATACCCCAGCCATGTGGTAAGGATGAAAGCTGTAACACCTGGTGAACAGTTTGATGATAGTTTGGTGCACATTGCATCCAGAATGTTGCACGTGAAGAATGGCACCCAGCAAATCAAGAATACACCTGGAACATTCAAGCATTACAGAATAACTAGCATGGCCATGTAGGCAAATCACTTCTAAAGATTTGGTTTAGTTTCTAGTGTTCATTCTCATTGAACAGGCTGACCCTTAAAGCTGAGGGCACTACTTTCTTCTGAATCATCAGTAAACAATGACACAGCGTCATATTCCAGAAAACATCAATCTTCAGCCACACTGCTTTGACACCTTCCAAAGTAATAAAATCTATTCCCTTTGTATCCTAGCAATAAAGGCCAGGATTTAGCAATTGTTACAGTGAATATGCTTGGAACTGGACAGCCAAGACAGTGTGGTTCAGTTTCTGGTAGCGGTAACAACTATTCCCTTCTCCAAAACATCCCAAGTGGGCATGAAGCCTGTCTGGCTGTCTATTATATGGGACTCTGGCCTCAGGGACACAGCAGCTAGGAAGGGAAGATGTCCACATGTGATTTCAGACTTCAGCCACAATATATTGAGATCTGAGCTCTTTTGGAATTTTACACAGCATACTGATGTTTTGGGACAACCTATTAGTCCCATCTTCAAGGGTCAGTATGCAACCATCATTCTACGCTTTGTAAAGTCCCAAAAGAGCGCAGATCTGAAGCTGACCAGTTACCTCCTTCTAGTGCTAAATTTCAGAAAGACTGGAGCTATAACTCCATTCCCCCATATATCTATGTGGAATGCACAAGGACAAATTTGCATTTACCTAAGAACAGCAATATAATTGAGCATGGGATCATCTCTGAGAATGACAGAAACTGCATAATATTATGGAAAAATTTCAACTTGGACTTGAACTGATACATATTACAGCAAAATTAATATATTTTCCCAATTTGCCATTGCAAAATGAACAAATGTGGTAACTTGGCACTATACATAGGAGAACAGTCAGCTTCACACCCTGAATGCTGTAGCTTTGGGAAAGATTCCCTGATCCCTGCTGAATATTAGCCTGAGTGAGCCCTAGAGCTGGTCGGTACACTTTGAACAAGAGACAAATCTTTGTACCTGCCATTAATCGAACTTCCGAACGTCCAGCGCGCAGCCCTCTCACTATACTGACTCAGCTATACCAGCTCCAAAAAGAAAAACACAATATACAAATGACTGGCAATACTTACCCAAAACAATGGCCAGGGTTTTAGTTGCTTTGCGTTCTTTTTTAGCTGATGATTTCTCCCGTTTCTTGCGACTTGCTTTGTTGACTTTATAAATCGTGAATCTGGAACTGGCCGTACTTTTGCGTTCTTTCTTGGAACCAGTCATCCCTGTGCTAGGGGTCTCCTCCTCTGGAAGTTCCACTTCTCTGCAAGGGCGAATGGACGGGCTACCCTTTTGTACTGGACTTGTGGGCTGCTGATCATTAACAGACGCTGCTCCATTCCGACCAACCTGTGATGGTGGGGTAATAAAATATAATAATTATATATATATATATCTATAATGTACCACAGATAATGGACAGTGTCCAACATGGCATCCATATAATAATGCAACCAATATCACAAATATTTTGAAAGTAAAATAATTTCTACTAGTATTTAAAGATTACTTTAACTCACTAATACTTATGTCATTTGTTGATACAATATGTACATGTGCATGTTACTAAAGAATTTATGTTCAGATCATAATTCAGAGTGAATAGGGTAACAAGACAGGCAATGTACATACAATATAAATACAACTTGTCAGTCAATAACACAACATTTAATTTTATATACAATAAAAATAGTGTATTGTCAGGGCGACATGTTTCGACCTTTATTAGGTCATCTTCAGGCCCTCTGGACTGCCTCTGTGGTCTAGTGGTCAGAGTTTCTGGCTACAGATACGGAGGTCCTGGGTTCGATCCCCGACGCTACCAGATTTTCTGAGTAATAGTGGGTCTGGAACGGGGTCCAATCAGCCTCATGAGTTCAATTGAGGAGCTACTTGAATGAAAAACGTAGCGGCTCCAGGTCTAGAAAACAGAGATTAACGGCTGTGGGGACCCGTTGCGCTGACCATGTGACACT